>ENA-UOVV01000373-UOVV01000373.1-compost-metagenome-genome-assembly--contig:-NODE-373-length-58272-cov-6.911315_pt1 | contig 58272 bp, 57 predicted proteins | sample MGYA00238155_ERZ761577 | MGnify/ENA primary metagenome ERZ761577 (study PRJEB28898, sample SAMN06268775) | compost metagenome | isolation source: Emeryville, CA | place: USA:Emeryville, CA | collected... | reverse complement strand
GAGATCGTGCAGGAGTTTTTCGAGATTCGCGGCGGTGCGATTCACGATCGTCAGCGACGCGCAGCCTTTGGTGAGACATTGCACGGCTGCTCCGCGCGCCGCGCCACCCGCGCCGAGCAGCAAAACATCGGCTCCGCGCAACGACACGCCGAGATCGTCGCGCACGCCCGCTTCGAGACCGTCGCCGTCGGTGTTAAAGCCGTCCCAGCCGTCAGGGCGCCAACGCAGCGTGTTCACCGCGCCGGCGTGCGCGGCGGTTTCGTCGACGTGCTTCACGTGCGCGAGCGCGAGGACCTTGTGCGGCACGGTGAGGTTGAGCCCGAGAAATTGCTTCTCGTGCAGCTTCGCCAGCGCGGCCGGGAGGTCGTCCGGCGGAACCTCGAAACGGTGATACGTCCAATCCGCGAAGCGGCGGTCGCGTTGCGCCATCTCCGCCAGTGCGGCGTTGTGCATGGCCGGACTGATCGAGTGCTTGATCGGGTGTCCGAGCACGGCGAGCGCGACGCCGGTCGTCGGCCACGCATCGAGATCGCGCAAGGTGAGAACGCTGGAGGGTTCGGTCTTCAATTCCGCTTCGTCGATTCCGCCAGCGCCTCGCGCCGGGTGCAAAATCGAAAAAACGAAATCTTCCCGCGCTCGTCGCTGCGGTTTCTCAGGTCGTGTGCCGCGCGTAAGTCGCCTCGAACTCTTCGACGAAGCTCGCAAACATCCGGGCGTGTTCTGCGTCGTTGGCCGTTGCGAAATGGTTGGCGAGATTGCGGCAGCAACGGCACAGCACTTCGCGCACGGGCGTCGGCATGAGGTCGGTCACCTTCGGCACCACGTGATGCGAGCGCAGCAGATCGAACACCTCGTCGGGATCGAGAAACACGCCGCGGTCGAACACATCGATGAAGAACGGCGCCGCTTCCTCGAAGCAGCCGACGACGAAGTGTCCCGGCAATCCAACCGGCTCCAGTTCCAAACCGAGCCGGTTCGCGACCAGGAGATACACGATGCTCAGCGAAATCGGGATGCCCTTGCGTCGTCCCAGCACTTGATCGAGCAGACTGTTTTTCGGATCGGTGTAGTGTTCGACGTTGCCGTGAAAGCCCCACTCGTGAAACAGCACGCGGTTGATCACGCGGCATTGTTCGCGGGTCGTTGCGGGATGCGAAATCAACTCGCGGCAGCGCTCCGCGATCTGATCGATCTCCGCGCAGCACGCGCCGACGTCGAGGTCCGGATTCACCGTGCGGCTCAGCAGCAAAATACCCGTTTCGAGTTCGTAGTTCAGCGAACGGATGAAGCCGCGGAACTCCGCTGCGGGGTCGTTGAACTTCAGTTCTTCGAGATACCACGCTGCGTGGCGTGCGAGGATCCGATTCGGGTGTCGCGTCACTTCCTGCAGGAACTGCGACGCGGGTTCGCCGAGCTTGGTGAAGTGAGCGAGGAGGGCCTTGCGCACGGCGACGCTGCGATCGTCCAACAAGTTCAGCAGCGCCTCCCGATCGGCCGCGGACAGAGTCTCGTGTTCCACGTCCGGAAACGAAGGAGCTTTGTGCGGCGCGGCAACTCGGAAACGCCGCTCAATCTCCAATTAAAAAACTCTGATACTGCGCAGCCGCGACACGACCTCAGCGCGTTCCGAACAACGCCGTGCCGACGCGCACGCACGTGCTGCCTGCGGCGATCGCATCCACCATGTCGCCGCTCATGCCCATCGAGAGTTCCTTGAGCGGCACGCCGAAACGCGTCGCGAGTTCGTCGCGCAGTTCGCGCAGCGCGGCAAACGTGCGCTGCGCCGCCGCGCGCATCTCTTCGGGGACGGCGGTGAGCGGTGCGATCGTCATGAGTCCGTCGACGCGCAGATTCGGTTTGGCGAGCGCCGCTTCGAGCAGGGCTGGTGCCTCCTCGATTTCCGCGCCGAACTTCGCCGGGTCGCGCCCCGCGTTGATCTGGAGCAAAATCGGGAGGACCTTGCCCGCTTCGGCCGCACCTCGATCGAGGTGGTTTATAAGTTTTACGCTATCGACGCTCTGCACGCGATCGAAGTGCTGCGCGGCCAGCTTCGCCTTGTTCGATTGGAGGTGGCCGATCAGCTCCCAGCGAATCGACGCGGCGCATTGGGCACGTTTTTCGACGCCTTCCTGGACGCGGTTTTCGCCCACCGCCTTCAGCCCGTAGCGCGCGGCATACTCGGCCGCCGCCGCAGGATGCGTCTTCGTGACGGCGAGCAATTGCACCTCGCCAGGGTCGCGCCCGGCCTGCACGCAGGCCGCCTCTATCTGCAGTCGAACTGCTTCAGCTCGGGCATGAAATTCCTCGAATGAAAGAAACATCAGTCTTCGCGCTTATGGATTGCCGTGAAATTAGCGACCATTATGGTCCACGTCGCCCGGGATGCCACTATGCAAATAGAAAACTTCAAAATCTTCGCGGATCTCGTTGAAACGAAGAGCTTCTCGAAATCAGCCAAACTTAACGGCATTACCCAATCCGCGGTCAGCCAGCAGGCCCGCGCGATGGAGCGCCACTTCAAGACGCTGCTGATCGATCGCAGCCAGAAGCAGTTTCAGCTCACTCGGGAAGGTCAGCGCGTCTACGATTCCGCCAAGGAAATCCTGCACACCTACGACAAGCTTCTCAGCGAGTTGCAGGAGATGAAGAAGGTCATCAGCGGCACGATCCGCATCTCGACCATCTACTCGATCGGCCTCCACGAGCTGCCGCCCTACATCAAGAAATTCCTGCACGACTACCCCTCGGTCAACGTCCGCGTCGAATACCGCCGCTCCAATCTCGTTTACGAGGACATCCTGCACAACTCCGTGGACTTCGGCCTCGTGGCCTTCCCGGTCAAGCAGCGCCAGATCGAGGTCCTGCCGTTTCGCAACGACCACCTCGTGCTCATCACGCACCCGCAGCATCCGCTCGCCAAGGCCGGCGAACTCGATCTGCGCCAGCTCACCGGTCAGCGCTTCATCGGCTTCGATCCCGACATCCCGACCCGCAAAGCCGTCGATCAGATTTTCCGCGACAACAAACTCGAGATCGAACCCGTCATGGAGTTCGACAACATCGAAACCGTGAAGCGCGCGGTCGAAATCGACCACGGCGTGGCGATCGTCCCCCAGGCCACGGTGCAACAGGAAGTGACTCAGGGCACCCTCGCGGCGCTCCGCTTCAAGGGCAAAGACTTCACCCGTCCGCTGGCCATCCTCCACCGCAAGGGCCGCGTGCTCACGCCGGCGATGAAGAAATTCATCGAGATCCTCGGCCTCGAGCTGCACGAAGCTCCGCGCGTCGAGTAAACGAAGCGTTTCTTCCGCGCCGGCGCGTTCTTTCTCGGGAAGAAAACCCCGGTTGCGCTCCTCCCACGTCCACACACTTTCCCTCATGAAATCCCTCCGCGTTCTCTTCGCCGCTGCCGCCGCCCTCGTCGTCACCGCCCTCGCTTCCGCCGAGCCCGTCGCTCCGCAAGCCGCGCCCGCGTGGCAGTTGAAGGATGTCGATGGCAACATCGTCTCGTCCGAGCAGTTCAAGGGGAAGGTCGTCGTGATCGATTTCTGGGCCACCTGGTGCCCGCCGTGCCGCCACGAGATCCCCGGCTACATCGAGCTGCAGAAAAAATATCAGGACCAGGGACTCGTGATCGTCGGTGTCTCGCTCGACCAGCAGGGCCCCGGCATCGTCAAACGCTTCATGAAGGCGACCAAGATCAACTATCCGGTCGTCATGGGTGACGATGCGGTGATCGAAGCCTTCGGCGGCGTGGAAGCCATTCCCACCACCTTCATCATCGATCGCGACGGCCAGATCCGCGACCGCAAGGTCGGCGCCGAGGAAACCGAAGCCTACGAGCAACGCCTGCTTCAGTATCTGAAATCCTGATACGCCCGGTTTTTGAAAACGAAGCCCGCCGAAATCGGCGGGCTTTTTGTTTTTCCCGACCCGATGCGCACCTTGGCTCGACGTGGTCCGCACTCAGTCCCGACCCGGTCCGGCATGCGTCCCGACTCGAGCCGCACGCGGGCCCGACTCATGCCGCACCGTGGTTTCACTCATTCCGGACAGAAGCGCGCGATGGCGGCGAGTTCGTCGGCGATGCTGCGGTCGGGCCGGCTGCGCGGAAGTTTTCTTAACGGGCTCCAGTCGAGCTGCCGTTTCATCCAGCTTTCGAACACGCCGGGCATGACGAGCCGCACGAGCGGCGCTTCGATTCCGCCGCTGCGGCGGCGGGTGTCGTAGGCGGCACAGCGCGGGCGAAGTTCTGCGTCGAGTTCGGGCGCGATCGCGGGGCCGCGCGGTGTTTCCATGGTGCCGGGTTTTAGCTCGAGCCACCATTCGTGGCGTCCGCGTGACTGGCCGGTGAGCGAACTGGTGGAAAGCGGGGCGACGTGGAAATGCGAGACACTCCAGTTGTGACGCTGGCAAACGGTGGCGAGCGCTTCGGTGAGATCGCGTTCATTCACCATTTCGCCGAGCGAGTTGAGCGTGAACGGCGTGCGGCCGACGTGCACGAGTCGGGGCGGTTGCGTGGACGTGAAACGCACGACGTCGTCGAGCACGTAGCGGGTGAGGCCGGCGGGCGTCGTGAGCACGATCACGTAATCGCGTCCGACGGCCACGTGTTCGAGCGGCACGGCCTTCGAGCCGGCGTGTTCGAGCGACGTGGAGAGAAAATCGGCGAGCGGGATGAACTCAAAAAAGAGGCCGGCGTCGGTGAAAAGGTGCAGACCTTCGTCCTCCGCTTCGTCCTGAGCCGCGATGAAACCCTCGGCGCAGGCGTAGATTTCGTGGAATTCCACGGAGCGTCCGACGAACCGACGCACTTCGTCGCGAAACGGCGTGAGCGGAGAGCCGCCGTGCACGACGACTTGGAGGTGGGGCCAGATTGAAGCGAGATCGCTGGCCGCGTGACCGTCGCGCGCGTGTTCGCGCAAGAGCGCGGGGGCGAGTTCGAGCAGCCAGTTCGGGCTCGCGGCGAGAAGCCGGATGTCCCGCGGAAACGCATCGGCGGCGAGCGCGGCGATTTTTTCGGGGCCGTGCGGTAGATCAGAGACGGCGATTTCGGGAGCGAGAAAGTGATGCGAGGCCCACGGCCGCAGGTGGCGCGCGAGAATCCCGGCAAGCGGGCCCTCGTGCGCATCGAACGGAGCCGAGGCGATTGGAATGAGTGCGGTGCTCGCACCGAGCAGCAGCTGGCGGCCATCGAGGACGCGCGTGTCGCGCGCGCGAGCGGTGTAGCAGAAGAGCGCGCGCAGCGCGGTGTCGCGGAAATGCGCGATCATCTCTGCATTGAGCGGGATCGCTTTGGGCGTGCCGAGAATGGTGCCTGCGGTCGTGGCGAACGCGGTGCCGTGGCCCGGGCTGAGCACATCGCTTTCGCCGGCGCGCATGCGGTCGAGATACGGCAGCAGAGCGTCGTAGGTCTGAAGCGGCACGCGCTGGCGAAACGTTTCGTAGCGCAGACCCGGTTCGAGTCCGTGATCGTGTCCGAAATCGGTGGCGGCTTGTCGCGCGAGCAACTGGTTCAACGCGAGCGACTGGGCGGCGGCGCCGTTGTCCTTGCGACGAATTTGGCGGGCGGTCCGAGCGGTTTGGAGCGAAGCGCCGAAAACGAGAACGCTTTTGGGAAGGACCGGCATCGAGACAGCGCGAGACCTCCGAGGCAGGCGTGACCGGGCAGGGGCGGCAAGCGCATTCCGGGTTCCGCGCGAGGCTTACGCGGTTTTAACGGGCGGCGAGGTGCGCGGCGGCCGGACGCGTTCCTGATTTCTTCGCTTCGCTTGGGCGCGGGTTTCCCTCACATTCCGCGCGCTCATGGCGCTCCCTCCTGTCATTTTTGAAGACGAAGTGATGATCGCGTTCGACAAGCCGAGCGGCTTGTTGATCGCGCCGGATCGCTGGGATAAAGCGCGCGCGAACCTGATGGGTCTCGTGCACGATAAAATGGGCCACGGCGTGGCCAACGTGCACCGCCTCGACGCCGACACGAGCGGCATCGTGCTGTGCGCCAAGACCAAGCCGGCGCTGGATTTTCTGAGCGGCCAGTTTCAGTCGAAGACCGTGGAGAAGAAATACCTCGCGATGGCGGTCGTGCTCCCGCCGGAGCAGGCAATGAAAGTCGTCGCGCCGATTCGCGACGCCGCGGGGCTGCTGCCCGACACGTTCACGGTGGATCTGGCGCTCGGCGAAGACGAACGCGAGCCGGGTCGCATGCGCGTCTTCAAAAAGCGCGGCGGCAAACCCTCGCTCACGGAGTATCGCACGCTGGAGCGTTTCGGGAAATTCGCCTGGCTCGAGTGTCGTCCGGTCACGGGACGCACGCACCAGATCCGCGTGCACCTCGCGGCGGCGGGCGCGCCGATTCTCAACGACCGGTTTTACGGCGACCCTGAGATCAAGCTGCTCCTGTCGGAATTGAAGCGCCGCTACAAGGGCCGCGACGAAGAGAAGCCGTTGATTGGCCGGCTGGCGCTGCATGCGAGCGAGTTGACGGTGAAACATCCGCTCACTCGCGAGCCGGTGACGCTCACCGCGCCCGTGCCGCACGAGTTCGAAGTCGCGCTGAAATACCTGCGCAAGTTCGCGACCGCGCGTCCGGGGCGTTGAGCGAGCGGACGCGGCACCGCCGCAACGTTTCACGCTGCACGCTCAGGGCACCGGGTGATCCTGCGAAGCAGCGGACTCCTGTTTCACGCGTTGGACGCTGCGTGCGATCTGCCGCGAAACGAAATACACCACCGCAACGTAAACAGGGGCGACCACCGCCCAGCCGAGGATCGCGTGCTCCGCGGCCGAGCCAAACTGCTGCATGAACTCGAGCGGATGCGCGCGGATCAGGCTGCGCAGGTGAGGCAGGTTCACCGGCTCGGCGCCGAGCAATCGTTCGCCGAGTCGCACACACCAGAAAATCGCGGGCAGGTGCACGGGCCAGAGTGCTTGGTTGATCAACTGGATGATCGGTTGGTTGAGCTTCAGCCAAAGGCCGACGACGAAGCAGAGCAGGGTCGTGGTGCCGAGGATCGGGAAGAGCGCCAGCGCGCTGCCCACCGCGATCGTCAGAGCGATTTTCTCGGGCGTGATGCCCTGCGTGAGCTGTGCGACGAGCGGATCGCGCACGCGGCGCTGCCAGAAGCTGCGCGGCACCGCCGCTTGAGAGTGGGGAGGCACGAGAGGACGCAGGATGTCAGCCGAGGTTTTGGGTCGCGGCGATGATCACGATCGCGCCGATCAGCGCGAGGCTCCACCCGAGCCAACCGGAACCGTCGCGTCGCGCGGTCAACACGTCCGCGACCGGCGCGCGGCGATCAACGACGAAAAGCTCACGCAGGCAGTAGGACGCGATCGCGATGTTGCCCAGCAGGAGAATCGCGACGAGCCACCCGAGGCGCGCGGCCCACGAGGTTTGTTTGTAGCAAACCCAGACGAAGAACGTCAGGAAGCCGGCATACGCCTCGAAGAGCGTCACCATGAACCACGGATGTGCGGCCATCTCCTCCGGCACGCCGAACACCGGCGATTGCATTCCTGCCCACGTGGTGACGACGACCATTGCGACGAGCACCAGGGTGAAGAGGAAGCGGAGAAACCAAATCATGTAGGGGCGAGAGCGAGATTGTTTGGACGCGTATAAACGGCTTGGACGACCGAGATGTTACGCAGAGCAAACGCCGCTTCGCAGTAGCAAAGATAGTAACTCCATTTCCGGATAAAACGCTCGTCGAACTCCAACGCGCGCACGGCCGCTCTCTGCGCCACGAAGCGTTCATGCCACATGCGCAGCGTCCGTGCGTAATCCGGCCCCATGTCGTCGAGCTGGTGCAGCACGAAGGAGCCGGCGCGCGAAAGCAGCGTGTTGACGCGGTTGAGCGAGAGCAGCAGCGAGCCCGGAAAAATGTGCTTTTGGATAAAATCCACCCCGCGCCGGAACTCGTCGTAGCGCGAATCCGGACACGTGATGAACTGCAGCGCGGCGATGCCCTCGGGTTTCAGCACGCGCGCGATCGTGCGGCAGAAGTCCGGAAGATAACGGTGCCCGATCGCCTCCATCATCTCGATCGAGACCACCTTGTCGTAGCGGCCCGTTTCGTCGCGATAGTCGCGCAGCAGCACGTCCACACGATCGGCGAGTCCGGCGGCCGCGATGCGCTGGCGTGCGAGCGTAGCCTGTTGTTCGGACAGCGTGAGCGAGGTGACGCGGCAGCCATACGTGCGCGCCGCGTGGATTGACCAGCCGCCCCAGCCGGTGCCGATTTCGAGCACGTGGTCGGACGCGGTGAGTTGGAGTGCGCGACACAGCGCGTCGTTTTTCTCGCGCTGCGCTTCCTCGAGCGAGAGATCGGGTGCATTCGCGGGCCAGCGCGCGCTCGAATACATCATCGATGGATCGAGCCACAGCGCGAAGAAGTCGTTCGACAGATCGTAGTGCTCGCGGATGTTGCGCCGGGCGGTCGCGCGCGAGTTGGGACGCAGCAGGTGACCGAACCGATTGAGCGAGCGCAGCAGATTGAGCGCGAAAGCGCGGTTGCGCGAACCGGAGAGCGTCGGCGCCTGGTCGAGGTTGTGAATGAAAAACGCGATCACCGCCGTGAGATCGGGCGTCTCCCAGTCGCCGTCGAGATATGCCTCGGCGAAACCGATGTCGCCCGCGAGCACGCAACGTTTGAAGAAGCGCTCGTGTTTCACTGCGATCCGCGCGGACGCCGGGATGCCTTGAGGCAACGCTCCTGCGGGAGCACGTTCGCCGAACTCGTGCACGGTGCCGTCGGGCAGCTCGATCCGAAGATGTCCGCGCCGCATCGGCCGAAACGCATCGAGCACCCACCGGCGATACAACGAAGGACGTGCGCGTGCGGACGAAGCCGGGGTGGGCGCTTTAGCGGAGGGGGAAACGTCCGCGACGGGCGACGCGGACGGGGCGGAGGCGAGCAGATCGTTTCTCATGCGGCTTCGGTGGCGATGGACCCGAATCGGCGAGCGCGGTGCGAGACTCGCTGCAGCGGGCGCGGTTGCGCAGCAAGGGATGCGCTTCGCTCTCAAGTGCAACGTCGCCCCGATGTCAGGCGGCACGGCACCCGTCTCCGCGCTGCGCGGGCACGAAAAAACCGCACCCTTGCAGATGCGGTTTGGAAAACGTCAGAGCGTTGAGTCGCTCGCGCGGACTCAGGCCTGAGGCGGCTGAGCGGTGGGCGGCGGCGGATTCTGTTTCGCGAGCTGGTCGGCGAGTTCGCTCACGTCTTTGTGCATCGCGGGGTCTTCGGCTTTTTTCGGCACGTTGACCTGCGCAGCGGCGGCCGTCGCGACCGCGAGAGCGGCGGCGGCGGGCACCACACGCTTGAGCGAGGAGTATTCCGGATGAACGAGCGCGGCCTGCTGCGCGGCGGCGACGGAAGCGGCGTGTTCTTCGCGCATGCCTTCTTCGAGGATGGATTGCGGCACCGGCTTGAGGCCCCAGATCAGACCGGTCCACGACAGGAACTTCAGGCCGTAGTAGGTCGGATCGATTTCCCACCAGTAGAAGCCGTTGCGCGTGCACGACTGGTAACGGTGGTGGTTGTTATGCCAGCCCTCGCCGAGGCAGATGATCGCAAGGATGAAACTGTTGCGGGAATCGTCGGTGGTCTTGAAGCGGCGTTTGCCCATCAAGTGCGCCATCGAGTTGATACACGACGTGCCGTGGAAGAGCGCGGTGGTGCTGATGAAGAAGCCCCACACGAGCATCTGCCAGCCGTTGGTGCCGAGCCCGGGCGCGTAGATTTCGAGAAGCTTGCCGAAGCCAAACATCGCAAACGCGAAGAGGAACGGCACGACCGTGTCGAAGCGGTTGAGCCACACAAGCTCGGGATACTTCGCGAGATCCTTCACCTTCGTGTAGTCGGTCGGAAAATTGCGACGGCTGGTGATCCAGCCGATGTGCGACCACCAGAAACCATGCACATGCGGCGAGTGCGCATCCTCCTCTTGATCGGAGTGTTGGTGGTGGTGGCGATGATGATACGCCCACCAGAGTCCGCCGCGCTGCACGGTCGTGGCACCCCAGAGCGCGAGAAACAGCTGACCGCCGCGCGACGTGCTATACGTCTTGTGCGAGAAATACCGGTGATAGATGCCCGTCACCGCGAACATGCGCAGGAAATACAGCGCCACTGCGGCCCACACGGCGAACCAGCTCCAGCCGGTCCAGATCACGCCCAAGCACCCGACATGCAGGATGATAAACGGGATGCAGCGGATCCAATCGACCTTGTCGGGCTCCGCTCGCATCTTGTCAGCGCCGCCCGGGGTGTAGTCGGAATCGATCCATTGAAAAATAGCGGCCTTGGCGCGCTGCAGAAAGCCCGATGCGGGCGAAGAGTTCGTATCAGTCATTACAATTACAGGAGGCCACCAAAGGTGGTTATGACCGGCACAGCAAGCCACGCGGGGATTTAATTTCCAGCCTACCGGAAAAAGCGGCCGCGCTCCCAGTGCACGAATTTTGCATGTGGGAGGCGCCATTACCTCTGCTTCTCGATTGATGAAAACGTGTAACATTCACGTGCCGTGCCTAGTTCGTGCTTCCTCCTTTGGCACGGCTCCTGCAATGCTCTGCCTGACGTTTACGTCTTTGCTTTCAAGGAACCCCCGAAAGTCAGCGGTTCTTTGATTTTGCCGGATCGAGCCGATCGAGCTCGCAGGCACGCGCAGCTGAGCTGCGCCGTCTTTTCTTCGCTGCTGTTGCTCTGTGCGACTTTGACCTATGCGGATGTCATGCCGTGTGGGTTGAACTCCGTCCGACGTCTGCTCCGCAGGCGTTGGGCGGTGTTAACCTGAAAACAGAAAAACAAACTCTCCGCCTCACCGCGGAGTTTATACCAATGAAAGCAGCTCACAAACTCGCCGTCCTCGCTGGACTCAGCGCTCTCCTCTCGCTCTCGGCCTCGGCCAAGACGACCGAAGAAGCCTACCTCGAGACGGTGGTGAAGAATGACAACGTGCCTGTGCCCGTGTCCGTCGTCAGCCCGCGCTCCGTGAGCCCGAGCTACGCCGGCACGAAGGTCGAGGTCGCGTTCACGGTCGACGAGAAGGGAACTCCCAAGGAGTTCTCCGTCGTGTCGGCTCCTGACGCGCTCATCGCCTCCGTGATCATGGACGCGGTCAAGAAGTGGCGTTTCAATCCCGCCAAGGTCGACGGCGCCGCCGTCGCCAAGAAGGTTGTTCTGCCCGTCCGTATCACGGAAGGCGTTGCCTTCGCTTCGAACTAAGCGAAACCAAATAGAAAATAACAGGGGCGCTCCTCGTAAAAAGGGAGCGCCCTTTTTCGTATCCGCTTCATCGATACGCGGACTTCGGCGCGATCCGGTGCGGACGTTGTCCCGACTCATGCCGGACCTGGGCTCGACCTGGTGCGCACCTTGCCGCGACCCTGTCCGCACTTGGTCCCGACCCGGTCCGCACTCAGGCCCGACTCAGGCCGCGAGCCAGAAGATCGTGCCGAGCACGAGCGCAATGCCGCACATCAGGAGCGTGAAACCATGCAGGCCGACCAGCACGAGCGCCTTGGCTGCGCTTCGCACCCAGCTCTGGCCGTAGACGTTGTGCAATGCGGCGACGCCATACCAAAGCGCCCAGACAGTCAGGATCCAACCGACCACATTTCCCACTTGGCTGGCGACGAGCCCGGCGAGCGCCACGTAGCCGCTGCACACCATCGCCGCGAGAAATGCCCACGTGTGCACGTGCAGCGAGAAAACGAGATGCTCGATGAAGTAGCGGCGGGAGCGGAGGTGGAAAAGCTTCAGCCAGAGCGCAAAGAGCGGCACGCCGAAGAAGAAGAGCGTGGGCACGCGGTGTTCGACGGCGTCGACGATCTCGGAGAACTTCAACTCGCCGGATTTGAGTTTCTCCGTGAGCCGGTCGCTGCGGGATGAAAACGTGGTCGGCGTGCCGGGTTTGGTTTCGCTTGCGGGAGCCTGCGCGGGCGCGGCTGCCGTGATATCGGTGAGCACTTGCTTGAGCTTATCCGGATCGGCGAGCACGGCGTCGCCGGCTTCCTCGCTGAGAGTCTGGAGGTGTCGATCGAGCGCGGCGCGTTGTTCGTCAGAGAGGCCGTTGACGAGTGATCGCACCTGATCGGATCGCGACCCGACGTCGAACTGCAGGTTGTCGATCTGGCTGCGGTCGAGGTCGAAAAGATGTCCGTGGTTGAGCAGCGCGACGCCGACGAAAAACAACACGCTGACAAAGATGTAGAGCCGCACCGGGTTGACCTGACTCTGACGGCGACCGGCGTTGAATTCGTTGGTGAGGTGTCCGGGTTTCGCGAGCAGCCAGGCGATCGTGGCGAAGAACTTGCCTTCGAAATGGAGCAGGTTCTCCAGCAGATCGTGGATCAGGTGGTGAAAAGAGCGGTGGTAATCGATGTCGTGCTGGCCACAGGCGGAGCAATACGGTCCGCGCAGCGGGGTGGCGCAGTTTTGGCAAAGCCGCGGCGGAAGCGAAGGATCCGAGTAGTCGTGAACAGCGTGAGCGGACACGCGGCGGAGGAGAGCAGCTGCCGTGCAAAAAGAAAAGCCGCGCGAGCGAACTCGCGCGGCGGAGGATCGAAAAACAGGCGGGGCCGAAAATACAATGTCAACTATTGGTAGACATTGTGTGGGGGTGATTTGCGGGCGCCGGGTTACTGGGCTTTGCGGAGGGTGATGTCGCCGTTCATCGTGGTGATCCGGATCTCGGTGCCGCCGCCGTTGAGGGTGCCGCTGACGATCTTGCCGCCAGTCATCGGGGGCAGCGGAGGCGTCGGCGGGACGGGCATGTCGCCGTCGTGCTCGACGAGCACGTCTTCGTTGTTGGCGTTGCGGGCCGCTTCCCTCGCGGCATCGCGAGCGGCGCGGGCCGCCTCCATGCCGACGCGCACGGCTTCGCGAACCGCGGTGCGGACTTCGGCGGCCACCTGGGCACCACCGGTGAAGTTGGGGCCCTGGCTGCGCACCGACTCGGTTTTCGTGACGAGAGATTTTTCGTCGAAATCGGTGAGGATGGAGCCGTTGTGGGTGCGCAGGCGGATGTTGGCCTTGGCTTCGCCGGGCAGGTGGAGATCCACTTCGCCGTTCATCGAGGTGAACGAGAGTGGCTTGTCGGTGCGGAGTTCGCGCACGACGGCTTTGATCTCGCCGTTCATCGTTTCGACGAGCACGCCGCCGGAGACGTCCTCGAGCAGGACTTCGCCGTTGAGGCTCTTGAGTTCGATGTCGCCGGCGATGCCACCGATGAACGTGTCTCCGCCGAAGGAGCTCGAGACGATGATGTTGGTGTTGCGGGGAACGGTGATCTCGAAATCGCCGCCGGGTCCGGGGCCCCAGCCGCTGCCGCCGTAGCTGAGCGTGACGACGTTGTCCTTTTCGTGGAGCGAATAGGCAGCGGACGAAGTGAGGACACGGAGGCCATCTTTGCGCTGCTCGGAGGAGGACGGCTGGATTTCGGTGGCGACACTGATCTCATCCGTATCCGAGCCCTGAATACGGAGGTCACCGGAATTGAGGTTGAGCTTGAGCGTGCCGGGTTTGGAGGGATCGGAGAATTTGATCGTGGTGGCGTCGCCGTTTTGGGCGGCGGCCCACGGAACGCCTGCGGCGCAGAGGCCGACGGCGAACAGGGCGGTGGGGAGGAGGCGGAGTGTTTTCATAAAGACGAGGAGGTTGAGGGTGGAGGGAGCGGGCTCGTTCGCGGCCGGCCGTTGCGGTTGTGGAAAGGATCAGAGTTGGGCGAGGGCGCGCTTCGCCGCTTCGCGGACGGCGCGGTCGATGTTTTCGTTGCGGGCGAGCTTCTCGAATTCCGGTGCGGCGTCGCTGGCGCGGGCGGCGACGAGGAAGTCGATCATCGCCACCTGCACGAGCGGGTTGTTCTCGCGCGGCAGCGTGGCGAGCACGCCGGTGCGGACGAGTTCCTGGTCGGCGTGCGGGTAGAGCGCATCGAGGGCCGAGAGGCGGACGTTGACGCTCGGGTCGAGGGCGAGCGCGCCCACGAGATCGGCGAGAATTTTTTGGTTGGGATTCTTCTGATCGAGCGTGGCGAGCACGCCTTGGAGACGCTCGCTGGTGCTGCGCTGTTGGAGAAGTGAGTAGCCGACGAGCTGGCCGACGGAGTCGACCTTGGCGCGCAGCTCGGCGAGTTCCTGACGCGTGGCTTCGTCGATCTGAGCGGGCGCGGCCGCCGGGGCATGGCGGGTGCCCGCGACGAACGCGACCACGGCGATGGCGCCGGCGGCAACCGGACCGAGAATCCAGCGCCAGAGAGAGACGCGAGCCGCGCGGCGCTGGCGTTCGGCGGCGGCGCGAAAACTCGCAGCGGAGTTTTTTTCTTCCTCGAGCATCGCGTAGAAACCGGTGCGCAGACGCGCCGTGGGTTTCGCCGCGGGAAGAGCGTGGAGCGCCGTGAGCGTGCGGCTGAGAGAGGCGAACTCGCGCTGGCAATCGGGGCAGGAGGCGAGGTGGGCGCGCACAGCCGCGGTGTCCGTTTCGGCCAGGCGGCCGTCGAGGAGTTCGGCGAAGTGTTCTTGGGCGCGGGTGCAGTTCATGGCGTTGCTTTTTTGAAAGTTCAGGCGCGAGGCTCGCGCTGGAGGGAGAGGAACACGTCGCGGAGATCGCGGAGGGCGCGGTGGGCGCGGACCTTGGCGGCGCCAACTGAGCATTCGAGAATGCCGGCGATCTCGGCGAAGGAGAGTTCTTGAAAACGGGAGAGGAGGAGAACTTCGCGCGCATCGTGATCGAGACGCGCGAGGGCGGTGTGGAGCAGGTCGTGTTCGTCGCGGGCCGCGGCGCGCTCACCGGCGTGCGGCGCATCGTCGGCATGGTCGCGCAGATCGTGCGGATCGGTTGGCGCGGGCACGTGCGAGGATTTGCGAAAGTGATCCGCGGCGCAGCGGCGGGCGAGATGATACATCCACGCGGTGAAGCTGCCGTCGTCGCGGTAGGTGTGACGGTATTTCAACATGCGTTGGAAAACCGTTTGCGTGATGTCCTCCGCGGCGGTGCGGTTGCCGGTGAGTTTGACCAAAAAGCCAAAGAGCTGCCCGTGGTGCCGCTCGAAGAGCTCTCCCAGCGCGTCGAGTTCGCCGTCGCGCACGGCGAGCATCAAATCGTGATCGGTGAGTTGGCTGGCAGTCTCCACGGCGGCGTGCAGGCGTTCAACCACGCGAGAAGCGGGATGAACATGGAATTCTGAAGTCTCGGCGATCACGACGGTGCATCATGGGTTCTGCCGAGGGAAACCGGGCCCGACGAAAAAGGTTACAAAAGTTCTCGTCGGTTGTCTTGATGCCCGCAGCCCCAACCTGTTTTCCCCATGACTCGTCGCGACTTCCTCCTGCGTTCCTCGATCGCACTTTCCGCTGGTTTGTTGGGCCGTCCGCGCCTCTGGGCCCAAGCTGGCGCAGCAGCGTCCGCGGCGCCGAGTTCGACCGGGCCTGTGACCGCGTTTTATCCGCTGCGCCGAGGGGTCGGCTACTTTGTGGGGCGCGGCGGCACGATCGGCTGGCTGGTGAATCCAGATGCCGCCGTCGTGGTCGATACCCAGTTTCCGGATACAGCGGCGGCGTGTCTGGCCGGGCTGCCCGACCGTGGCGACCGGCAGATCGATGCGGTGATCAACACGCATCATCACGGCGACCACACGGGAGGGAACGGCATCTTCAAGGCCGCCGCGCGCACGGTCGTGGCGCACCAGAATGTGCTGAAGCTCCAGTTCGCCGCCGCGGAGCGCAATGGCACGATCGATCGCCAGGTTTACGCGGATACGACGTTCCCCGAAGTGTGGCGCCGTGATTTCGGGAGCGAGATCGTGACCGCGCAGTATTTCGGCCCGGCGCACACGTCGGGCGACGTGGCGGTGCACTTCGAGAAGGCCGGGATCGTTCATCTCGGCGACCTGATGTTCAACCGGATCTATCCCGTGATCGACCGCGTGGGCGGCGCGAGCATTCGCGGCTGGATCGAACGGCTCGGGGAAATCGCCGACACGTATCCGCGCGACACGATCTATCTCTTTGGTCACGGCAATCCCAAGTTCGGTGTCGTGGGCGCGGTCGACGATCTGTTCGTGCTACGCGACTACCTGTCGGGACTTCTCGACTACACGCAGAAGCAAATCTCTGCGGGCGAATCGAAGGAGAAAATCATGACGCTCGAGAACCTGCCCGGCTTCGACGACTTCCATGCCCCGCTCCCGAACCGCTTGAGCGGCAATCTCGCCGTGGCTTACGACGAGTTGACCGACGCTGCGCGCTGAGCGCGGCCGGCAGTTAAGACTCGTGGCACGGTGCGCCGAGCGGCCGGCGTCTGCTTCGGCCGAACTGCTCGCGAGTCACTCAACTCACGACGCAGCAAGCGGAAGTGTTTTGCGTTTGCGTGGGTTTCTCCGCCGCCCTATGCACGGCGCACACTTCACCAGCGCGTCCATGTCCTTCAAAGTCTTCCTCAAGATCCTCGTCTTCCTCGTGATCCTGTTCGTCATGCTCTATGTGGGCATGAACAACCCGCACGACATCTCGTTCCAGTTCCCGATTGCGGGCACGACGGCGAAAAATCCGATCCACGCCCCTGCGGCCATGCTGTTCTTCGCGATGTTCGCGATCGGCGTGGTGGCCGGCACGATGTTGATCGGTGGCGGCGGCGGCAAAGGCGGCTCCGGCGCCAAAAAGAGCGCTGGCAGCAGCAAGGAAAAGTAAGCCCTGGCTTCACGAGCGCGCAGCGATGCGCGCTCTTTTGTTTTTCAGCGCGCGAGTTCGCGCAGGAGCCAGCCCACACGGTCGCGCGCGACCTCGGCAGTGCGCAGGTCGTGGCCCGCGGCGTAGGTGACCATCTGTTTCCGCGGCTGTGCGGCCGCGTAGAACTTCGCCGCGGCGGTAGCCGTCACGTATTCGTCGGTCTGCGCGAATTGCAGCAACACCGGCGCGGGCGCGAGTCGTCCGATGAAGTTCACCGGATCGATCGGCGCGAGCTGCGTCTTGTAGGCTTCGAGGTTCTTCGGTTTTTGCGCGTAAAGAAACCAGTCGATGAAGTGCGGCGTCGGAGCCACGAAAACATACGTCCGCGCGCGGCGATCGAGCGCGCCGGCGATCATGCCATACATCGCGCCGAAATCGTGACCGACAAACGCGACGCGCGTGGGATCGACTTCCGGTAGCGACAACAACAAGTCCATCGCACGGCGGATCTCCACGACCTGGCGAATGGAGCGATCGAAATCCTCCTCCGGCACGCGCGAGCGATACCAGTCCGGCGCCGACCACATGGCATCCACGAGCACGGAAGTGACGCCCGTCTCCGCGAGGGCCACCGCTTCATTGAGGAACTCCGCGCGACTCGTGGTCTCCGCCTCGCCGAGCCAGTGGACGTAGAGAATCGCCGCGCAGGATTTCTCCGGACGCGTGTCCAGCGGCTGCACGATGTAGGCGCTCACCGGTTCGCCGGCGGGCGTGAAGGTGATGTCGTGCACGAGCGCGTCGCGACGGGTTTCGCGTTGCACCTCCGTGACGTTGAGCGGGGCGGACTTGTCGTAGGCGAAAAGGGAATCCGGCGCGGGCGCCGCCATGAGCGCCGACGCGAAACCGAGCCCGAGGAGCAGCAAACGCGAAAGGGACAACATGGCCGACAGCAAAGGGGATTTGGGCTGAGTGTCCAACGTCGCTGCGATGGATCGCAGCGAAAGCACGGTGGATAAAAATACAGGCACGGCGTAGTCGGGGAACGCCGCCACACTCTCCCTGATGTCATTCTGAGCGCAGCGAAGAATCCAGCTCACGATTCGAAACGGCTGCATGTTGCGGGAATCCAAGTGGATTCTTCGCTGCGCTCAGAATGACAGGGGAGGGGGCCGCGTGTTTGAGCTGGCCGCGACAACGGAAAATCAGCCGCGGGCGCGACGCAGATTGTCGCAGACGACCGCGGCGGCGACGCCAGCGTTGAGCGACTCCGCGTGGCCGTAGCGCGGGATCGTCACACGGCGCGTGATGAGCGGCTTCACCGCGGCCGAAAGTCCGCGCCCTTCGCTTCCGATCACGATCACGGCATCCGTCAGCCCGGGCAGCGAGTGGACGTCCTCGCCCTCGAGTTCGCAGCCGAGAATCGGGGCGCTTGTTTCACTGAGCACGTCCGCGAGGTTGGCCACGTGTGTGCGCACGCGGGCAAATGAGCCCATACTGGCGTTGATGACTTTCTGGTGAAACAGGTCTGCGCAGTCTGGCGAGAGCACCACGCGATCGAGTGCGAACCAATCGGCGATGCGCAGCAGCGTGCCGACGTTGCCAGCGTCCTGCACGCCATCGAGTGCGAGTGTGAGTCCGCGATTGAGCGCCCCGGCGGGCAGCGGTTCGCGCACGACGCGACCGACCGCGAGCACGCTCGATGGCGTGGGAAAATGACTCGCGCGCGCCATCTCGTCGGACGTGATCACATGGGTCTTTTCGCCGCGCCACTCGGGGGTCGCGTAGATGCTCTCAAACGGAAAACGCGCCGCGAGCAACTCCGACACGACCTTCTCGCCTTCGACGACGAAGAGCCCGAGGGCTTCGCGGTTCTTTTTGTCGCGGAGCGAGCGCAGCCGCTGAATCTCGGCCTTGGTGAGCATCGCGGAAATTGAGCGGGCGCGCGTCGGCGAAGCAAGCCGCGCCGAACCCGCTAAAGCGGCGCGGCGTCTTGCGCTTGCGCGGGCGAGCCATTCATCGTGGGCGCCTATGGCAACTCGGCTCAAATGGGGCATCCTCGCAACCGGCGGCATCGCGCGCTCTTTCGCCAAAGGCGTCGCTCACTCCGCGCTCGGCGAAGTCGTGGCGGTCGGCAGTCGGTCACAGGCCTCGGCCGATGCGTTTGCGAAAGAGTTCGGCGTGCCGCGTGCGCACGGCACCTACGAGGCGCTGCTCGCCGATCCGGACGTCGAGGCCGTTTACATCGCCACGCCGCATCCGCAGCACGTCGAGTGGGTCGAGAAGGCCGCGGCTGCCGGCAAACACATCCTTTGCGAAAAACCGATCGGCCTGAACCAGGCCGAGGCGGTCCGCGCCGTGTATGCAGCCCGTGAATACAACGTGCTGCTCATGGAAGCGTTCATGTATCGCTGCCATCCGCAGACCGCGAAGATCGTCGAGATCGTGAAGAGCGGCGTGCTCGGTGACGTGCGGCTCGTGCAGGCCGCGTTCGGTTTCGCCAACGGCTACGACCCGACGAATCGGTTTTGGAGCAAGGAACTCGGCGGCGGCGGCATTCTCGATGTCGGCTGCTATCCCGTATCGTTCGCGCGACTCATCGCCGGTGCGATCGACGGCAAAGACTTCGCCGACCCCGTGAAAATTTCCGGTGCGGTCGAGCTGCATCCGGAAGCGGGCGTGGACACGTGCGCGGCGGCGACGCTGCACTTCGCCAACGGTCTCATCGCGCAAGTTTCGACGAGCATCCAGTTGATGCAGGAAAACGTCGCGCGCATTTACGGCACGAAAGCATGGCTCCTCGTGCCCGAGCCGTGGGTTCCCGTGCGCGAAAGCGGCGCCACCGAGCTCCATCTTTTCCGCGGCGCGGACAAGACGCCTGAGGTCATCAAGCTCGAGACGAAAGAGTGGCTCTACGGCACCGAGGCGGACGCGTTCGCGCGGGCACTCGCCGAGGGCAAGCGCGACGTCCCGCAGATGAGCACGGCCGACACGCTCGGCAACATGGCCGTGCTCGACGCGTGGACGACCGCCACGCGCTGAGCCGCAGTTTCGGGATCTTTCTCTTTCTTCTTTCTCTCGGCGCGCAGCGCCTCAGGGAGTCGCAGTTCGAACCGGGAGAAAGAGAAAGAAGAAAGAGAAAGATGGCCGAACCTTTGCGGGGGACGCCGCGCTTGGTCGCGACCGTGTGCAAACATTGTCCCGACGCGGTCCGCACCTTGTCCCGACGTGGGACGGACCTTGGCTCGACTCGGGACGCAATGAGTCCCGACCCGGTGCGCACCCAGGCGCGACGTGGTGCGAACTGTGGTTAGCTGCCGTGCGCGATCGGGCGCACCTCGATCATCGTGCCGGGTTGTTTCAAACCCGGGCAGCGTTTCGCGATCTGCACGGCTTGGGCGAGGCTGCGGGCGGCGATTACGATGTAGCCGCCGACAACTTCCTTGGCCTCGGCAAACGGACCGTCGCTCACGACGCCACCGGTGTGGATCACCTTGCCGGTGAACTCGAGTCCGTTGGTGCGGACGAACTGGCCCTTGGCCTTCATCGAATCGATCCAGCGTTGGAACTTTCGCATCAGCGCTTCGAGTTCGTCGGGCGCGGGCATTTGGCCGGAATGGCGGAGGAGAAGCAGAAACTCGGACTTGGTTTGGCGGGGCATGAGGAAGAAGGGTTCTTCACTACTACGAACGAGCTCGCTCGAAACGGACAGATTCCCGGAATTTCTGCACACAAAAAAGCCCGGCGGTGAGACCGGGCTCGTTTTGAGGCGCGTGAGCGTCGTGGTTATTTTTTGGATACGCCGACCCAGCCGCCGCCGGGAGCGAGCTCCACTTTCACGCGGCGCGAGCTGTCGAGTTTGAGCGTGCGGAGCTGCGAGTCGCGTCCGTCGCGGGCGGCGTTGGGGCCGTCCTGCCAGACTTCGAGCGACTTCACCTTCGCGGGGAGGAAGCTCAGGTCGAGCTCCAGCGTGCGCGCTTCGGAGTTGTTGAGCGCGGCGATGAACCAGCGATCGCCGGAGCGGCGGGCCACGGCGACTTTGACGCCGATTTCGGCTTCGAGCACGCGGGTTTCGTCCCAGGTGACGGGCACCTGACGGAGGAATTTCATCGCGTCAGGCGCGGCGCGATAGGCCGAGGGCGAATCGGCGAGCATCTGCAGCGGGCTCTCGTAGACCACGTAAAGCGCGAGCTGGTGAGCGCGCGTGCCCTGGCTCATCGGGCGGCGATTGTTCACGTGGAATTGCTCCTTCTGCGCGTTGTCCATCGCGCCCGGCGTGTAGTCCATTGGGCCGGCGACCTGGCGGATGAAGGGCAGGGTCGTGTCGTGCTCGGGCGTGATCCAGTCGCTCCACTTCGCGTTTTCGAGACCGCGCACGCCTTCGAACGTGAGCACGTTGGGATACGTGCGCTGAAGGCCCGCGGGTTTGTGCGCGCCGTGGTAGTCGAGGAGCAGTTTGCGCTTCGCTCCTTCGGCGGAGAGTTTCCAGTAGAAGTCGATCGCGGGCTGATCGTCGCGCTGGAAGAAATCGACCTTGAGGCCGGCGATGCCCCAGCGCGTGAACTGCTCCATCGCGACGTCGAACTGCTTTTGCAGCGTGGTGGAGGTGGACCAGAGAATCACGCCGACGCCCTTGGATTTGCCGTATTTCACGAGCGCGGGCACGTCGATGTCCTCGGCTTGGGCGGTGAGGTCGCCGAGTTTATACCAGCCCTCGTCGAGGATGACGTAGGGCAGGCCGTTTTGCGCGGCGAAGTCGATGTAGTGAAGATAGAGTTTCTGGGAGACGCCGCCGACGAAGTCGGTGTCCCACACGTTGAAGTTGTGCCACCAGTCCCACTGGACTTTGCCGGGTTTGATCCACGACGTGTCGGCCACTCGCGACGGATCGGCGAGCAGGTAGGAGAGCGAGTTGGTCAACAGCTCTGCGTCCTTCTCGGCGAGCGCGACGAAGCGCCACGGAAACGCGCGCGTGCCGGCGGTGATCGCGATGTTGGCGTCGCGTTCGCGCACGACGAGATCGCGGTCGGAGATTTCCTCTTCGCGCGTCGGCAGCGCGGGCCAGATCGCTTCGAGCCACCGGGAACCCGGGCCGACGCGCATCCACTGGCCGGGATAATTTTCGAGCGCGGTTTCGGAGAACAGCAGCGACGTGCCGTCCGCGAGACGCACGAGCAGCGGCAGCGACGTCAGCGCCTCGGGCTTCAATTGCGAGAGTGGCTGCGGCGTGTAGAGGATTTCGTTGTGCGAGTGAAACGTCGTCTCCTCGCCGTAGTAGATCGTGGGATCGCCGGGGAACGTCGTGACGCTCTTTTCGCCGGCGACGGTGATCTGTCCGTCGAGCTTCGTGGCGAAGCGGTAGGCGACGCCGTTGTCGTAGGCGCGAACGATGAGCGAGAAACCGGAGCCGTAATCGAGCACGGCCTCGTTGAAGTGATCGCGCAGTTTCGCGCTCTTGAGCGCGACGGTCGGCGTGACCGTCTCGTCGACCGTGCGCGTGGACACGGAGGCCTGACCACCTTGGTTGAGTGTGCGGCCGTCGGCGAGCGCGAGCGCGATCTCCTGCTGGAGCAGCGGCTGGCCCGAGCCATCGGTCACGCGCAACGTGAGCGGTCCGCTGTCGGACACGATCACCGTCCAGCGATTGTCGGGCGATTTCACGGTGACGGGAGTGGCGTGCGCGCTCAGAGCGGAAAGAGCGAGGAGCGGAACGAGAAGACGACAGAGGAGCGGAGCTTGCATAGGGAGGGGAGGGTCTTCGGGCGACTGACGCATCAGCCGCAGGGGAGGAGACAAAGTTTGTCGGGTTTCGTGCGAGGGCGATAACGAAACTGCTTTAGGAAAACGGCCGCTGTTTGTTTCGGCGTCAGCGCGCGAACGTGCGCGGCTTCGATGCGATCGTCTGCTCGAACGGCACGTCCCACAACGCGGGCACATCGTCCGGCGTGCGTGCTTCGCCAGGCAGCAAGTGCGCGAACACATCGGAAAAGCGCAGACTGCACTGCAGACGACGCTGACCCTTCGAATCGATCTTGGGGTTGAGCACAAACGTCGCTTCGGAAAACGGCGGCTGTGTTTTCAACTTTCGTGCCGCGGCGCGCGCTTCCTGCGGGGTGAGCGAACGATCTTTGATCACGGCATCGAGTCGCTCGAGGTCTGTGCGCGTGATCGGCCCCCAGAGTTTGCGCCACGTTTCCGGTTCGATGCGCGGCGCCACGATTTTCACGAAGCGCTTCTCGTCGCCCTCCTGACGCCAGTAGCCGATCACCAGCAAAAATGGCTCCGCGATATCGAACTGCCGGAGCGCGTCACCGAGGTCCACGGGTGTGCCGTATTTGGTGGCCTTGGGATTCGCGGGGATGCCGCCGTGTTGTGTGTTGGCTGCGGCCGGGATGTCCCATTTCTGCGTGTAACTCGAAGGTTTGTAGCCGTCGAAAAACGTCTCGCGCACCCACGCCTCGAACACGACACCGTGACGCTGCACTTCCTCTGCAACCGCCGCCGCAGTCGCCGCAAAAACGCTCCACGCAAACGCGAGGGTCAGGACAAGCCGGAGAAGCGGACGCATGTCACCCGCAGGCGTATCGGGTATGTAGGCGAGAGTCGAGCCACACTGCGGAACGACCGTGTCCGGACCTTGGCTCGACTTGGGACGCACTCGGTCCCGACCCGGTGCGCACCTTGGCGCGACTCGGGACGGACTCCGGCTCAGGGCGTGACGGTCACGAGCACGCGTTTGTAGCGGGTGAGCGCGGGCGTGCCTTTGTCGGTTACGCGGAGGATGAGGTGGAGCGTTTCCGGTTTCTCCACTTTCGGTGCGGTGAAGGAAACCAGGTCCGCGTTGTCGGGTTGGTTGACTTTGAGTTCACCGCGGTAGGTGCCGGCTTCGGGATAGAAGAACCAATGAAACGACAGCGAGTCGCCGTCGGGGTCGGTGGTGCCGCGCGCGCTGAGCGACGTGGTGCTGCCGGATTTCACGGTGAGGCGATCAGGTTGATCGATCGCGGGCACGGGTGGGTGGTTGGCGGCGGCGAAGGATTGTGTCGTCCAGCGGATGCGCGCGGCGAAGTCGTTTTGGATATCGTCGCGCCAGCGCCAGAGCGTGACCTTGGCGTCCTGGAAAGTTTTTTTGCCCGGCTGCACGGGGCGACCGTAGGCGGCGCGGACGGGCGGCGTGTAGGTGTCGATCGCGTTGGTCCAGATCGGGCGCGTCTCGGGCGGAAGCGTGACGCCATTGACGAGAGCATCGGGATCAGGCGCGCCGGCTTCGGGCAAATAGAGTTCGTAGCGGCCGCCCCAACCACCCCAGTCGGGGTGCTCGGGCGCGTTGAGACCGTTGGGAATCAGGCCGAGAAACGCGGGCGTGTCGCCTTCCATGCTCCACGACACGTCGGGATACATCGCGCCGAGCGGGCCGCGACCTTGCTGGATGTTTTCCGCGAGCCAGCGGTTGCTGATGGTGGTGTTGTCGATGCCGTCGACGACCGTGTGGATGCCGGTCCAGGTGGCGCGGCCGTAGTTGCCGCCGGGCGTCACGATGTAGAAGAGATTCGGAAACGTCTTCCGAATCCACGGGCCCGAGTCGTCTTGATCGGAAATGGTGTAAACGCGGAGCTTGGCGACGAGGCGGTCGAGTTCCGCAGGAGATTTCGTGGCCTGCAAGGTGTGGAGCGCTTGCGCGAGCGTGTTGGCGCCACCCCAGACGCTGATCCAGAGCGGGCGAGCGTCGTCTGTTTCGAGGCAGCGAATGATCCAGTCTGAGCCCTCGGTGTCTTTGCCGGCACCGACGCCGCGCAGGCCGTATTCGGGGCGGCCGGATTTCACGAGCGCGCGCAGCCCGTCCGGCGTGGGATAGCGGCGGTCGTGCAGAACCAAGTGATCGTGGACGCGCGCGTAGGCGTCGATGAGCGCGTGCAGCGACTCGGGCGCGATGGAGTTTTGCTTCCACGTGGAGGTCGTGGCGACGAGGCCTTCGAGTTCGATCTCGTTCAGATAAAGAAACAGCCGCACTAGACTCTGCGTGTCGTCGGGATCAGCCTCGATGTCGGTGAGCACGAGCAGGCGCGGCGGCACGACGCCATCTCCGCCGGCGGCGGAGGAGGACACCGGCTGCGCGGCGGAGAGACGACCGAACGCGACGCAAGCGAGTGCGGCCAAAACGAAACGACGGAAAAGAGGGGTGAGCGTCATAGGGAAGAAAGCAGCTGTGAAATGTGATTACGGCGTCGCGGAAGCAGCGGGCGCGCTCTGGTAGGCGAGCAGGCGCCACTTGCCGTCGTCTTCCTGGCGCCAGACAGCGAGAAAGCGCAGGCGGCCTTTGGCGGTGTTGCCGCCGGCTTCGGCTTCGAAGTCGGCGAGGCCCTGCACGCTGATCACGCCGGGTGAGACTTCGAAGAGCTTCGTGTCGATGTATTCAAAAGCTCGATACTTCACGCGGCCCGTCCCGATGGCGGTGACGAATTCGGACTTGTTTTGCACGCGGCCATCGGAGTGACCGTAGATCAGGTCCTCGCTCAACACGGCGAGCAGCCGCGGCACGTCGGCCGCGAGCACGGCTTCGATGCGCGCAGCGTCGGCGCGTCGCACCGCTGAGAATCCCGCGGGATCAGCTGCCAGCGTGGGAGCGGCGGCGACGAGCGCGGCGAACCAAAGCGATAGACCGAGTTTTGGAAAACGAAGTGCAACGCGGGGCATGGCGGGTGGGGTGGGGAGCTGGAGCGTGTGGCGCGCGAAGGTGTGAGACAAGTATCGGCTCCCGAGGGGAGGGGGCGTTTGCGACGATGCGTTTCTCGCGCCCATGCACTCCGGCACGTTTCAACGCTTCCTTGCTCTCACGCGTCCGCACCGCTGGACGATCGCGCTTGGCGTGGTGCTGATCCTTGCCGCCTCGCTGCTCACGCTGCCCGCGCCGTGGATTTTCAAGCTGATGATCGACGAGGCGCTGCCGGAGCGCGATGTGCGGCAGTTTGGCTGGCTGCTGACGGTGTTCACGGCGCTGTTTCTCCTGCGCGGCTGGCTCACGCTCGTGCGCAATCGCGTGCTGCAGTTCGCGGCGATGCGCATTGTATGTGATTTGCGGATACGGCTCTTCGCGCACCTCCAGAAGCTCTCGCTGCGCTACTTCGACGCCAATCAGACGGGCAAGGTCATCTCCCGGATCACGCAGGACACCAACGAAGTTTATCAGCTCACCAATGGCTTCCTCATCACGATCATCGCCGACTCGGTGACGGTCGTCGGCGTGCTCGGATTTCTCTTCTACGTCGAGTGGAAGCTCGCGCTCGCGGTCACGCTCGTGCTGCCGCTTTTCGCGCTCAACTACCTCTACAATCGCCGAAAAATGCGCGAGGAGAGCCGCGTGCACCGCGATAACTGGGACAAAGTCGTGGGCTTTCTCCACGAGCGCGTCGCCGCGGCCCGCGTGGTGAAATCGTTCACGCGCGAGGCGGCCGAGACCAACACCTTCGCGAGCGGCATCAACGCCGACTACTTCAACTACTCGCAGATCGTGATGCGCAACACGCGGCTCTCGGTGGTGGCCGATGTGCTCGGTTCGCTCGGTGCGTTGATCGTGCTCGGCTACGGCGGTTGGCTCGTCGTCAACGGCGCGATGCAGGTCGGCACACTCGTGGCGTTCAACGCCTACATCGTGTTTATTTTCCCGCCGATCGTGCGCTTTGTGGATCTCGCAGCGGTGTTTCAGCGCGCCAACACCGCGCTCGAAAACATGTGGGCGCTGCTCGACACGAAACCCGAGATCGTGGATCGCCCGGAAGCACGCGAGCTGCCGGTGATTCGCGGTGAAGTGGAGTTTCGCCATGTATGCTTCGACTACGAACTCGAGCCACCTGGCGCGGGTCGTCCGCGCACGCTGACGGACGTGAACTTCACGATTCCCGCCGGCAAGGTCGTGGCGATCGTAGGCCCGAGTGGTTCCGGCAAGAGCACGATCATCAATCTCGTCGCGCGTTTCTACGATGTCGCGAGCGGCGAGGTGCTTGTCGACGGCCATGATGTGCGCGACGTCACCGTGGAGTCGTTGCGCCGGCAGATCGGCATCGTGCTGCAGGAAAACGTGCTCTTCTCCGGCACACTCGAGGATAACATCAAATACGGTCGCACCGACGCCACGCCTGCGCAGGTGCAGGCCGCGGCAGAAGCGGCGAACGCGCATGAGTTCATCGCGAAACTTCCCGATGGTTACGCCACTGTCGTCGGCGAGCGCGGCGCGAAGCTTTCCGGTGGACAGCGCCAGCGCATCGCGATTGCGCGCGCGATCCTGCGCGATCCGCGAATTCTGATCTTTGACGAAGCCACGAGCGCGCTCGACACGCAATCGGAGCGACTCATCCAGCAGGCGATGGAGCGGCTGATGAAGGGACGCACAGCGTTCATCATCGCGCACCGGCTTTCGACGATCCAGAGCGCCGATCTGATTTTGGTGATGGAGCAGGGCCGCCTCGCCGAGCATGGCACGCACGCCGAGTTGCTCGCGCGCGGCGGACTCTATGCCCATCTGCACGCGCTGCAGTTTCAGGAAACGGCCTGAGGGAAATTAATCACGGAAACACGGAAGCACGGAAAAAGGCCGATCTGTTTTTAGCCACAGAGGATACGGAGAAGAAGGTTTGGGAATTCCGTGTTTCCGCTCTTCCGTGCTTCCGTGATCCGGATCGGTCTTCTGTGCGTCTGTGGCTCAGCCCTCGGCGCTACTCTTCGATCTCAGGTGGTTTGATCTCCATCAGCAGCCGGTCGAGTTCGGCCTGCGTGGGATTGCGGATCGAGAGGATGGTGAGGATCGCTTCTCCGGCGGGCAGTCGCACTTGGGTCGATTCGCCGTCGTCGAGACCGAGGATCGCGGTGCCGAGCGGCGAGTTGTGCGGCAGGCATTCGATGCCGGTCTCGTCGTCCATCGCGGTCTCGCCGTGCGTCGCAACCAGAAACGTGAAGCGGTGCTTTCGCTTCGAGGCGACGTCCACCTTTTCGAGCGAAACGACGTGGCCGAGTTGCACGAAGTCCGTGGGCTTGGTGAGCCATGTCGTGGGATCGACTTCGATGAATGTGTTGCGCGCGACAAAGCGATCGAGCGCGGTCATTTTTCGGTCCACTGCGCGGATCGCTTCCTTCGCGGCCTTGAAGCCGAAGTTCTCGCGCAGATCGCCCTGCGAGTGCGCCTCGACCTTGTCCTTCACGAGATCGACGCGTTTCGCCTTGAGGGCGAGAAACTCATCCGCGAGCACGCGATTGTATCCCGGCCGCACGTAGATCGTGGTCGGATCGGGCGGCGGCGGACGAAAGATCTTTTTGCGTTTCAGCGCCATGGGCAAAACGCCAACAAGAAGCGGGCGGTCGTAAAGACAAGATCCTGTCCCGGCGCGTCTCTGTGGCCGGAGATCTCTCGCGCTCGCGCACACCAATTCCCGGCGCGATTTCTCCAAGCGCTGCGCGACCTTTTCGTTTGGCAACGGCGGCGAGCCTGCCGAGTGTTTGCGCAATTCCTTTCTCTCGCGCCACACCCCTCGCGTGAGAACACCTCCTGCTAACGTCGTCGTCATGTCGCAACCTTACCTGACCTCCCCGCAGAAGATCACCACGATGCCACCGGGCATTCCCTACATCGTGGGCAACGAAGCCGCCGAGCGGTTCAACTTCTACGGGATGCGCGCGATCCTCGTCGTGTTCATGACGAAGTATCTCGTCGATCGCTCCGGCGAGCTTTCGCCCATGTCGGAGAACGAGGCGAACAAGTATTACCACCTGTTCCTCTTCGCGAATTACTTCTTCCCGACGATGGGCGCGATTTTGTCCGACGCGTTCTGGGGCAAGTATCGCACGATCTTCTGGCTCTCGCTGGTTTACTGTCTCGGCAGCGTCGTGCTCGCGCTCGATCACACCCGGCTCGGATTGACGCTTGGTCTCACGCTCATCGCGATCGGCTCCGGCGGCATCAAACCGTGCGTATCGTCACACGTCGGTGATCAGTTCGGACCCAATAACCAGCACCTGCTCTCGCGCGCGTTCGGCTGGTTTTATTTCTCGGTCAACTTCGGGTCGTTCTTCTCGATCCTGCTTATTCCGTGGCTGCTCGATCGCTACGGCGCGTTTCCGGCGTTCGGCGTGCCTGCGATTTTGATGCTCACGGCCACCTACATCTTCTGGTCCGGCCGCTACAAATTCGCGCACATTCCGCCGGTCGGAAAATCGTTTCTCAAAAACTCCTTCGATCGCGAAGGCCGCGCCGCGCTCGGGCGGCTCTCGAACCTCTTCATCTTCGTGGCGATCTTCTGGTCGCTGTGGGATCAAAGCGGCGGCGAGTGGGTGCTGCAGGCGCAGAAAATGGATCTCCATTTCCTCGGCATCAACTGGCTCGCGTCCCAGATCCAGGCGCTCAACGCCATCATGATTTTGGCGTTCATCCCGCTGTTCCAATACGTGATCTATCCGCTCGTGAACCGCGTGGTGCCGCTCACGCCGCTGCGCAAGATCGGGGCCGGTCTCGTCGTCACGGGCCTCTCGTTCCTCGTCAGTGCGTGGATCGAGTCGCAGATCGCCGCCGGTCTGCAGCCCAGCATCGGCTGGCAGATTCCCGCCTACGCGCTGCTTTCCGCGGGCGAAGTCATGGTGTCGATCACCGGTCTCGAGTTTGCCTACACGCAGGCGCCGAAACACATGAAGGCGATGGTGCAGGCGCTTTACCTGCTCTCCGTTTCCGCAGGCAACCTGTTCACCGCCGCCGTGCACTGGTTCATCGCCAATCCCGACGGGACGGTGAAACTGCACGGCGCCGACTACTATAAATTCTACGCGTGGCTCTCGATCGGCTGCGTGGCCGTGTTCGTGTTCATCGCGCGCAAGTATCAGGAAAAGACCTACCTGCAGGGCGAACCTGATGCCGCGGTGCCGCTGACCGACGCGCCAACAGGGAAGTAAAGCAACGCTCGCGACTCAGTAGCCCGCGGACACCGCCGCGGGCTTCTCGCCCTTGAACTCGGCGAGAATCGCCGCCGCGCTCGAGGTGCCGAGCCGCGTCGCGCCGGCTTCGATCAACGCGCGGGCGTCGGCGAGCGTCTTGATGCCGCCGCTCGCCTTGAGCTGAATCTTGCCGCGGCGCTTTTCCGCCCATTCGCGGATGTGCTCCACCTTCGCACCGGCGCTGCCGAAACCCGTCGATGTTTTGATGAAATCAGCGCCCGCGTCCTCGCAGATCCGCAGAGCGGCGATGCGTTGCTCGGCGTTGAGATAACACGTCTCGACGATCACCTTGATCGTTGCGCCCAGAGCGTGCGCGTGGGCCGTGAGCGCCGAGATTTCGGCCGTGGCGATATCCGCGCGGCCTTCGCGCAACGCCGCGTAGTTGAGCACCACATCGACCTCGTCTGCGCCGGCGGCGACGACGGCGGAAATCTCCGCACTCTTGGCGGCGGAGGTGAAGCGACCACTTGGGAAACCGATCACGGTGCCGACTTTCACGCCCGTGTCCTTGAGTCGGCGGGCGGCGTTGGCGACGCCGGTGGGGTAAAGCATCACGGCGGCGAATTTCAGCGTCACGGCTTCGTCGCAGAGCGCATCGAGATCCGCGTCGGTTGCGTCGAGGCGCAGATTGGTGGAGTCAAACGTGGCTGCGAGCCCGGCTGCCGTGAGATTCATGAACGAAGCCTAGCGCAGCAAAGACCCGCGGCAAGACCCGGCTGGCTAAGTTGGATCACAGAGGCACGGAAAGCACAGAAGTCCGCGTCGGAATCACGGAAACACGGAAGAGCGGAAACACGGACCCCAACCCTTCCTCTCTCACTGACCTCGGTGTCGCTCTGGTCCGATTTTCGGTTCTTTTTCGTGCTTCCGCGTTTCCGTGATCCAGCTCCGGTTCTCCGTGCCACTGTGGTTCAGATCCTCAGGCGCGTGTTTTCAGGAAACGTGCGAGTTCCTTGGCGGTGGGCATCGAGGGCGAGGTGCCCGGTTTGGTGACGGAGAGGGCGGCGACCGCGTTGGCCTGACGCGCGGCGGCGAAGATGTCGGTGGGATTGCGCGCGAACGCGGCCACGAAGCCGCCGACAAACGCATCGCCGGCTCCCGTGGTGTCCACGGGTTTCACCTTGAAGGCGGGCACGAGTTCGCCGCGGTCGGCGAGGGAGACAAAGCAACCGCGCGAGCCGAGCGTCACGATCACGGTGGGCACGCCGAAGCCGCGGCAGAGTTTTTGCAGCGCGACGGAGTCGAGTTTCGCGAGGGCGGCTTCGTCGAGGGAGCGTGAGAGTTTCAGCGCGCGGGCGAGTTGGACGAACTCGGTTTCGTTCGGGATGAGAATGTCCGTGTGCCGGAGAATCGCCGGAGCGAAATCGCCGCGCATCGGCGCGGGGTTGAGCACGGTGGTGACGCCTTGCTTGCGGGCGAGGCGGAACACGTGCGCGTTGATGCGCGGATTGGCTTCGTGCTGGCACACGACGATCCGCGCTCCGCGCAGAGCGGCCGGCGGTATATCCAAAGGTTGGATACGCGCGCTGGCGCCGAGCGCGACGACGATTTCGTTTTGCCCCGTCGCGTCCACGAGCACCGTGGCGGCGGCGGTGGCGTGACCGCGCTTCGGAATCAAAATCGAGCGGATTCCCTCCCTGCGATGAAACGCGCGGGCACCCGCGGCAAACGCGTCGTCGCCGACGGCTCCGATGAACGTGACCGCCGCGCCGAGCCGGGCGGCGGCGACGGCTTGGTTGGATCCCTTGCCGCCCGGGCCGGTGAAAAAGCGGCCGAGCGTGGTTTCGCCGGGGGCGGGGAAGTGTTCGCAGTTGAAGCAGAGATCCTGCACGAAGCTGCCGACGATCACGACGCGGGGAGTCATCGGCGCGAAGGCTACGTTTGCGCCGGCACAGGAGACAAGTCGCGCGGTGTGGCGCCGCTCATCCGTCAGCCGGTGCCGTCTGTCCAAAGTTTGCCCTCCGCCGCGCCGGGCAACTTACTATGCGAAGAACATGCAACCCCTCCGCGAAACCGACGTGGTCTTGGACGACACAGCCCGCCGCCAGCGCGCGAGAGAGCGGCTGTATGTGATTTGCCAGCTGAGCGGGTGGGGTTTCCTGCTGGGACTGCAGGTGTTCTTTACCTCGTATTTCGATCGGAAAGGCGAGGGCCGCGATCTCGTGACGGAAGTGTCCGTGCTGACGATGGTGATCGCGCTCGGCTTGTTGCTGTCGCACTTCGCGCGGCCGTTGATGCGGCGCTGGGGCTGGACGCAGATGGGCTGGCGGCAAGTGGTGCCCCGCGTGTTCGGTCTGTCGCTGGTGCTCTCCGTGCTCTGGAGCGTGCTGGGTTATGGTTTCACCTACGGATTGATGCGCCTGCCGTGGCCGGAGGGAAATTACAGTCCGTTCGTGCTCTTTGCGCTGAGCTGCCTCAACGGCACGGTGCTCTACCTCGGGTGGATGTGCGTGTATTTCATCTACCACTTGTTCGATCGTTTCAATCGATCGGAGATCGAGCGACTGCGGCTTTCGGCGCACGTGAAGGAAGCCGAACTGCGGGCGCTGAAGTCGCAGGTGAACCCGCATTTCATTTTCAACGCGCTGAACTCGCTCCGCGCGCTCATCGACGAGGATCCGGTCCGGGCGCGCGGCGCGGTGACGCAGCTTGCGAACCTGCTCCGCTATTCGCTGCAAAGCGGACAATACGAGACCGTGGCGTTCGAGGACGAACTGCGGATCGTGAACGATTACCTCGCGCTCGAGCAGGTGCGGCACGAGGAACGGTTGCGCGTGAAGCTCGACGTTTCGCCCGACACGCTGGCGCTGCCGATCCCGCCGATGCTGTTGCAGACGCTGGTGGAGAACGCGGTGAAATACGGCATCTCGATGCGACCCGAAGGCGGCGAAATCGGAATCACCGCGCGCTGCGAAAACGGAGCGCTGCTTTTGCGGGTGACGAATCCCGGTGCGATCGGCCCCGCGGAAGACCCGGCGCGCACGAGCGAGTCCACCGGCGTGGGCCTGCGCAACGCCGCGGAGCGGCTGCGGATCCTGTTTGGCGAACGGGCGACGCTGCAATTGCGCGAGTCGGCCCCGGCGTCGGTGACGGCGGAAGCGGTGATTCCGCTGCACTCGCCACGCGCGTGATTTTCTCCCCATGAAGGCGCTGATCATCGACGACGAACGACTGGCCCGAAACGAACTGCGACGTCTGTTGGCGGCATATGCCGACCTGCAGGTCGCCGGCGAGGCGGCGAATACGAAACAGGCGCGGGAGCAGCTCGCGGCGTTGAGGCCGGATTTACTCTTCCTCGACGTGCAGATGCCCGGTGAGACCGGCATGCAGTTTCTCGAATCCCTGGAGCCGCCGGCGCCGGACGTGATTTTTACGACGGCTTACGACGAATTTGCCGTGAAGGCGTTCGAGCTGAACGCGCTCGATTATCTGTTGAAGCCGGTCGATCCGCAGCGACTCGCGGCGGCGATCGAGCGCTTGCGCGCACGTCGCGCGGGACCGGCGTCGGCCGCGACTAATGTCGAGACGGGCAAGGGTGTCGCGCGCGAGCGCCTCGCCGCGGAGGACAAGGTGTTTGTGCGCGAAGGTGAGCGGTGCTGGTTTGTCGAGGTGAAGTCCATCCGCTTGCTCGAGAGCGAGGGCAACTACACGCGTGTGCACTTCGACAACGCGCAGCCGCAGCTCTTCCGCTCGCTCAATGCGATGGAGGATCGCCTCGATCCGAAATACTTCTTCCGCGCGAATCGTCGCCAGATCATCAATCTCGCCTGGATCGAGCAGATCGAACCGTGGTTCAGCGGCGGGCTGCTCGTGCACCTCAAAGGCGGGGCCAAGGTTGAACTCAGTCGCCGCCAGGCTCAGGAGTTTCGCGAGAAAATGAGTCTCTAGTCGCCGACACCCGCACACCCGCTTTCCACCTGCCTATGAAGCAAAACAAAACTCCCTTCCGCTTCACCCGGCCCGGCATCGCGATGGGCGCGGGCATCGGCACGGCGCTCGGTGTCTCCAGCGGATGGGGCGTCGGCATCGGTATCGGTGTCGCCGTGGCTCTTTGTTTCAGTCTCATCGGACGCAAAACCAGTTAACTCCGCCCGCATGATTGCAGCCCAACACCTCACGAAGATTTTCAAGGACAAGAAGCGCGGCGAGATTCGCGCGGTCGACGACGTGTCGTTCCGCGCGGAGCCCGGTCGCATTTACGGGCTGCTTGGCGCCAACGGCGCAGGCAAGACCACCACGCTGCGCATGCTCGCGACGCTGCTGCAGCCCAGCAGCGGCACCGCGGTCGTGGGTGGTTTCGACGTGGTCACGCATGCCGAGAAAGTGCGCGCCCGCGTCGGCTTTCTTGCCGCGAGCACCGCGCTCTACGGACGCCTCACGGCGCGGGAAATGATCGAGTATTTCGGCCGGCTCAACGGCATGAGCGATGCGGCGATCCGCACGCGTATCCAGGAACTGGCGACAGAACTCGACCTGCACGAATTCCTCGACCGGCGCTGCGACAAGTTTTCGACCGGCATGAAGCAGAAGACCTCCATCGCCCGCACGCTCGTGCACGATCCGGAGGTGATGATCTTCGACGAACCCACGCTCGGACTCGATGTGATGACCGCGCGCTCGATCGTGCGCTTCGTCCGTCAATGCCGCGATCGCGGCAAGACCGTGATCTACTCGACGCACATCATGAGCGAGGTGGAGAAACTCTGTGACACCGTGGGCATCATCCACGGCGGACGCTTGCTCGCGGAGGGCACGGTTGCGGACCTGCGAGCGCGCTACGGCGAGCAGGATCTGGAGGAAGTTTTCGTCAAGGTGGCCGGCATCGAGGAGGCGAACGCATGAACTGGCGCAACATTGTCACCGTCTATCTGAAGGAACTGAAGGATTCGCTGCGCGATCGCCGCACGCTCATCTCGATGATCGTGGTGCCGACGCTCATCATGCCGGGACTTTTCCTCGGCGTGGGCAAGATCGCGACGGGCGTCGTGAGCAAGGTGAAGGACGCGACCGCGCAGATCATGGTTCTCGGCGGCGAGGATTCTCCGGGAGTGGTCGAGCAGCTGCGCCAGTTGGAAAAGGTCGAGCTCGTGCCCGAGGTCCAGGACTGGAAACAGCAGGTATCCGATAAAAAGATACGCGCGGTCGTGGAGCTGCCGCCGGGCTTCGAAGCGGGGCTGAGGGACGGCTCGGCCGGCGAAGTGAAATTCTACCACTACGAGGGCGAGCTGAAGTCGCGCGTGGCGCTTGGCCATCTCGAGGATTTCTTCCGGGAGCTGCGCGAACGGACGGTCACGCGATTGCTGCAGGAGCGCGATTTGCCGCAGCGCTTGGTGAATCCGTTTTCGACGACGCGGCAGAACGTCGCGCCGCCGGAAAAGGTCGGCGGCAATCTCCTCGGTGGTTTGGTGCCCTACATCATCGTCATTCTCTGTCTCACGGGCGCGATGTATCCCGCCATGGATCTCACCGCCGGTGAGAAGGAGCGCGGCACGATGGAGACATTGTTGTGCAGTCCCGTGGGGCGGGGCGAGATCGTGCTCGGCAAGTTCCTCATGGTGCTCACCGGTTCGCTGGCGGCGATGGTGCTCGCGCTCGTGTCGATGGGCGTCTCGGCATTTGCCGCCGGCATGCTGCTCATGGGCAATGCCAAGCCCGCGGCGGCCTCCGCTGCTGCGACGATGCCTTTGCCGACGATCGATCCGCTGGGCCTCGTCGGTGTGCTCGCGATGGTGGTCCCCGTCGCGGTGTTTTTCTCCGCGCTGGTCTTCACGCTGGCGCTGTTCGCGAAGAGCTACAAAGAGGCGCAAAGCTATGTGACACCGCTGATGTTCGTGGTGATCATGCCGGCCATCGTCGGCATGTTGCCGGGCATCGACCTCAATCCGCGACTCGCGCTCGTGCCGATTCTTAATCTGTCGCTCGTTTGCAAAGAGATGCTCTCGGGTGTCTGGAACTGGCACTACATCGCGCTGATCTTCGGTTCGTCTTCGCTGTATGCCGCGATCGCACTCCTGCTCGCGGTGAAAATGTTTAAGCGCGAAGATGTGATCTTTCGCAGCTAGGCCGCAGGCCTAATAAGGTCGTGGTGAGCGCTTTTTGCTGTCGCCACGCGAAGGGGCGGCAGCATCGTAGCGCGCGATGCTGTCCACGCTGGCCTTCGCGTTCGAAGCAACTCGATGGATGACGGGAAATCCGGTGCTCGCTGAAGCCCGGGAACTTCTCCCGTGGCAGAAGGCGCTCGAAACGCTTGCGGGCGGAGCACTCGCCCTCGCGTGCGGCACGCTCGTTGCGTGGGCCGCGATGAATTGGCCGGTCGGGCGCGGAGTTGCCGGATCGAAACGCGCGACCATCGCAGTCGTAATCGGCGTCGTGCTGGTGTGCGTGCTGCAATTCACCACGGCCGGTCTGCCGGTCGATGTGGAGGCAGTGGCGCGTGCTGCGGCGGCGCTCGGATTGCTTGCGGCGAGCATCTGGTTTGTGCGCAAGCGCCGCGCGGCTGCGTCGCTGACGGAGGGCTCCCCGCTGATCCACGTTGCTCCCGGACCGCTCGAGGAGATCGCGCGACTCTATTTGAAGAGCATCCCGTTGCCGGGATGGATCGTGGATCGCGAGGGACGGTATCGCTTCGTCAACGACACGTGGCTCGCCGACGGAGAGTTCGCGTCTTCGCCGGTCGGCCGGAAGTTGAGCGAAGTTTATCCGCCCGAGCGGGCATCGGAGTATGAGGCGGTCAACGCCCGGGTGCTGCGCGAAAACCGTCTTGTCGAGGCAGAGCACCACACGCCGGCAGGCATGATTCACGTGTATCTGTTTCCGCTCCGCGATGGAAACGGCGAGACGCTGATCGGCGGCGTCGGCGTCGATGTGACGGAACGGCAGCGCGTGAGCGGCCTGCTTCGCGCGCAGGGCGAGTTGCTCGCTGCCGTGACCGAGGCCATGCGCAGCTATCTGCAAACGGGCGACTGGCGCGCGGCGCACGAGATCTTGCTGCGCGGTGCGCTGCAGCAGACGAAGAGCGCACGCGGCTTCGTCGGTGTGATCGTGGCCAACCAACGCCTCCGCGTGCTCGCGCACGTGGGCATGTCGTGGGAAACGATCGTCGGGGCCGACGAGTGGCGGCGCGCGACCGCCGAACACGCCAGCAGTGGTTGGTTGGAGTTTGGTCAGTTTGAAGCGCTCTCGGGTCGCCTGCTGACGTCCGGTGGCGTGGTGATCGCCAACGCCGCTGATCCGGCCGACGACATTCCCGCCGCGCCTGATTTGCTGGTCTTGCCCGTGCAGCACGCGCAGCAAACCGTCGGCTTGCTCGGTGTCGGTGGCGGTGCGGAGCCGATGAGCCGCGACGCGCGAGAGCGACTCGAGACGCTCGTGCAACAGGCGGGCGTGCTCAGCGATTCATACCGCCGCAGCCTGCGCGAAGTCTCCCTCGAGGAACAGGTGCGCGTCGCGCAAAAGATGGAGGCCGTGGGTCTGCTCGCCGGCGGCGTCGCGCACGATTTCAACAATCTCCTCCAGGTCATCCAGGGCTACACCGCGATGGCGCTCGACTCGGGTTCCACGTGGCCCGAGCGCAAGTCGCACCTCGATCAGGTCAAAGCGGCCGCCGAGCGCGCCGCCCAATTGACGCAGCAACTGCTCGCCTTCGGCCGCCAGCAGACGTTGCGCAAATCCGATCTCGATCTGAATCAGGCGATCTCCGAACTCCTGAAAATGCTCCGTCGCGTGCTCGGGGAGCAGATCTCGGTGGACTTCATTCCCGGCCACGATCTCGGCAACGTTTACGCCGATCGCGCGCAGATCGACCAAGTGGTCCTCAATCTCTGCGTCAACGCCCGCGACGCGCTCGCGGCCGGCGGACGCATCACGTTGGAAACCGAAAACGTGCTCGTTAACGGCGCCTTCCGCGAAAGCCACCCGTGGGCGAAGCCCGGCCGCTACGTTCTTCTCACCGTCACCGACAACGGCGTCGGCATGGACCGCGAGACGCTGAGTCACGTCTTCGAACCGTTCTTCACCACCAAGCCCACGGGCAAAGGCACCGGTCTCGGTCTCGCTGTCGTTTACGGCGTGATCAAGCAGCACGACGGCATGATCCACGTCTACAGCGAGCCGGGCCAGGGCACGACGTTCAAAATCTACCTCCCGATCGTCGCGCGCTCGGCCACCGCAGTCGGACCGAAACACACTCCCGTTCCCGCGCGCGGTTCGGAAACAATTCTGCTCGCGGAAGACGAACCGATGGTCCGCGAACTCGCGATCCGCATCCTCCAACGCTCCGGCTACCGTGTCATCGTGGCGGTCGATGGCGTCGAAGCCTGCGCGAAATTCGAGGCGCATCAAAACGACATCGCCCTCATCGTGCTCGATGTCGTCATGCCCAATCTCGGCGGACGCGAAGCCTACGAGCGCATCACCAAATTGAAGCCCGACCTGCCCGTGATTTTCTGCAGCGGCTACGCGGGTGCCGCTCTCGACGGCAGTGTGTTGAACGTCCCCGGCACCCAGATTCTCGCGAAGCCTTACGGCGCCGATGATCTCCTCCATCGGGTGCGCTCTGCCTTGGATTTCGGGAAATCGCCCGATTGTAAATGAGGCGTAAAAACTTTGCGCCACGGTAGCCATGGGCCGCCGCGAGCTGTATCTAGCGTGTTCGCAACCAGCTCCGCGTCATGAACTCCACCCAAGCTCCGTTCCCCGCCGGCCGGCCTGTTTTGAAGCTGCCCCGCCGTTCCACGTCAGGCGAGACGAGCGTGCCTTTCGCGCCGGCTCCCGCGGCGACTCCGGGCGACGAACTCGCCGCACTCCGCGAGCGGGAGGCGAATCTGCGCTCCTACGAGGAACGGCTCCGCGCGTGGCAGGCGGAGATCGATGCCGCCAGAGCGCCGGTCGGGCGCGTGGCCGTCGGCACGGCTTTTCAGCGACCCAACAGCAGCACGCCTTTTGGCGATGAAGTCGCGCTTCAGGCCGCGTGGGATAAATTTCACCGCGCGCGTCAGCTCCTCGAAGCCGAGCAGGAACACCTCCGTAACGACCGCCTCGCGTTTCGCGAAGCCGAAGCCGCGCTCCGCCGTCGCGAGTCCGAGCTCATGAAACGCGAAGCCAGCCTGATCGCTCGCGAGCAGGCGTTGTTGTCCGAGGAAGAGCGGCAAAAGGAAAAACCGCTCACCACCATGCAGCGCCTCACGCAAGCGCCGTTCCTCGCCGCGCTCCGAGTCACGAAGTAACAAATCCCGACTCGCGCCGCCTTTCGTCCCGAGCCGTGCCGCACCCTGGCGCGACTCGGGCTTTCTTTTGTCCCGACCCGGTGCGCACCTTGTCCCGACCGTGGACGCACCTTGGCGCGACCCGGTCCGCACTGTGGCTCGACTCAGGCCGCACGCTGTCCCGACTCGCGCCCGAGGTGACGTCAGCGTTTCGCTGGTGCTCGGCTGGGAGCACTTTCCGCAATTTGCACTTGCACTGCACCTGCCTCCGCCGCATCACGAGCGCTCAATGATTTCCGCCGTCACGCTTCGTCGAGTTTGCACGTCCGCCGTTAAAATGGCGGCCGGTAAACGCGCTTGGTGGCATTCCAAGGGCTCGGCAGAGATGATGAAGGCGCGAAATGGCGCCGCGGTGTGGGAGTAAAGCACACCGCCAAAAATAAAATCCCTCATCCCTCCCGAGCCCGACTCATCCGAGTCGGGCTTTTTCGTTTTCCCGATTCCGCCTCCGCTCCTCCCAACTTCCTCTCGCCAACCCCTTCTCGCTTTATGCCTACGCTCCTCGATCCGCCCATAACCCGGCCGCGGCTTCAAACCAGGCCGCGGCCCCTCCCTGCACTCGAGCTGCCCGCCGTGTCGTTCTTCGGCCGGACGCTTGACGAATACGTGCGCTTCTTCGCGCTCGATGTCGCCGCGCTGCGCGGCCTGTCGGTGCTCGACGTCGCCGCCGGCCCCTCGTCGTTCACCGCGGAGGCGTGCCGGCGGGGCATCGACGCCGTGGCGGTCGATCCGCAGTATTCGAAGAGCGGATACGCTCTTTCGGAGCAGATCACGCGCGATTACGAGGCGATGTTTGCGCAGATCCGCGCCAAGCGGCGGTTGTTCAAGCTGAAGTCGTTTTCCTCGCTGGAAGCGGCCGAGGAAGACCGCCGGACGGCGGCGCAACGGTTTGTTTCCGATTTCGAAACGCACGCGGTGCACGGTCGCTATGTGGCGGCGGCGCTGCCGCGGCTGCCGTTCTTCGACGGCACGTTCGACCTGGTGCTGTGCGCGCACCTGCTCTTCATCTACGCGCAACAATTCGATTTCGAGTGGCACCTGGCCGCCTGCCGCGAACTCGCGCGGGTGAGCGCCGGCGAGGTGCGCATCCACCCGATCGTCGGCGCCGACGGCCGGCTTTATCCCGAGCTCGAGCGCCTGCGGCGCGAACTGCTCGCGCGCGGCGTCACCTCCCGTGTGCAGCGGACCGACTACGAGTTTTTCGCCGGCAGCACCTCCACGCTGATTCTCAATCCGCAGCAGGACACGTGAGCGCGGCTTCCTCTCGTGCGCGGTGGCGACGCGCACGAAGAGAACCGGGCCGCGAGAATTGCGCGCCGGGAGCCTGCTTACGGATTTGCCCACGGCGCGAGCGCGTGAAACGCTGCGGTCATGTTCCCGCAGCACCTCATCGCCAAAAAACGAGACGGACACGCACTCTCGCGCGATGAGATCGCCGCTTTCGTGCGCGGCGCGACGGATGGCTCGTGGGCCGATTACCAGCTCAGCGCGATGCTCATGGCGATCTGCTGTCGTGGCATGTCGCCGCAGGAAACGGCGCACTACACGGAAGCGATGATGCGATCAGGCGTCGTCGCCGATCTCGCTTCGATTGCGCTGCCGAAAGTGGACAAGCACTCCACCGGCGGTGTGGGCGACAAAGTCTCCCTGCATCTCGCGCCGATGATCGCGGCGTGCGGCGTGGCGGTGCCGATGATTTCCGGCCGCGGACTCGGTCACACCGGCGGCACGCTCGACAAACTCGAATCGATTCCGGGTTTCCGCGTGAACCTCTCGCTCGACGAGTATCGTCGTGAACTCGAGGAGATCGGTTTGTCGCTGATCGGCCAGACCGCCGAACTCGCGCCGGCCGACAAGAAACTCTACGCGCTGCGCGACGTGACCGGGACGGTCGAGAGCATCCCGCTCCTCTGCGGTTCTATTCTCGCGAAGAAGCTCGCCGAAGGCATCGACGCGCTCGTGCTCGACGTGAAGTTTGGTCGCGGCGCGTTTTTGCCGGAAAAGAAAAAAGCCCGCGAACTCGCGCAGGCGCTGGTGAATGTCGCCACCGCGATGGGCAAACCGACGCGTGTGGTGATGACGGCGATGCACCAGCCGCTTGGTCGCACGGTCGGAAACGCGCTCGAAGTGATCGAGTCCATTGAGTGCCTGCATGGTCATGGTCCCGCGGACACGATGTCGGTGACCTTTGCGCTGGGTGAACAGATGCTGATTCTTGCCGGACGGGCCGGCTCGGTGGATGAAGCGCGGGCGCATCTGAATCAGGCGATCCACAGCGGACTCGCGCTGGAAAAATTCCGCGCGATGGTGCGCGCACAAGGTGGCGATGGGCGCGTGGCGGACGATCCGTCGCGACTGCGGCTTGGGTCGTGCCGAGGTGCGGTCAGAGCGGCGCGTGGTGGCGTCGTGCGCGATGTCGATGCGCGCGCGGTGGCGCTGGTCGCGCTGGCATTGGGCGCGGGGCGCGCGCGGGCCGAAGATGCGGTGGATCACTCGGTCGGCGTCGCGGATCTGGTGAAGATCGGCGAGCGCGTGGATGAAGGCGCTCGGCTCGCGACGATCTACGCGAACAGCGAAACGAAACTCGCCGAGGCGCAGGCGGCGCTCGCGCAAGCCATCACGATTGGCGACGGTCCGGTGAATCCGCCGGATCTGATTGGCGAAGTGATCGGTGGGTGAACGGAGCGCGCGATCGCGCTCAGGCGTTTTCCATCTCGGACAGCTTCGTCGCGGCCTTTTCCCATTCCTCCGTCGCGGCGGTGATCTGGTCGACGATCGTGCTGAGCTCGCGGTTGAGGTGGTGGAATTTGCCTTTGTCGGCGTAGGTCTCGGGCGCCTCGAGCGCGGCGGTGATCTCGGCCTGTTTCGACTCGAGTTCGACCACGGCCTTCTCGAGCTGTCCGACGTGCTCGCGGAATTTGCGAATCTCGTTGGGTGAAGGTTTTTTCGCGCCCGGCGTTTTGGCGCCCGAGTTTTCCGCTTTCGCCGCGGCAGCAGCCTGCTTCGGTCGAGCGTCGGTGAAACCGGCGGTGAGCGCGGCGCGGGCGTCGGAGGCCTTCGATTTCTCGAGGTAGTAATCGTAGTTCCCCGCGTAAGGCGTGAGCCGGCCGCTGTGCACGTGCAGGACGTTTTCCGCGAGCGCGCGGATGAAATGCACGTCGTGACTGATGAAGATGAGCGTGCCTTCGTAGGCCTTCAGCGCGTTGATGAGCGCGTCGATCGACGCGATATCAAGGTGCGTCGTCGGCTCGTCCATCAGCAGCAGATTCGGCGGATGCACGAGCAGGCGGGCGAGCGCGAGGCGGGATTTTTCGCCACCGGAGAGCACACCGATGGGTTTGTGCACGTCGTCCTTGCGGAAGAGAAACGCGCCGAGAATTGCGCGGGCCTGCTGCTCGGTGAGCTGGTTCTCGTTGGTGCGCAGCTCCATCACGTTTTCGAGCACCGTCAGCTCCGGCTTCAGATTATCGAGACGGTTCTGCGCGAAGTAGCCGGGCACGACGTTCGAGCCGAGTTCGCGCGTGCCGCCCTGGATCGGAACGACTCCGGCGAGAATTTTGAGCAGTGTGGACTTGCCCGCGCCGTTGGGGCCGACGAGCACGATTCGCTGGCCGCGCTCGGCGGTGAAGTTGAGATCGCGATAAACGACGTGATCACCGTAGGCCTGCTGCACGTTTTCCAGCTCGATGACCTTCAGGCCGGAGCGGGGAGGCTGGGGGAACTTGAAGTTGATGCGCTTCAGTTCCTCCTGTGGTTCTTCGATCGCATCCTCGAGCAGGCGCTCGATCTGTTTTTCCTTCGATTTCGCGCGCGAAGCCATGGAGGCCTTGGCGCCGAAGCGATCCACGAATTTCTGGAGATGGGCGATCTCGCGCTGCTGGTTCTTGAAGGCCGCGAGCTGCTGCTCCTTGCGCGCCTCTTTTTCGCGCAGATACGAATCGTAGTTGCCGTGGTAGTAGTGCAGCCGCCCGCCTCGCAGCTCGAGCATACCGGTGCAAAGCGCGTTGAGAAACGCGCGGTCGTGGGAGATCACCACGAGGCCGCCGGGGTAGCGCGTGAGATAATCCTGAAACCACAGCAGCGCTTCAAGATCGAGGTGATTGGTCGGTTCGTCGAGCAGCAGCAGTGCAGGCTCAGCGACGAGCAACCGCGCCAGGTGCGCGCGCATGACCCAGCCACCGGAGAACGTCTTCGCGAGTTTCTCGGCGTCGCCTTCCTTGAAACCGAGGCCAGCGAGAATTTTGCGAGCGCGCGGTTCGAGCGTGTAGTCGATGTCCCAGTCGTCCTCGTCGGGCTCGAGCTTCTTTCCGCTCGTGGCGATGTGGAGAATGGTCTCGTCGCCGGCGGGGGCGCTTTCCTGCGGGAGGAAGCCGAAGTCGGCGCCGCGTTCCCACTCGATGACGCCCGTGTCGGGTTTTTCCTCGCCGAGGATGAGCGAGAAGAGCGTGGACTTGCCCGCACCGTTGGGTCCCACGAGTCCGAGGCGGTCGGTGCGCGCGATGAAGAGCGACACGTCGTGAAAAAGTTCACGCGTGCCGTAGGACTTGGAGACATCGGCAATCGTCAGCATCGGAAAGGGAGTTGGTCAAAAGACCGGCTGGTGCGCGCGGCGTCAAAGATGAAAAACCGGCTCAGCGCGCGAGCGTGAGTCCGATCACGCCACTGACTGCGACCACCGCGCCGACGAGCGAGCGCCGCGTGGGGCGTTCGCCTTCGAGCCAGCGGCTGAGCGGAATGATCATCAACGGCGTGCACGCCACGATTGGCAGCACGAGGCCGCTCGGCGTCGTGAGAAGCGCCCACTGATAACAACCTACGCCAAGCACGGCTCCCGCGAGCGCGTTGAGCGGCACCCATTGGTAGCGACGCCACTCGCGCGCATGGGTGCGGGCGCCGCCACCGGCCAGATCGTCGTCTTTGCGCAGCAGTTTGAGCACTGCGAAATACGCAATGGCGACCGCGAGTCCGCCGAGGATGCGCGGATACGCTGCACTCAGGCCGTCGATCGTTTCGTCCGCGGAAACGGTCACGGCGTTGGCGTGCCGGCTCACCACCGCTCCCAGTCCCTGGCCCGCGGCGGCGAGCACGCCGTAGAAAAAACCGATCGGCTTCACCGCGACGCGGGGCGGCGAACTTTTCGATGGCATCAATGACCACGCGACGCCCGCGACCGCGACGGCACCGCATGCGAGCTGCGTCGCGGTGAGCGCCGTGTCGAGCCACAGCCATTCCGCGACGATCGCGATCGGGGCGGCGAGGCACTGCGTCATCAGCACCGAGAGTCGCGCACCGAGCAGCGGCAGCGCCGCGTAGAGTGCAAGATCACCCAAGCCCATGCCAATGATGCCGCTGAGCAAAAACCAATCGCGCCCCGCGCCGCCGAGTCCGGGTCCGCACACGTGCGCATACGCACCCAAACAAAACGCGGCGAAGATGAGTCGCGCGATGTTGGCGCGGACGCCGCCGAGCTCGCGCACCGACCGGTTGGCGAAGATCGACGAGAGCGAAAAGAAGAGCGTCGTGAGCAGCGCCGCGAGCATGGCGTGGCATCGCAGCGGAGCGGGTCGCCTCGGGCGACGTTTTTTGTGGCGTTGCCAATCGGCGGCGCTCTATTTCTGCGCACTCAAATGAAAGCCAAACGCTCCTCGAAACGACCCGAAGACATCAACGCCGCGCTCGCCGCGAAAAAAGGGCCGGTGTCGAAGTTCATCGCCCACAATTACCGCCACTTCAACGCGGCCGCTCTCGTCGACGCCGCGAAGGGCTACGAGACTCACCTTGCCGCCGGCGGCAAGATGCTGGTGACCATCGCCGGTGCGATGTCCACCGCGGAGCTCGGCATCACCCTCGCCGAGATGATCCGCAAGGACAAGATTCACGCCATCGTCTGCACGGGCGCGAATCTCGAGGAGGACATTTTCAACCTCGTCGCGCACGACTACTACGAGCGCGTGCCGCAGTATCGCGACCTTACGGCCGCCGATGAGCAAAAGCTCCTCGATCGTCACATGAACCGCGTGACCGACACGTGCATTCCCGAGATGGAGGCCATGCGCCGCATCGAGAAGGCCGTGCTCGAGGAGTGGGTCGCCGCCGATCGCGCGGGCGAGCAGTTCTTCCCGCACGAGTTCATGTTCAAGATTCTCCGTTCCGGTAAGCTCAAGAAGAGCTACCAGATCGATCCGAAGAATTCGTGGATGCTCGCCGCCTGCGAGAAGAACCTGCCGATGATCGTCCCCGGCTGGGAAGACTCCACGCTCGGCAACATGTATGCGGCCGCCGTGATCCGCGGCGATGTGAAGAATGTTCACACCGTCCGCACCGGCATCGAATACATGACCTGGCTCGCCGCTTGGTATACGAAGAACGCCAAGACGCTCCGCAACAAGGAGGGCTCGATCGGCTTCTTCCAAATCGGCGGTGGTATCGCGGGCGATTTCCCGATCTGCGTGGTGCCGATGCTGCACCAGGATCTCGAGCGCCGCGGCGTGCCGCTCTGGGGCTACTTCTGCCAGATCAGCGACTCGACCACGAGCTACGGCAGCTACTCCGGCGCCGTGCCGAACGAGAAGATCACCTGGGGCAAACTCGCCTCCTCGACGCCGAAATACATCGTCGAGAGCGACGCCACCATCGTGGCTCCGCTCATCTTCAACTGGGTGCTCGGCAAGTAAGCGTCTCCCTTCACTTCAGGCCGGCGGATCTCCGCCGGCCTTTTTTGCGCCTGCTTTTTTGACCGCTTCAAAATCATGAAACAGCATCGTTACACGACGCGCGTCGAGTGGACCGGCAACGACGGCACCGGCACGCAGAACTACCGCAGCTATCGCCGCGATCACGTTGTCTCTGCGAGCAACAAGCCGCCGATCGCAGCGTCCAGCGACCCGGCGTTCCGCGGCGATCCGAGCCGCTACAACCCCGAAGAACTCCTCGTCGCGAGTCTCTCCGGTTGCCACATGCTGTGGTATCTCCACCTCTGCTCGGTCAACGCGATCGTGGTCACGGACTACCGCGACGACGCGGAAGGTTTCATGAACGAGACGCCCGACGGTGCGGGGGAATTTGTGCGGGTTGTTCTCCGTCCGCACGTGACGATCGCTTCCGGCGGCGACGCGGCCAAGGCGCACGCGCTCCACACCGAGGCGCACCGGTTTTGCTTCATCGCGCGCTCGGTGAAGTTTCCCGTCGAGCACGAGCCCGAGATTCGCGTGGCCTGACGCGGCTCAGTCGAAGAACTGGTCTTCGGCGGACCACGGGGGCACGCAGGTGACGATCATCACGAGATCGCTCTCGGCGTGGGCCGTGATTGCGTGACGCTCACCGGGGCGAATCACGACCGTCTCGCCGGGCCCGAGGTCGGCTTCCTCGCCGGCGAGGTGCATGCGCCCGCCGCCGGAAACGACGTGATAAACCTCTTCCGTCACGCGGTGAACATGCGGCGTCACGCTTGCACCCGCGGGGATCGTGATGTGCGCGATGCTGTGTGAGCGCAGGCGGGAGTTTCCCGGCGCGGCGATCTGGCGTGCGATGGCGCGATCGGGCGCGACGTGGGCGGGTTGGTCAGCGAGGCGGACGATTTCCATGACGTTCGCCCATGCAACTCGCGGACCAACTACGAAATCAGTTTCGTGTTAGGGGAGCGTCGCTCGATCCGCTTTTGCGGCGATAGCGGCGTGCGATCGCGAGTCCAAGCACCGCACAGCCAGCGAGCGCCGCATACGTGGAGGGCTCGGGGATCGCGGTGCCGGCGAGATTGGTGACGATGGTGTAGCCGCCGAGGTCGGCGTAGCCGCTGAACGCGAACGCGTCTGCGTCGTCGGCAAAATAGCCGAAGAGCATGTCGTCGAGGCCCGCGATTTTCCAGGTGGAGCCATCCCAGATGCGGAAAGCACCGTCGTCGATGAGATCGGCGATGATATGGGTCGCATCGCCTTCGATCGCGATGAAGCCATCGGCGAAGTTGATGAAGTTGTCCGTGTCAGAATCGACTTTGAGAGCGTAGTTGATGCTCCAGTAGTCGCTGATGCGCACGAGTCCTCCGTCCTGGAGGGTCAGTGAGTTTCCTGTGCCTCCTGATACACCGACCGCGAGTTGGGTCATGGAGATCATGGACCCTGCGCCGTAGACGTAGGCCGCGTTGTGATCGCCGCCACCATAGCTCGCCAAGTGGAACGATCCGTCCACCGTGAGCGTCGCTCCGTCGCCCACGTGCAGCGTGTTGTAATGGCCTGCGCTGGAGCCGAGATTCAGCCCCATAAATCCGACGGTCATCGTCGTGCCAGATCCGATCACGCGGAGGCTGTTGTAGTTGGCTCCGTTGGTCTTTCCAATGTAGGCGACGAGTTGAGCAGAGAGGTGCGCACCATTTTCGACCGTGACTTGGTTGTGGCTGCCGTAGCTGCCGACTTCGAACCAGCCGTCGGTCGTTGTAGCGGGGTTGGAGTCGCCGACGATCCAGGAAGACCCTGGACCGGTGACCCTGACGGTGTTGTGGGTGGAGGTGTCGAAATAGCCGACGACGCCTTGGTTGCCGATAAGAGAGGAGCCGGACTGGATCGTCAGTTGGTTGTAGCTCGAGCCGAAGCCGACATAGGCATACGTGGCGCCAATGTCGCGAGTGACCGCGCCTTCGGTTCCGAGGATGTAGATGGCGGGATCGTGCTCCGTGCCACCCCAGCTCATGCTTGCCGGGAGGTTTTCGTCCGTGGCGAGGAGACCCGCGTGGAGGCTCGGAGCAGCGGACGCAAAGAGGGCGAGAACGGCGAAGCGGGAAACCTTCTGGAAAGTCATGCCGCCACCTTAGCAACAGCCGCGGACAACGGGTATTCCACTTCGGAGGGGGGCGCGCAAATGGCCCCTGCAGCTCACTGCTTCAGTGGGTATTTGACCTCGAGAGGCAGCGGCGACCGCGCTGATAGCGGCGGGCGATCGCGAGGCCGAGCATGGCACAGCCGGCGAGCGCAGCGTAGGTGGAGGGCTCGGGGATCGCGGTGCCGGCGACGTTGGTGACGATGGTGTAGCCGCCGAGGTCGGCGTAGCCGCTGAACGCGAACGCGTCTGCGTCGTCGGCAAAATAGCCGAAGAGCATGTCGTCGAGGCCCGCGATTTTCCAGGTGGAGCCATCCCAGATGCGGAAAGCACCGTCGTCGATGAGATCGGCGATGATATGGGTCGCATCGCCTTCGATCGCGAGGAAACCATCGTTGAGGTTGAGGAAGTTGTTGTCGCTTGAGTTGATGGCGACCGCCGAGTTCAAGCTATAGTATCCGCTTACGCGGACGAGCCCGCCGTCTTCGATGGTGAGCGCGTTGCCGGTGCCATCGAAGTAGGAGGCGATGGAGAGTTGTTTAAGCGACCACGTGGAGCCTCGTCCGTAAACGATGGCTTCGTTGTCATTCGCACCGGCATTGAAACCGATGTAGGCCATGCCGGTTGTGAGCGTTCCGCCGTATCCAACGCGCAGGATGTTGTTCGAGCCGTAGGAACCGAGAGTGATACCGGTTGAGCTTGAAACGGTCATGGAGGAGCCTGCGCCGAGAATATTCAGCGTGTTGTGGTGGGCTGTTCCCGTGAGTCCCACATAGGTCTTCCCGACGGTGATGTGAGCACCTTCCTCGACGGAGAGGTGATTGTTGCTGCCGTCTTTTCCCACATCGATCCGATCACCGGCGGCCCATGACGTGCCAGATCCGGTAAGAGCGACCATGTTGTATTGGCTGGCGGAACCCGAACCGACGATACCGCCTTTGCTCGTCAGCGTGGACCCGGACGCAACCACGAGAAAGTTGTAGCTGGAGGAGAGGCCAACGTAGGCTCCGGTGTTGCCGACATCGCGGGAGATGGCGCCTGCGAGCCCGAGGATATAAGTCGCAGGATCATCCTCGGTGCCGCCGACATCCATGATCGACGGGACATTGTTATCCGTGGCGATGATGTCGGCGTGAAGGCCGGACGTCGCGAAGGCGAGTGATGCGCAGAAAACGGAAACGTTGCGGCGGAGCACCCGGTGAAGTCGCATTCACCAGTCTAGCAACAAACGCGGATCGCCACCATTGCACTTCGGAGGGGGGCGATGACGGAAGATCTATTCCACGAGGGCTGCGACGTCCACGAAACCGCGCGGCGGTGGGGCCTGCCGGCGCAAGCGGCGACAGGTTTCGCGAGCCCAGACGATGGCGGCGAGGCGATTGCTCGATCCGGTCTTGTCGAAGATTGAGCCAAGGTGAGCCTTCACCGTGTAGAGGCCGATGCCGAGAAGCACCGAAATCTCATGGTTGCTTTTGCCCTCGTTGACCCACGACAGGACTTCCGCCTCGCGCGGCGTCAGTCCGGCCAGCGTGAGCAACTCAGGCTCAACCGAATCGTCACCGCGTGCGTCGAGCGTGCGGGCGAGCGCGTGCGCATCTGCGAGGTGCACCTGCGCCAACTGGAGCACCGAAAGATCGTCCGCCGAAAAATCCGGACCGCCGGCACGTTCGATTCCAAAAAAGATTCGTTCGGTTGGCGTCGTCGGCACGTGGAAGGCGCAGTGGTTGTCGATTCCGAGCGGACGGAAAACCTCCTGGAAAATATCAAGGTCCGCGAACTGCCGGGGGGAGAAAAAGTGGCTCCGGGAAAACGGACGCCCTTCGCAAACAGCGGGATCGAAGTTGAAGAGCGGATACTTCCCCATCAGCGCACCGAATGCCGTCATCGCGGCGGGAAATCCCGGATGCGATGTGTCGAACCCGATCGAGAGACGACGATCGCGCGTCTCGAGCACGCCGCAGGCGATGAACTCGGCGGAGATCACGCCGCGCAGAAAAGCGAAGCTGCGAGACGCGAAGTTGGTCAGGCTGAGGCCGGGAGCGAAAAGCCCGCGACAAGCCTGGCTGAAGGACTGGACGTCGGCCGGCAAGGTTGGGAAACGTGGGGTGGTGTGGAAGCCTCTCGCGAAGAACCGTCAAAGACGGATGCGACTCCTGCGAGATGACGAAGCATTGCAGCAGAAGTTGCAAGTGGAGCAACCCTCCGTCAGCGCGGAAGTCACCGAAGCGCGACAAGGTGCGGGAGCTTTCGCGCGCAGCGCCGCGCGGGCGCGAAACTTCAGAACCAGCCTTTGCGCTTCAGATAAATCACCATCAACAGCGTGGTGCCCATCGTGCAGCCGATCGCCCACGGATAACCGTGCGACAGCTCGGGCATGTTTTCGAAGTTCATGCCATACCACGTGCCGATCGCCATGATCGGAATCGTCACGGCGGTGATCGCGGTGAGGAATTTGATTCCCTCGTTCGCTTCGAAGGCCGCTTTGTTGAGGTAAATGTCGAACGCCATCATCAACCGTTCGTGGTAGCTGATGGCCGTGTCCTCGAGACGCATGAGGTTGTCGCGCAAATCGCGGAAGTAGGGGAGCATCTTCGCGCGCACGAGTTTGCTCTCTCCGCGGGCGAGGCGGTCGATCACATCGCGTTGCGGACGCACGATGTGGCGCAGCGTGTTGAAGTCGCCGCGCACGTGCAGCAGTTCGCTCACGAGTTTGTTCTGCCCCGCGTCTTTCGCGAGCACGTGCTCCTCGAGTTCCTCCAGCTCGCCGCGCAGCTCGTCGAGCACCGGCGCGTAGTTGTCCACGAGCATGTCGAGCAGCGAGTGCGCGATGCGGTCCGGACCGCGCGGGCCCACGCCCACGCTCTTCGCGGTGCGATCGAGGTAACCCGTGATCGCCCGAATCGTGGAACGGTGAAACGACACGAGATAGTCCTTGCCCAGAAACAGATCGAGCTCGGTCGTGTTGAACTTCTCCGTGCGGGTGAAATCCACCGCGTGCGTGACGATGAAGAGGTAGTCGTCGTAGTCCTCGACCTTCGGCAGCGAACTCGGCGCCACGCAGTCTTCGATCGCCAGCGGGTGAAACTGAAACACGCCCTCGAGGATCGCTTTGATTTCCTCGTCCGTCGGGTTCTCGAGATCGACCCAGAGCAGCAAGCCCTTGTCGGCGCGCACGAGCCGGAGCGCTTCGAGCTCCAAGTCCCGCCCCACCAACTTACCGTCGCTGAAGATGAAGGAGTGGATCATGGCGGAAGCGGAAATAACCGGAAATCAGGCCGGGCCGAGGAGCTTGTTCTCGGCCTCGGTCACCGCGCGGATGAACTCCTCCGGCGTGGTCGCGGTGAGAAATGCCTCGCGATTCTCCGGCGACTTCAACAGCCGGCACAGGATGCTCAGCATCTGCAGATAGTCGCCCGGGCGATTCTTCGGCGTGCCGAGCATGAACATCACGCGCACGGTTTCGCCCTGATCGAACAAGACACCCTGATCGCTCCGCCCTACGGCGAGCACGATCTGCTGCACGTGCTCCGTCCGCGCATGCGGCACCGCGAAACCGTGACCGAGACTCGTCGTGTCGAGCCGGTCACGCGCCAGCAACTCCGCATAAAAACCGTCGAAATTCGTCACGCTCGGATGACTGGCGAGCTGAGCCGCCACTTCGTGCAACGCAGCCGTGCGTTTCGTGTTCGCGATCTTCAGTTGGATGCGAGCGGGATCGAGGAGTTGTGAGAAGCGTCCAGGCATGCAGTGGCGCGATGAGATGCGTGCCAAGAGTGACAGCCGCTCGGAAAGTGTTGGCAAGCGTGGAGTCGGCACCGTGGGAAAATGCGTTGCCGGCGTGGCGCGTGCATTGCTCACTCGCCCGCATGAAGACGCCGTTCCGCTTCGCCCTCGGGTCGCTGATCGCCCTCGTCACGCTGACTGCGCACGCCGCGGAGTTTTCCGAAACGCTCGCGCCGGAAGAGTTTGCCGCCGCCGGCCTCGACAAACTCTCGCCTGCCGAACTCGCGCGCCTGAACGAGCTCGTGAAAAACCAGCGCAGCAGCGAAGTGGCGAAAGCGCGCGAAGACGAAGCCGCCAAGGTGCGCGCCGAACTCGTGACCGAGAAACCGAATCTTCTCGGCCGCATGAAGGTGATGCTCACGCCTGGCACCGAGATCGATTACGAGACGATCGAAACCGAGATCTTCGGCCCGTTCCGCGGTTATGAAAAGGGCACCGTGCTGCGTCTCGCCAACGGCCAGCGTTGGAAGGTCGTCGACGGAAACTTTTGGGCGCCGAAGAAAGACGAAAACAAACCCCGCAAAGCGCGCGTGGAGCCCGGCGTGCTCGGCTCGTTTTTCATCCGCATCGAAGACGGCGGCCGTCCGAAGGTGAAGTTCGTCGGCACGTTCGAGCCCTGAGGGCATCACATCCGCACAGCGGTGCGGTTCATGCCGCCACGTGGCGCGACCCGGTGCGCACCTTGTCCCGACATGGGACGGACCTTGGCTCGACGTGGGACGCAACGAGTCCCGACCCGGTCCGCACCTTGGCATGACCCGGTCCGCACTTGGGTGCGACGTGGTGCGGTGCGAGGCTCGACTCGCGCCACGATCGAACCTGCGCACAAAAAAGCCCGCCGGTTTTCGGCGGGCTCGAGTGACAGGTTTGACTGCGCTTACTTCTGCACCTGCGCTTCGCGGTAATTCAAATAGCCGTCGCGCACCGCGATGTAGGGGTCGAGCGCGCCGGCTTTGAAGTCGTCGTAGTTGCGCAGGAGGTGCGGGAAGTCGCTGACGCCGTCGAGGGCGTTGATGCCGAGGCGCGCTTCCCACTCGACGGATTCCATCATGTGCCAGTTGGTGGGCGTGAGGAAAAAGTCGCCCGTGCGACCGAAGAGGTCGCGCGTGCTGGTGGGGCCGAAGAGCGGCACCACAAGATACGGACCGGGCTTGATGCCCCAGACGCCGAACGCCTGACCGACGTCTTCCGATGGCACATCGGCGAGGGCGGGAATCTCATCGTGCACGCGGATAAAACCGGCAAGGCCGGCGGTGCTGTTGACGAGAAACTTGCCCGTTTCTTTGCCGGCGCGTGCGAACTTCAGCTGGAGCACGGAGCTGGTGAAGCGAACCGGAAAGCGGATGTTGTCGAAGAAGTTCGAGATGCCGGAGCGCACGGGGCGCGGCACGGCTTTCTCGTAGCCGCGGCTCACCGGACGAACGACGTAGGTGTAGGCGCCGTCGTTGAACTTGAACATCGCGCGGTTGAACTTCTCGAACGGGTCGTGCACGGGCACGCGTTGCACGGCGTATTCGTCGTCGTCGGCATCGGCTTCGACGGCGGGCGCGGGAGCGGCGGGCGTGGTGCCTTCCTCGGGCGTGTCCTTTTTCTTCTTAAAAGGCTCGGTGAGCTGGCGTATGAACTCGCCAAACCAGTTGCCCTGCGCGCGCGCTTCAGGCGCGGCGGAGATCATGAGGAGCGCGAGCGTGGCGCTCGCGACGAGGCGCGTGAGTTGGGGGTTCATGTTACGCGGATTTGGCGTTGTCCAACTCGGCGAGCTTTCGTTCGAGCGTGCGAATCACCTCGGTCGCGCCGCCTTTCTGGAAAAGCGCATCGAGCTGCGCGCGGTAGTTGGCGACCATGCTGACGCCCTCGATGACGATGTCGTAGATCTTCCACGTGTCGCCGGTCTGCTCGACGCGATACGCGACGCTGTAGGTGGAACCTTGATACGTGAGCGATGTTTGGACCTCGCGGCGATTCGCAGCGATCTCGGTCGTCGCGCCGAAGGTGATGCGCGGTTTCTCGGTCGGCGTGAACCGATCGGCGTAGGTGCGCAGCACGAGATCGAAGAACAGCTCGACCGTGCGCTTCTGCTGCGCGGGCGTGAACTGACGCCAGCCCGGGCCGACGGCGCGGCGCGTGATGCCTTCGGCGGTGAAGTGTTTCTCAAGCAGCGGACGCACGCGAACCGAGAGCGGCTGAGAGCCGGGATCGGGCGCGTAAACGACGGCGAGAACCTCATCCACGGCGCCGCGCAGAAAACTCTGCGGATCCGTGGCGGGAGCGGCGACGGCGGACGCCCCGGTCAAGAGGGCGGCGACGATCGCGGCAGATGGCGCGAGCAGGCGGAATGTTTGCATGGTGTGAGAGCTGCGTGGGGCTACTGCGAGGGTGCCGGGGCGGGCTCCTTGTCCTTCTGGACGTTACCGAAAGCAAAGCGGCTGATGAGCGACTCGAGGTCGACGGCGGACTCGGTCTCGGTGATGAGGCCGCCGGGGGGAATGGTTTCTTCGTCGCCGCCCGGAGAGAGCGCGAGGAACTTGTCGCCGATGAGGCCGCTCGTGCGGATCGAAGCGATCGTGTCGCTCGGGAGTTGCACGTCGTTGCGGAGACGCAGCTCGACGATGGCGGCGAAGTTTTGATCGAGAGAAATGGATTCGATGCGGCCCACGGTGACGCCCGAGATGACCACGCTGCTGCCGGTGTTGAGCCCGCCAATGTTCGAAAAACGTGCTTTCACGACGTAGGTGTCGCTGCCGATGAGGGCGCCGGCGCCGATCTTCAGCGCGAGGTAAACGATGGCGGCGAGGCCGACCAAAACGAAGGTGCCCACGGCGAGCTCGAGCTTGGACGATTTCATGCGAGAGATTCGGAGTTGGCGGTCGCGCCCGAGCGCAGGGCGGCGAGGGAGGCAGTGAGAGCCGCGGCGCTGTCGCGGAACGTGGTGACAAAGGAATCGGTGGAGCGCGCGAACTCCGCGGGCGCGCCGGCGAAACGCACGCGACCGCCGTCGAGCAGCGCCACCTGATCGCTCGCGGCGAGTGCCTCGGGCACATCGTGCGTGACGACGAGCGCGGTGAAATCGAACTCGCGCTGATAACGCACGATCATCTCGAAGACGGAGTTGCGCCGGATCGGATCGAGGCCGGCGGTGGGCTCGTCGAAGAGCACGAGTTCGGGATGCGTCACGATCGCGCGGGCGAGCGCGAGGCGCTTCTGCATGCCGCCGGACATCTGGCCCGGGTAACGATCGGCGAATTTTTCCAGATCGAGTCGCGCCAGAGCGGCGCGGGCGCGCTCGCGGACTTCGCGGTCGGAGAGCTTCGTGGTCTGCTCGAGCGGCAGGCCGACGTTTTCCAGCGCGGTGAGCGAATCGAAGAGCGCGTTGCTCTGAAAAAGATAGCTGCAACGCCGGCGGAATTCCGCGCGCGCGGTCGCGTTGGCCGCATCGAGCACGTGGTCGTCGAAGCGGATCTCGCCCGCGTCGGGCCGCAGGATGCCGGCCACGCATTTGAGCAGGACGGATTTGCCCGTGCCGCTCTTGCCGAGAATCGTGACAATCGTGCCGCGGCGGACCTGCAGGTCGACCGAGTCGAGGACCACTTGATCGCCAAAGACCTTGCGGACTCCGCGAACGTCGAGAAGGAGTTCGTTCGCGGCGCTCATACGAGGAGGGAGGTGATGACGTAGTCCGCCGCAAGCACCACGATGCTCGAGTAAACAACGGCGCGCGTGGTGGACGCGCTCACCGCTCGGGCACCGGTCGCGCCGGAGCGGCGGTTGGCGTAGAAGCCGTTGTGCGCGCAGATAACGGTCGTGAGCACGCCGAAGACGAGAGCTTTCACCAGGCACTCGCGAACGTCCACCGGATCGACCGCGCGAAACACCGCGGACCAGTAGACGTTGCCATCGAGCGCGAGGAGCAGCGAGCCGGAGAGCCAGCCGCCGACCAAACCGATCAGCGTAAAAAACGACGTGAGCACCGGATAGACCAACAGCGCCGAGAGCAGTCGCGGTGCGATCAGGTAACCGTGCGGATCGACGCCCATCGTCTCGAGCGCGTCGATTTGCTCGCTGTTGCGCTGGATGCCGAGTTCCGCCGCGAGCGCGGAGCCGGCCTGCCCAACGATCATGAGTGCGGCGAGCACGGGCGCCAGTTCGCGCGTCAGCGTGAGAGAGACGAGCGTGCCGAGCAGGCTCTCGGAGCCGAAGCGGGCGAGCACGTAGTAGCCTTGGAGACCAAGCACCAGACCGGTGAACAACCCGACGATCAGAATTACCGGCACGCAGCGGACACCCTGTTCGAAGATCGCGCGCACGACGCGCCGGCCGAGTCGCCGTGTGGCCGGGATGGCCACGAACGACTTCGTCGTGAAGCGGGTGAGGTCCCCGAGTTCACCGATGGCGGCCAGCACGTTCTGTCCAACGGATTGCAGCATGCAAAATTAGTTAGGAGGCTAACGGGTGCCCGGTCTTTGGCAAGATGCCGTGCGAACAGTGGTTGGACTGGGTGGTGAGGGATTGTTCCGCCGAAGCGCGGGAAGGGAGTTTCTTTTGCAAAGGGCTGCTTTGTGGGCGGACTACCGTGCGGCGTCCACCACAACCGATCCGCCCGCCTCGAGCGTATGAAAATGCTCAGGTGAAACGTGATATAAATCGCGAGCGATATGGAGCGCTCGCGGCGGATCCTCGCGCGCCTCGTCGGTGAGCTGCCACGTGCCCCAGTGCATCGCGAGGCTGAGTCGGGCGCCGACATCGCGGTGGATACGCACCGCTTCTTCCGGATTGCAGTGCTGCGCGGCCATGAACCACCGCGGCTCGTAGGCGCCGATCGGAATCATGGCGACGTCGGGGGCGCCGAGTTTTTCGCGGATGCGGTGAAACAATTCTGTATCGTAACCGCTGTCGCCGGCGAACCACGCGGTCGTGCGGCCGAGGCGCAGGTGAAAACCACCCCAGAGCCGGGCGTTGCGTCGGCCGCTGAGCCGGTTGCTCCAGTGCCGCGCGGGCGTGAAGGTCGCGGTGGCGTCACCGGAAAGTGGATACTGCTGCCACCAGTCCAGTTCGTGCACGCGCGTGAGTCCGGCTCGCGCCACGAGAGAACGCATGCGGAGCCCGGTGATCACGCGTGGCTGATCGCGCCGCGCCAGCCAGCGCAGCGACGCGAGATCGCAATGATCGTAGTGGTCGTGGCTGAGCAGAATCGCGTCGATGCGCGGCAGCGCGGAGAGCGCGAGGCCGGGCGGTTGCACGCGTTTCGGACCGAGCAGACCGAAAGGGCCGCAACGCTCGGAAAATTGCGGATCCGTGAGGAAATTTCCCCGCGTGGTTTGCAGCAGAAACGTCGCGTGACCGATCCACGTGATCACGATTTCGTCGCCGCGCGGCGACGGTGGCGCGGGCTGCGGCACGAGGGGCACCTGTTTGGGCCACGGCGCGGGACGACTCGTCCGTTTCCACCGCCAGACATCCACGAACGAGCGGTTCACGTGGTCGCGGTTGAAGAAGGTTTTCCCGTTGAAGTGGTCGGACGGCGGCAGTGACATCGGAGTCGCGTTTATGAATTCACGACGCAGTTTTCCGCAAACTTCTCAGCGAAAGGCAGTCCCATGCGCATAAGCGGCGGAGCAGCGCGTGGTATCACGCTCATGGTGCCAAAAGGCGACGCGGTGCGGCCCGCGACCGACGGCATGCGGCAGGCGGTGTTTTCGAGTCTCGGTGCGCGCGTCGCCGGCGCGGTGTTTCTCGATTTGTTTGCGGGCAGCGGCGCGTATGGCCTCGAAGCGCTGAGTCGCGGCGCGGCGGGCGGCACGTTTGTCGAAAAGAATGCCAAGGCTGCGGCCTGTGTGCGGCAGAATCTCGCGGCCGTCTGCAAGAGTCTCGGTCGTCCGCCGACGGGTGTGCAGGTGCTGCAGGTGGACGCGCTCGCGGTGCCGACCAGCGGCGGCGTGCCGGATCTCGTGTTTATCGATCCGCCCTACGAAATTATCACGGAGGTCGTTCCGCCGCTCTTCGCGAAACTTACGGAGCTCGCCGCCGCTCAGCCGGACCTGCTCGTGGTGTTCGAGATGCCGGGCGAACTCGAAATCGCGCCGGAGGGTTGGACCTGCCTGAAACGCCTCGGCAAAGGCGCGCGCCAGCCGACCGTGTCATTTTTCCGCCGCAGCGAAAACGCGGGCGCGTGATTCGCTCGAGAACGATTCGGACGGGACGTCTCTTCGAGACATCCGCTACGCAGCGCCCGTTCTAGAGCAAACCCAACTGCGCGCGCACGAGCGTGAGCGCAGCGATGCACGCGGTTTCGGTGCGCAGCACGCGCGGGCCGAGATGCGCGAAACGAAAGCCCGACGCACGCAACCGCGCGCGCTCCGCCGGCGACCATCCGCGCTCCGAGCCGATCGCGAGAACGACATTGTCAACCAATAGTTGACATTCTCCGAGGCGGACGGGCGACTCGTAGTTGTCGAGCGCGATGCGTGCGGAGTCGGAGGGAAGCGAAGAGATCACGTCTGCCAGCGAACGGCCGTGCGTGACCTCGGGGAGATGGGTTTCGAAGGCCTGCTCGACGCCCGTGCGCACGTGGCGCGCCCATTCGCCGCTGCTCCACAGCGTGCTTTGCGCGTAACTGGATTCGCCGCGATCGGTGCGCACGAAATGCATCGCGGACGCGCCGAGCGTGCTCGCGTCGCGCAGGATGTCGCGCGCGCCTTCCGGCCGGGGCAGCCCGACGATCAGCGTGACTCGCTCCTTGGGCGGGTCCGGCTCGTGCCACGTGAAGCGCAGCGTCAGGACGTC
>ENA-UOVV01000371-UOVV01000371.1-compost-metagenome-genome-assembly--contig:-NODE-371-length-58294-cov-14.899603_pt1 | contig 58294 bp, 50 predicted proteins | sample MGYA00238155_ERZ761577 | MGnify/ENA primary metagenome ERZ761577 (study PRJEB28898, sample SAMN06268775) | compost metagenome | isolation source: Emeryville, CA | place: USA:Emeryville, CA | collected... | reverse complement strand
GTGAGCCTCTGGCCACGGGGCTCGTGCTCTTCCTCGGCCCTCAGGCGGGCAGCGCCGCGACCGCCTCGAGCTCGACGAGCTGGCCTGGGTAGCCCAGGACCGTGACGCCGAAGAGGGTGCTCGGTACGTCGTGGTCGCCGAAGGCCTCGCCCACGACCGTCCACGTGGCCACGAGATCGGACCGCTGGTCCGAGGCGACGAGCACCCGGGTGCAGATCACGTCCTCGAGGCGCGCCCCCGCCGCCTCGAGAGCCTGCTCGAGGTTCTCGAGGCACGCCTGGGCCTGGCCCACGAAGTCGCCCGGGAACCGCGTCGCGCCGTGCTCGTCGAGAGGGCACGCCCCGGCGAGGAAGACGAGACGAGAACCCGCGGGCGCCGTCGCGGCGTAGGCGTACTCCGTGGCGGCGAGGCCGGGGGCGCGGATCAGGCGCACGACGCTCTCGCGCTCGCGCGCGCTCGGGTCCGGGCCGGGGCGAGAGGACTCGGTCATCTCACGATCGTGTCACGTGGCCCCGAGTCGCGGGCACCCCGTCAGGCGCGCAGGCGCAGACCCTGGGGAGTAGGCACGAAGCCGGCCCGGACCAAGGCGCTGCCGAGCGGACCGGTGCGAGCCTCGCGGGCCGTCATGGCCGTGCCGTCGCCGCGCCGCACGGTGAAGCTGCCGAGCCTGCCGGCGCGCACGGCCTCGGCGAGGGCCGAGGCGGCCGGGTCGAGCAGTCGCGCCTCCTCGCTGAAGCTCAGCAGGGTGCGCCCGCCGCGCTCGACGAAGAGCACGAGCTCTCCTTCGACCAGGACGACGACGGCGCCCGCCTTGCGCCCGGGTCGCTGGGAGACCTCGCTCTCGAGCGGGCTCGGCCACGCGAGGGCGGCCCCGTAGGGGTTCGCAGGGTCGCTCGCGGCGAGCACGAGAGCCCCCGTCGAGGACTCCGCACAGCGGCGCAGCTCCTCGACGGCCTCGGTGAGCGCGAACTGCGTCCCGCCGAGGTGCTCGACGAAGTAGCCGCGCAGCGCCCCTCCCGCGAGCTCCATGCTCGCGAGGGTCCGGTAGAGCGAGCCGAAGCGGCCCGAGAGCCCTTCGCTCGGCAGCACGGCTCGCGTCAGGACGCCGTGGCGCGCGAGGAGACGCGAGGCGAGCTCCTCGGCGAGCGCGGCCTCCTCGAGAGCCTCCTGCTCGACGAGCGACCAGCGGCCCGCGCCCGCGCCCGAGGCGGCGAAGGGCCGAGGCGGGCGACCGAGGGAGGCCGGGCGTCGCAGCGCGCGCGGACGGCCGGGGCTCGGGGCCCGCGTGGGCGTGCTCGAGCCGCCGAGCCACGAGCGCAGCGGAGCGAGCGAGTCGTTCGTGACCTGCCCTCGCCACACCGCTCGCCACAGCGCCTCGACGAGCTCGGGCGCTCGCCCTTCGAGGCCCGTGCGCTCGAGCAGGGTCGGGAGGAAGGCTGCTCCGGGCTCGAGTGCCTCGAGGACGAGGGCATCGAGCTCGCGTTCCGTCTCGGTGCCGTCGCCGGTCTCCGGGGCGCCGCGCGCGATCGCGAAGGGATCGACCTCCCCGGCGAGGGCGAGGCTCACGAGCCCGTCCTGGCCCGCGAGCCGCCCGAGCCCGCGCCAGGTCACCTCGCCCGTGGCGACGAGCTCGTCGAGCATCGCGGGCACGAAGTCGACCACGCGCGCGGGCAGCACGAGGGACTCGAGCGAGCCTGCCGGCACGAGCGCCCCGGCGAGCCCTGCGACGGCTTCGAGGGTGCCCTCGACCCCGCGCAGCCGCCCCACCCCTTGCCACGAGGGCAGGAAGCGCGCGAGGGCGGTGGCGTCGACCGGCTCGACCTCGGCGCGCAGGGCCGCGAGGGAGCGGCGGCGCAGCAGCCGCAGCACCTCGGGGTCGCAGAAGTCCTCGGTGCCCGGGTGAGAACGCAGCTCCTCGGGGCGCAGACGTCCCGTGACGAGGGTGCGCGCCGCGACGAGCCGCTCGAGGGTCGAGCGTGCTACTGCGGGCGCGAGCCCGAAGCGCTCGCAGACCTCGGCCGCGGTGAAGGGGCCGTGCGAGCGCGCGAAGCGAGCGACGAGGGTGCCGAGCGGGTCCGGCACCGCCCCGAGGAAGGCTTCGGGAACCTCCGAGGGGATCGGGAGCCCGAGCGCGTCCCGGACGAGCCCGGCGTCCTCGACCGCGAACCACAGCTCCACGCCACCTGGCCGCTCGGCGCGCAGCACGCGGCCCGCCGCCTCGAGCTCCCCGAGCCAGGTCTCGAGCGCTTCGCGACGATCCTCGCGCACCGAGGCGGCCGCCGTCGCGGCATCGAAGGGTCCGTGGCTGCGCACGAGGTCCGCGAGACCCTCGAGGTCCCGCACCGCGCGCTCGGGCGTGCGGCGAGCGAGCTCGTCCTCGACGCGCTCGAGCTCGCGGGGGTCGAGCAGCTCGGCGAGCGCCCCCGCGTCGTCCCCGAGCAGCTCGGCGAGCAGCTGGGCGTCGAGCGTGAGGGCCGCGGCGCGCCGCTCGGCGAGCGGTTGGTCGCCCTCGTAGAGGAAGGCCGCGGTGTACGCCTGCAGCAGGGACCGGGCGAAGGGCGAGGGTTGGGTGGTCGTCACCTCGACCACGGACACGCGCCGCGCGGCGACCTCGCGCATGAGCGAGCGCAAGGCCTCGAGGTCGAAGTCGTCCTGCAAGCACTCGCGCGTCGCCTCGAGCAGGATCGGGAAGTCGGCGTGCTCCTGGGTCGCGTCGAGCAGCTGGGAGGCACGCAGGCGCTGCTGCCACAGCGGCTGACGGCGGTCGGGGCGGCGCCGAGGGAGCAGGAGCGCCCGGGCGGCCGCCTCGCGGAAGCGCGCCGCGAAGTGCGCCGATCCCGTCACGAGCTCGCTCACGAGCCCCGAGACCTCGCTCGGGTCCACGAAGAGCGTCTCGAGGTCGATCGGGTGCGCTCCGCCCAGGGTGCTCTCGCCGTCGGGCAGACGCAGGACGATGCCGTCGTCGGCGACGATCGCGGCGACGTCGATCCCGGTGCGCTCGCGCAGGCGTTCGGCGAGCACGAGGGCCCAGGGGCCGTGCACGCGCGCGCCGAAGGGGCTGTGCACCACGACGCGCCAGTCCCCGAGCTCGTCGCGGAAGGACTCGACCACGATCGTGCGGTCGTCGGGCACGCGGCCCGTCGCGAGGCGCTGGGAGCGCACGTAGTCGAGCAGGTTCTCGCGTGCCCAGTCGTCGAGGCCCGAGCCGTCGAAGAGCTCGTCGAGCGCCGCGGCGTCTCCCGCGCGGTCGGCCTCGTCCACGGCGCGTACCCAGGCCCCTGTCGCCTCCCCGAGCTCGGCGGGGCGCCCCGGGGTGTCGCCCTTCCAGAAGGGCAGGCGGCCCGGCTGACCGGGGGCGGGCGTCACGACGACGCGGTCCCCGGTGATCTCCTCGATGCGCCAGGTGCTCGAGCCGAGGGTGATGGTGTCTCCCGCGCGCGACTCGTAGACCATCTCCTCGTCGAGCTCGCCCACGCGCCTCCCGCCGCGGTCCTCTCCCGCGACGACCACGGTGAACAGTCCCCGGTCCGGGATGGTCCCGCCCGAGGTGACCGCGAGGCGCTGCGCCCCGGGTCGGGCGCTCAGGGTGTCCGTGCGTCGGTCCCACAGGATGCGGGCGCGCAGCTCGCCGAAGGACTCGCTCGGGTAGCGCCCCGCGAGCATGTCGAGCACCGAGGCGAGCATCGCGTCGCTGATGGCGGAGAAGGGTTCGGCCCGGCGCACCACGGCTGCGAGCTCGGCGACCGTCCAGTCCTCGAGGGCGACCATCGCGACGACCTGCTGCGCGAGCACGTCGAGCGGGTTGCGCAGCTCGGCCTGGGACTCGAGCTCCCCGCGGCGCATGCGGCGCGCGGCCACCGCGCACGCGACGAGGTCGCCGCGGTGCGTCGGGAACATCACCGTGCGCGAGACGGCCCCCACCTGGTGGCCAGCGCGACCCGCGCGCTGCAGCCCGCTCGCGACCGAGGGCGGGGCACCCACCTGGACCACGAGGTCGAGGGCCCCGATGTCGATGCCGAGCTCGAGGGAGCTCGTCGCGACCACCGCGGGCAGGTCCCCGGCCTTGAGCCGCTCCTCGACCGAGGTGCGCTGGGCCCGGCTCATCGAGCCGTGGTGGCTCAGTGCGATGACGCCCTCGTGGACCCCGGCCGCCGTGCCGGACTGCCCCGGCACGTGCGCGGCCCAGGCCTCGCCGCGCGCGGGCAGCTGCTCGCCGCGCCGGGTGGCCCACACCTCGTTCATGCGCGCCGCGAGCCGCTCGGCCCCGCGGCGCGCGTTCGTGAACACGAGGGTCGAGCGGTGCGCGGCGACGAGGTCGACGATCCGCTCGTCGACGTGCGGCCAGATCGAGGGCACGGGTGATCGGCCGGGGTCCTCGGCGGGCTGCTTGTCCCCGGGAGTCACGGCAAGCTGCGTGAGGTCGCGCACCGGCACGACGACGTCGACGACGATCTCCTTGCTCGAGGGCGGCTCGACCACCTCGACCTCGCGTGCGCCCTCCCCGGAGCGCGCGCCCGCGAGGAAGCGCGCGACGCGGTCGGCGGGGCGCACGGTCGCCGACAGGCCCACGCGCTGGGCGGGGCGGGGCAAGAGCTCGTCGAGGCGCTCGAGGCTCAGCGCGAGGTGCGCCCCGCGCTTCGAGCCCGCGAGCACGTGGACCTCGTCGACCACGACGGTCTCGATCCCGCGCAGGGACTCGCGTGCCCCCGAGGTGAGCATGAGGAAGAGCGACTCGGGCGTCGTGATGAGGATGTCCGGGGGAGTGCGCACGAGCCGACGGCGCTCGGTGGGCGTCGAGTCTCCCGTGCGCACCCCGGTGCGCAGCTCGGCGAGGGACTCGCCGCCCGGCATCGCGCGGATCTCCCGCAGCGGCACCTCGAGGTTCCGCTCGACGTCGGCGGCAAGGGCCTTGAGGGGCGAGACGTAGAGCACGCGGCAGCGGTGGCGAGGATCGGCCGGCCCGGGCGAGGCGAGGAGGCGGTCCACGGCCCACAGGAAGGCTGCGAGGGTCTTGCCCGAGCCCGTGGGGGCGACGACGAGCGCATGCTTGCTCGAGGAGATCGCCTCCCACGCGAGGGCCTGCGCGGGCGTCGGGTCCCCGAGCCGCTCGGCGAACCACGCGCGCGTGGGCGCGGCAAAGGCATCGAGCGCGTCGCGGGTGTCCACGTCTCCATCTTGGTGCCCCGGACCGACACCGCGCAGGCGAGCACCCCCCTCGACCTGGAAGGATGGAGCCATGCGGCATCGCGAGTTCTGGTCCCTGGTCGACGAGGTGCTCGGCCAGCCCTACGGGCGCGCGGTCGTCGCGGACCAGGTGCTCGGCGAGCTCGAGGGGATGACGGCGGTCCAGGCGCTCGACGCCGGGATCGAGCCGCGCGACGTGTGGCACGCGCTGTGCGACGCGCTCGACGTCCCCGAGCCGCAGCGCTGGGGCAAGGACGACCGCCACCCGGCTCCTCCGCGCAGCAGGTAGCCCGTGCGGTACCGGCTCGGTGACCTCGTCGACGCCGTCCTCTCCCTCGCGACGACGGCGCTGGGGCTCGGCGTGGCCGTCTTCGCGCTCGTGGGCGTCGAGGTCTCGAGCACGTGGGCCGTGCTCTTCGCCTCGGTGCTCGTCGCCCTCGGCGACTACCTGACCCGTCCGCTGCTGCGCGTCATGGCCGCGCGCACGGGGGCCGTCGGCGCGCTCCTCGCGGGACTCGCGACCCAGGTTCTCGTGCTCTGGGGATCTCTCGAGGTGGTCCCGGGCCTGCACCTCGCGGGGCCGCACGTGGTCCCCGGGGTCCTCGTGCTCGCGGGCGCCGTGATGGCGCTCGGGCGCTGGCTCATCGGGGTCAACGACTCCGAGTACGTGCTCGGCGACGTCATCCGGCGCGCTCGCGCGCGCGCCCGGCGAGCGGGGGCCACCGAGCCTCCCGAGGACGAGCGCGAGCCGGGACTGCTCGTCGTCGTGCTCGACGGCGTGGGCCGAGACACCTTCGGCGTCGCGATCGAGGCGGGGCTCGCCCCCACGATGTACCGCTGGCTGCGCACCGGGTCGCACCGGCTCGTGAGCTGGTGGGCGCGCGTGCCCTCCACGACGCCCGCGAGCCAGGCGGCCCTCCTCTACGGCGACTCCTCGCAGGTCCCCTCCTTCCGCTGGTGGGACCGAGAGCTCGGCAGGCTCCTCGTCTCCAACCGCCCCGCCGACGCCGCCGAGATCGAGAGCCGCCTCACCGCCGCACCGGGGGCCAGGCCGCTCCTCGGCCCCGACGATGCCGCGATCTCGATGATGTTCTCGGGCGGGGCGGGCACCAACGTGCTCGTCATGAGCCGCGCAGGGCGCGAGGGGATCGGCCCCGGGCCAGCCTTCCTGCGCATGTTCGCGAGCCCCTTCGTGCTCGTGCGCTCGGTGCTGCTGACGGTCGCGGAGATGGTCAAGGAGCTCTTCCAGGGGCACCGTCAGCGGGTGCGCGGCGTCGTGCCGCGCGTGAGCCGCGGCGGCTGGTACGTCGTGCTGCGCGGGGTGACGAACGTGCTCATGCGCGACCTCAACACCTCTCTCGTGGCCGAGCAGCTCGTGCGCGGGGCGCCCGTCGTCGTCGTCGACCTCGTGGACTACGACGAGATCGCCCACCACGCCGGCCCGCAGCGGCCCGAGGCCCTGCGCGCCCTCGAGGGGCTCGACCGCGTGCTCGGCCTGCTCGAGAAGGTGTGCGCCGTCGCGCCGCGCGACTACCGGGTCGTCGTCGTCTCCGACCACGGCCAGTCCCTCGGCCCGACCTTCGCCGAGGCCTACGGCGCGAGCCTCACCGAGCTCGTCTCGGCCCTCATGGGCGACGACCCGCAAGCCGTGGACGTACCCACGGGGGAGGACATGGGGCCGGTCAACGCGCTGCTCGCGACCGTCTTCCCGGCGCGCTCGGAGGGCAGGCGCCCTCGCTTGCGCCGTCCCACGGTGACGGACCCGGAGCCGAGGACGGTCCCCGAGGTGGCCGTCGTCGGCGGAGGGAACCTGGGTGCGGTGTGGTTCCCGCGCGAGGACCACCCCCTCACTCTCGAGGAGCTGCGCGAGCGCTGGCCCAACCTCGTGCCCGGGCTCGCGGTGCACCCCGGGATCGGCCTCGTGGTCGCCCGCACGAGCGGCGGGGAGCCCGTGGCGCTCGGGGCCGGCGGGCTGCGCTGGCTCGAGAGCGGGGAGGTCGAGGGCGAGGACCCGCTCGAGGGCTGGCCCGAGCGCGCCGCGGCGGACCTCGCGCGCGCCGCGAGCCTCGAGGGCGCGGGAGACCTCGTGCTCGTCTCGGCCATGACGCCCATGGGGCACGTCAACGCCTTCGAGGGGCAGGTCGGCTCGCACGGCGGGCTCGGCGGCCCGCAGAACGAGGCGATCCTGCTGCATCCCGCCGACGTCGCGATCGACCCCGCGCTGCTCGAGCGGGTGGACGGTCGGTCGATGCTCGTGGGCGGGGAGTCCGTGCACGCCCAGCTGCTCGCGTGGCTCGAGGAGTGGGGGCTGCGATGAGCCTGAGCGTGACCTGGCTCGGGCACGCCTCGACCGTGATCGACCTCGACGGCGTGCGGCTCGTGACCGACCCCCTCGTGCACAGGCGCGCGGGGGTGCTGCGCCGCCGAGGGCTGGGCCCCCGCGTGGACTCATGGCTCGGGGCCGACGCCGTGCTCCTCTCGCACCTGCACCACGACCACGCCGAGCCGCGGTCCTTGCGGCGGCTCGGCCCCGTCCCGGTGCTCACCGCCCCGGCGAACGCTCGCTGGGCGCGCAAGCACTCGCTGCAGGGCATGGGGCTCGGGCCGGCGCAGTGGTTCCGGGTGCGCGAGCAGGTCGAGGTGCGCCTCGTCCCGGCGGTGCACGGGCACCGGCCGATGCCGCACCGGCCGAACGCCGCCACGGGACACGTGGTGCGCGGGCCGAGCGCGACCGTGTGGTTCGCGGGGGACACCTCCTTGTTCCCCGCGATGAGCGAGATCCCCGCGATGGCGGGAGCGCCCGTGGACCTCGCGCTCGTGCCGGTGCACGGCTGGGGGCCGCGGCTCTCGGGCGGTCATCTGGGGCCCGTCGACGCGGCGCGGGCCTGCGCTCTCGTGGGGGCGCGCTTCGCGGTGCCGATCCACTGGGGGACCCTGCACGCCCCCGCGGGCCGCCACCTCCCGCCGGGCTGGATGGACGAGGCGGGGCCCGCCTTCGCCGCCGCGGTGCACCGCGAGGCTCCGGGCTGCGAGCCCGTCGTGCTCGAGCCGGGGCAGACCTGGGACGCGAGCGGGCTGCTCTAGGAGGGCGCGGCGTGTCGCGCGTCGCCGTCGAACGGATGTACGAGTACGCTGGAGCCCTGGGTGCAGCGGCGCTCGTGGTTCCACATCCTCGCGGGGCCACGGCGGCGAGTGTCGGTGGTCGGGCATAGCGTCACCCGCGGTTGAAGACCAGATCCCGTAGGCGCAGCGAACCGCTGCACGGACTGACGAAAAAGGTGTGACATGGCAGCTCCCGCAGACCGCGAGAAGGCCCTCGAGGCCGCTCTCGGGCAGATCGACCGGCAGTTCGGCAAAGGTTCGATCATGCGCCTCGGCGACGAGGGGCGAGCCCCCGTCGAGGTGATCCCCACGGGCTCGATCGCCCTCGACGTGGCGCTCGGCATCGGTGGCCTGCCGCGCGGGCGCATCGTCGAGATCTACGGCCCGGAGTCCTCCGGAAAGACGACGGTCGCCCTGCACGCCGTCGCGAACGCGCAGAAGGCCGGCGGCATCGCGGCCTTCATCGACGCCGAGCACGCGCTCGACCCCGAGTACGCCAAGAAGCTCGGTGTCGACACCGACGCGCTCCTCGTCTCCCAGCCGGACACCGGCGAGCAGGCCCTCGAGATCATGGACATGCTCATCCGCTCCGGGGCGATCGACATCATCGTCATCGACTCGGTCGCCGCACTCGTGCCGAAGGCCGAGATCGAGGGCGAGATGGGCGACTCGCACGTCGGTCTGCAGGCGCGACTCATGTCGCAGGCCCTGCGCAAGATCACCGGTGCGCTCAACGCCTCGGGCACGACGGCGATCTTCATCAACCAGCTGCGCGAGAAGATCGGCGTGTTCTTCGGCTCCCCGGAGACGACGACGGGTGGCAAGGCGCTCAAGTTCTACTCCTCGGTGCGCATGGACATCCGCCGCATCGAGACCCTCAAGGAGGGCACCGAGCCCGTCGGCAACCGCACGCGCGTCAAGGTCGTCAAGAACAAGATGGCCCCGCCCTTCAAGCAGGCGGAGTTCGACATCCTCTACGGCGTGGGGATCTCGCGCGAGGGCAGCCTCATCGACCTCGGCGTCGAGCACGGCCTCGTGCGCAAGTCGGGTGCCTGGTACACCTACGAGGGCGACCAGCTCGGTCAGGGCAAGGAGAACGCGCGTGGCTTCCTGCGCGACAACCCCGACCTCGCGGCCGAGATCGAGAAGAAGATCCTCGAGAAGCTCGGCATCGGCGCGAAGGTCGACCTGCCCGCCGAGGCGCCCGTCGACTTCTGATCCTCATGCCCTTCCCGGCTGAACCGCCGCGCTCGGGCGCGGCGGCGCAGGACGCCGAGCCCGATCCTTACGAGTTCGCGCGCACGATCGCCCTGCGGATCCTCGACGCTGCGCCGCGCAGCCGCCACCAGCTCGGTGAGCGGCTCGCGCGGCGTGGGGTCGAGCCCGAGGTCGCCGAGCGCGTGCTCGATCGCTTCACCGAGGTCGGGCTGCTCGACGACGAGGCGTACGCGCGCATGCTCGTCTCCTCGCGTCGCGCCTCGAGAGGACTAGCCCCCCGAGCCCTTGCGATGGAGCTGCGTCGCGCAGGGGTCGACGAGGAGACCGCGGCCCGCGCTCTCGCGGAGCTCTCCGAGGAAGGCCGAGAGACCGACGAGGAGCTCGCGGCCCGGCTCGTCGAGCGTCGACTGCGCTCGATGCGGGGTCTCGACGAGGAGGTCGCGCTGCGCCGACTGGTTGGGATGCTCGCCCGCAAGGGCTACAACCCCTCCCTTGCCGCGCGTGTCGCGCGTGAGATGCTGCGAGCCGAGCGCTCCGCGGGGCACGATGTGACCCAGAGCTGAACGCACGGCGTCCACGGCGGCGCCCCGAGGGGAGGTGACGCGGTGACCGACGACGTGCTGGGCATCGGTCAGATCGCGCTCATCACCGGCCTCCTCGTCGCGTGCCTCGTCGCGCTCGTCCTCGTGTGGGTCGCGCGCCGCGAGGCGGACGCGGCCCGGCGGCAGGCCCGTGAGGACGTCGCCGACATCCGTGAGGAGGCGCGCAACCAGCTCGCCGACGCGACGCGGCGTGCCGCCAGGCTCGACGAGCGCGAGGAGCAGCTCGCCGCGCGAGAGCGGGAGAACGCCGAGACCGCCGCCGAGCTGAAGTTCCGCACCGACGAGCTCGCGAGCGCGAGGGCAGCCTTCGCGCGCGAGCAGGAGGAGCACCGCGAGGAGCTGGCGAACGAGCTCGCCGCGATCGCCGGCATCACGCCGGCGGAGGCCCGGCGCGAGCTTCTCGCCCGGCTCACGGAGCAGGTCGAGAGCGAGGCTGCCGCGCTCGTGCGCCGCGCCGACGCCAAGGCCCGCCGCAGCGCCGACGCCAAGGCGCGCAGGATCCTCACCACCGCGATGCAGCGGCTTGCCGCGCCCACGAGCTCGCAGGCCTCGGTCGCGATCGTGCGCCTGCCCTCGGAGGACATGAAGGGCCGCATCATCGGCAAGGAGGGGCGCAACATCCGTACCTTCGAGGCGGTCACGGGCGTCAACCTCGTCATCGACGACACCCCCGACGCGGTGGTCCTCTCGAGCCATGACCCCGAGCGCCGCGAGCTCGCCCAGGTCACGCTCGAGGCGCTCGTCGAGGACGGGCGCATCCACCCCCAGCGCATCGAGGCGGCTTACGCCGCGGCTCTCGAGGGCGCGGAGCCCCGGGCCGAGGCGGCGGGCCACGAGGCGGCGGAGTCCGCGGGGGTCGACGGCCTGCACCCCGAGCTGGTCCGCACGCTCGGCCGCCTGCGCCTGCGCTCCTCCTACGGCCAGAACGTGCTCGCCCACCTCGTCGAGGCGGCGCAGATCGCGGCCCTCCTCGCGGCAGAGATCGGCGCGGACGTCGACGTCGCGCGCCGCTCGGCCTTCCTGCACGACATCGGCAAAGCCCTCAGCGGGGAGGTCGAGGGGACCCACGCGGCCGTCGGTGCCGAGCTCGCCGCGAGGCACGGGGAGGACCCTGTGGTCGTCAACGCGATCGCCGCCCACCACGACGAGGTCCCGCCCGAGACGGTCGAGGCCGTGCTCGTCCAGGTGGCCGACGCATGCTCCGCGGCCCGCCCCGGGGCGCGCCGCGAGGATGCCGAGGCCTACGGCGAGCGCATCGAGAAGGTCGAGAAGCTCGTCGCCGAGGTGCCTGGGGTGCGCCGCGCCCTCGCGATGTCGGCGGGGCGCGAGGTGCGGGTCGTCGTCGAGCCCACGCTCGTGCCCGACTCCGAGATCGGGGCGCTCGCGACGAGCATCGCCCGAAAGATCGAGTCCGAGCGCGCCTATCCGGGCGAGATCACCGTGACCGTGATCCGCGAGCTGCGAGCGAGCGCGACCGCAGGGTGAGCACCAGGACGAACGTCGAGGACGGCCAGATCCTCGGCCGCTAGGGTGAGCCCGGACAGTCGGGGACCGAGGGGGAAAGGGGAGTCGTGGCTGCGAACCTCAAGGACGTCGCCGCTCGTGCAGGCGTGCACCCGGGGACAGCCTCGCGAGCGCTGAACCCCGCGACGCAGAGCCTCGTGAGCGAGGCGACCGTGCGCGCGGTGCGCGAGGCGGCCAAGGCTCTCGACTACCGGCCCAACCCCATGGCCCGGGGCCTCAAGACGAACAAGACCATGATGGTCGGGATCGTCGTCCCGGACCTGTCGAACCCGCTCTTCCCGCCCATCGTGCGCGGGGCCGAGGAGGTGCTCGCGCGCGGCGGGTACTCGACGGTCATCGCGGACACCGACAACGAGGTCGAGCGCGAGGTAGAGGCGATCGCCGCCCTGCGCGCGCGCCAGGTGGACGGCCTGCTCGTCGCCTCCGCGCACCGCAGCGACCCGGCTGTCGTCAACGCCGCGAGCCAAGGCGTCCCGCTCGTGCTCGTGAACCGTCGCGCCGAGGGCGCCTCGATCCCCACGGTCGCGAGCGACGACCGCTCGGGCATCGAGCAGGCCGTGCGCCACCTCGTGAGCCTCGGCCACTCGCGGATCGCCCACCTTCCCGGGCCCTCCTCGCTCTCGACAGGCTTCGAGAGGGCGCGAGCCTTCCGCTATGTGCTCGGCGAGCTCGGCGGAGACCTCGCGCCCGAGCTGACCGAGGAGTGCGAGACCTACAGCGTCGCCGCGGGGGAGCGCGCCGCGCACGCCGTGCTCGAGCGCGCCCGGCCCACCGCGATCCTCGCGGGCAACGACCAGATCGCGATCGGCGTGCTCGACGCCCTGCGCGCCCGCGGTCTGCGCTGCCCTGAGGACGTGAGCGTGGTCGGGTACAACGACATGACCTTCATGGACAAGCTCTCCCCGCCGCTGACGACCGTGCGGGTGCCGCACGCGGCGATCGGTCAGGAGGCCGCCCAGATCCTCGTGCGCTGGCTCACGGAGGGACCGCCCGGCGTGAGCCTCGTGTCGCTTCCCGTCGAGCTCGTCGTGCGCGGCTCGACGGCCTCGCCCGCCTGACGGCCTCGCCCGCCTGACGGCCTTGCGGCGGCCCTCGACGGGATCCTGCCCTGCTAGCGCTCCCGAGCGTCGTAGCGGTGGCGAGCCCAGACCATCGGGACCGTGAGGATGAGGACGGCGAGCAGGCCGAGCGCGAAGTAGGCGGCGAACCGCCCCGAGGCGGCGTAGCCCGCGCCGAGGGCCGTCCAGGCCGAGCTGCCCAGGAAGAGGCTCGAGGCGAAGAGCGAGACCACGGTCGCGCGCGCCGCAGGAGCCACCTCGGTGGCCCACTTCTGCATCGTCGAGTGGGCGAAGGCCCAGGAGGCGGCCAGGAGGACCGAGGCCAGCCCCACGCCGAGGATCCCGGGCGCGAGGACGAGCGAGGCGTAGGCGCCGATGCCGGTCGCGACGCCGACGGCGATGAGGCGGGCCGAGCTCGTGCGCGGCGCAAGCCGCTTGACGAGCGCCGCGAAGCCGACGATCGCGATGCCGTAGGACGCCGTCACGAGCCCGGACACCGTCGTGCTCGTGCCGCCGTGCTGGAGGCTCGCGGGCAGGTAGTTGAGGATCCCGAGGAAGAGCATCCCCTCGACGAAGGCGAAGGAGAGCACCACGAGCGGCCAGCCGGGCCGTACGACCGTCCGCAGCGGGCCGAGCAGGGGAGCGCGCGGCACGGCAGGAGGCTCGGGCAGGGACCGCATGACGGCGACGACGATGCCGACGAGGCACGCGGGGATCGCGAAGGCGAGGCGCCAGCTCAGCAGGTCCGCGAGGGCCGCGCCCACGAGGGCTGCGGCCGCCGAGCCGAGGGCCGTGGCCGCCATGAGGTCGGTGAGCGGACCGTGGCGCTCGCGCAGGGGGACCATGTCACCGATGTAGATGAGGGCACCGGGGACCGAGGCCGCGAAGGCGGCCCCCGCGAGGAGCCGAGCGGCCACGAGGGTCTCGATCGTCGGGGCGAGAGCGGTCGCGGCTGCGGCGAGCGTCGCGACGCTCAGCGCGAGGCGCATGGTCCGCACCCGGCCGAGGCGGTCGGAGACGAGACCCCAGACCACCTGCATGAGCCCGTAGCCGACGAGGTAGACCGTGGCCATCGCGGCGACCCGTTCGACGGGGACCTCGAGGTCGGCGGCGATGGGCAGCAGAAGAGGGGCGATGAGCAGGCGGTCGAAGGAGCTCAGGAAGGTGCTCAGGTGCAGGACCCGCAGTCGTGGTGCGCCGGGGCCCGCAGGGTGGCTCTGCGCCATCGTGCTCCCTCCGTAGCGGCCCGGCGCCGAGGGCGCAAGCGATTGCAAGACCATAGGGAGCGCTCCCTCCGACAGTCAAGGAAACCTCGTCAGCTGAACCAGGATCCGAGCCGATAACCCTGTGGCAGACTCGGTTACGGCTCGGTAACGCTCATTGACGGTCGGGGATCCGGCAGATACGTTGCGGAGTGCAGTGAGCAAACGTTTGCGCGGGAAGCGCTTACCGGGGGCTAGCTCGCTGAGATCGACAGCTTGACCACCACGCTCAATGACGACGTAGGAGGACCTGTGATCGCAGTTCGTACGAAGTCGGCGCGGCGCACCGCCGTTGCCCTGGCCGCGGTCGGGGCGCTCCTCGGCCTCGCCGCCTGTTCTGACTCGGGGGGCGCGCAGGATCGGGACACGATCCTCATCGGCATCTCGCTCCCGCTCACGGGGGACTTCTCCGAGCCCGGCAAGGGCGTCCAGAACGGCTACGAGATCTGGCGCGACGAGATCAACGCCAACGGGGGTCTCCTCGGCAAGCAGGTCGAGCTCAAGATCCTCGACGACCAGTCCAACGCCGACCGCGTGGTGGCTGACTACGAGGCCCTCATCACGCAGGACAAGGTCGACCTCATCTTCGGCCCCTTCTCGAGCCGACTCGTGCTCCCCTCGGCGCGCGTCGCCGAGGAGTACGACATGCTCTTCGTCGAGCCGGCCGGCGCCGCCCAGCCCATCTTCGAGGCGGGCTACAAGAACCTCTTCTACGCTGCGCCCGCCGTAGCCGACGACCACTACAACTATCTCTACGAGCACCTCATGTCGCTCCCCGAGGCGGACCGCCCCAAGACCGCGGCCTATGCGTCGATGGACGACCCGCTCGCGATGGGCGCGGCCAACGGCCTCAAGGCCAAGCTCGAGGCGGCCGGCGTCGAGACCCTCGTCGACGAGATCTACCCGCCCAACACGACCGACTTCTCGGGCATCGCGGCCCAGCTCGCCTCGGCCGACGCCGACCTCCTCGTGGGAGGCACGCAGTACCAGGACGCCGTCAACATGATCCTCGCGGTCCGTCAGCTCGGCTACCAGCCGCGCATGGCGGCGTTCACGACGGCCCCCACGCTCGCCGAGTTCGTCGAGGCGATCGGCGCGGAGAACGTCGACGGCATCATGGCGCCGACCGGCTACTCCCCGGCGACCGACTACGAGGGCAACGCGAACTTCGTGAAGATGGTCCAGGAGAAGAACGGTCGCGAGCCCTCCGAGGACGAGGCCAACGCCTACACCGTCGGCCAGGTCGTCAAGGCCGCCGTCGAGGCCGTCGGCTGCGCCGAGCAGGGCGAGTGCCAGCAGAAGCTCGTCGACTGGCTGCACGCGAACGAGGTCCCGACCATCGTCGGCACGCTCGGCTGGGACGAGGCCGGTCGCCCGAACGGCGCCCACTTCATCCAGCAGTACGTCGACGGCAAGCCGGAGATCGTCCTGCCCGTGGACCAGGCCACCGCCGAGTTCCTCGTCACGAAGCCGGCCTGGTGATCTGAGCCCCATGTCCTCTGCACTGCTCCTGCAGAGCCTCATCCTCGGCATCCTGCTGGGAGGGCTCTACGCCCTCCTGGCAGCCGGGCTGACGCTCTACTTCGGTGTCATGCGCGTGGTGATGATCGCCCACTCGGCCTTCCTCATCCTCGCGGGCTACCTGGCGTGGTTCTTCAACGTGAAGACAGGGCTGGATCCTCTGATCTCGCTCGTGATCACCGTGCCTCTGTTCTTCGGCATCGGGGTCGCCGTCCAGCGGCTGCTGATGACGCGCCTCAAGCCCGCGACGCTCACGATGATGTCCGTGCTGCTGACCTTCGCGATCGCTCTCGTGATCGAAGGCATGCTCGGCTTCACCTTCACCGGGGTGCAGCGCAGGATCAGGCTGGACTACGGGGCCTCGAGCATCCAGGTGCTCGGCGCCCAGGTCGCCGTCGTGAAGCTCGTCGCCTTCGGACTTGCCGCTCTCGCGCTCTTCGCGCTGTGGCTCGTGCTGAAGAAGACCTCCTTCGGACAGGCCCTGCGCGCCACGATCCAGCACAAGGAAGCCGCCGAGCTCGTCGGCGTCGACACCGCCAAGGTGGCCAGCTACGGCTTCGGCCTGGGGCTGGCCACCGCGGCGGTCGGCGGCACGGCGCTCGCGCTCGACGCGACGATCTACCCGTCCTTGCACTGGCACTGGATCGGGCCGCTCTTCGCGATCATCGTCGTCGGCGGACTGGGCTCGATCCCGGGGGCGGCCATCGCGGCCATGCTTCTCGGGATCACCCAGTCGCTGCTCCAGGTCCCGCTCGGGACCACCTGGGCCCAGACGGTGTTCTACATCGCTCTCTTCGTGACGCTCATCGTGCGTCCCCAGGGATTCTTCGGAGGTCGCCTTGCGCAACGGTTCTGAGAGTGCCGGCACCGTGACGGCGCCCGGCAAGGGCGTTGCCCTGCTGCGCAGCCCGCAGCGGATGACGGGGCTCGCCGTGACCCTCGTGGTCGCCGTCGTGATCCTCGTCTTCCCGATGACGACGACGACGGGCTACCTGCTCTCGACGGGCGTCGTGGTGCTCAACTACGCCCTCGTCGCGACGGGCTGGAACTTCATGGGCGGCTTCACGGGCTACATCTCCCTCGGCCACGCCGCCTACTTCGGTCTCGGTTGCTACACGACCGCGATCCTCATCGACCGCACGGGGATGAACCCGTGGCTCGCCCTCGCGCTCACGCCGATCGTCGTCGGGCTCGTCGCGGTGCCGGTCGGTATCGCGGCCCTGCGGGTGCGCGGAGCCTCCTTCGTGATCGTCTCGATCGCCTTCGTGCTGATCCTGCTGCTCGTCTCGCAGAGCTGGGTCTCGCTCACCGGCGGCTCGACGGGGATCATGGTTCCCCGCGCCTTCCCGGACCTCAACAGGCTCGAGCACCACCGCGTCTTCTACTACATCTTCGTCGCGGCGCTCGCCCTCGCCCTGTTCGTGTGGTGGCGCATCGACCGCTCTCGCTTCGGCATGGGTCTCAAGGCCGTGCGCGAGGACGAGGACAAGGCCCGGGCGCTCGGCGTGCCGACCTTCTGGTCCAAGCTCGTCGCCTTCGTGTGGTCCGCGGTCTTCACGGGCCTCGCGGGCGGCCTCTACGCCCTGTGGTTCGGCGACCTCGACCCCGTCTTCCAGTTCTCGATCCTGCTCGGTGCGTACATGGTGCTCATGGCGCTCCTCGGGGGAGTGCGCGAGCTCTTCGGGCCCGTGGTCGGCGCGATCGTCGTGGGCCTCGCGGTCGAGTTCTTCAAGGCAGAGTTCGGTGACACCCAGTTCCACCTCGTGGCTACCGGGCTGCTGCTCGCCGTCGTCGTCCTCTTCATGCCCGAGGGCGTGATCCCTGCGGTGCGCGGGCTCTTCTCGCGCTTCGGTCCGCAGCTCACCTCGATCCGCGAGGAGACCGCCGAACAGCTCGCCGCGCGGCAGGACGCCGCCGGCTCGACCTCCAGGAGCGACGCATGAGCGCGGGGACGGGAGCGACCCTGCAGGTGCACGGCCTGTCGAAGTCCTTCGGCGGCGTCAAGGCCGTCGACGACGCGACGGTCGAGTTCCTGCCGGGCAAGATCAACGCGCTCATCGGGCCCAACGGCTCGGGCAAGACGACCTTCTTCAACTGCGTGACCGGCATGATCCGGGCCGACGCCGGGACCGTGACCCTCGCGGGCAAGGACGTCTCTCGAGCCACTCCGGACCGCATCGCGCGGCTCGGTCTGGGACGCAGCTTCCAGGTGTGCCGCATCTTCCCGCGCATGACCGTCATGGAGAACATGCTCGTCGCGGTGCGCAACCCTTCGATCACCTCGCTGTGGCGCCCCGCGCACGACCCCGAGCAGCTCGAGCGGGCGCGCGGCTGGCTGCGGCGCGTGGGCATCGACCACCTCGAGCACGCCGAGGCGCGCAACATCTCCTACGGCCAGCAGAAGCTTCTCGAGCTGGCCGGGGTGCTCATGGCCGAGCCCGAGATCATCATGCTCGACGAGCCCGCGGGCGGTGTGAACCCCGCCCTCATCGGGCGTATCTCGACGCTCATCCGCGAGCTCAACGCCGAGGGGCGCACCTTCATCGTGGTCGAGCACAACATGGACATGGTCATGAGCCTGTCCGACCACGTCTTCGTGTTCGACCGGGGGCGCCCCATCGCCGCCGGCGCCCCCGCCGAGGTCCAGTCCGACCCGCGAGTCCTGGAGGCCTACCTTGGAGTCTGAGAACCTGCTCGAGCTCGTCGACATCGAGGCGGGCTACGGGCGCGCGGCGCTCGTGCTGCGCGGGCTCACGGTCAAGGTCCCGCCCTCGACCATCGTGTGCCTCGTGGGCCCCAACGGCGCGGGCAAGTCGACAGTGCTCAAGGTCGCGAGCGGCATGCTCGTCCCGCGCGCGGGGACCATCAGCGTCCAGGGCAAGGACGTCACGGGCGACGGGCCGCAGCAGATGCTGCGGCACGGCCTCGCGCACGTGCTCCAGGGGCACAGCGTGTTCCCCGAGATGACGGTCGCGGAGAACATCAAGCTCGGTGGCTTCACGGTGAAGGACCGGTCCGAGCTGAACGAGCGCATCGAGCGCGTCAAGGCGGTGTTCCCCATCGTCGCCGAGCGCTGGGACGACCTCGCGGGCCTGCTCTCGGGCGGCCAGCAGAAGCAGGTGGAGTTCGCGCGCTCGCTCATGATCTCGCCCAAGGTCGTGCTCCTCGACGAGCCCTCGATGGGCCTCGACCCGAAGACGACGGCGACCGTGTTCGAGCAGGTCGTGCGTATGCGCGACCACGGCACGGCCGTGCTGCTCGTCGAGCAGAACGCGCGCCGCGCTCTCGAGACGGCGGACATCGGCTGCGTGCTCGACCTCGGTCGCGTGCACATCTCCGGGCCGGCGAAGGAGCTCCTCGAGGACCCCGAGCTCGGTCGTCTCTACCTCGGGGGTCGCCCGGCGGCCTGAGCGGCACGGCCGGGCCGCTCGCCCTCCCCGCAGGCGGGGTCGCGCGTCAGGGCCCCATCCGGTCGCGGCCGGCTGCCGGGTCGAGCACGACGGCCCCCGCGGGAAGCTCGGCGGCTGCACGCTGCCCGTCGATCGCCCCCGCGGTGCGCTTCGAGCCCCGACGCTGCAGGCGCACGGCGAGGCGCGAGAGCGAGATGTTGATCGCGAGGTAGACGAGAGCGCCGACGGCGAAGAGCGCGACCGAGTACTTCTGACCGAAGTACTGGGTGTTGTTCTGGATCGCACGCAGCAGCTCGGGGTACCCGATGATGAACCCGAGCGAGGAGTCCTTGAGCAGGACCACCAGCTGGGCCACGAGGCTCGGCGTCATGGTGCGCACGGCCTGCGGCAGCTCGACGGTCCGCAGGGTCTGCCAGCGCGTCATGCCGATCGCGAGGGAGGCCTCGGCCTGGCCACGGGGGAGGGCTGCGAGGCCCGCGCGGAGGATCTCGGCGATGATCGCCATGTTGTAGAGCACGAGGCCGAAGATCACGGCCTGCATCGGCTTCATGCCGAAGCCCACCCACCCGAAGAACATCACCACGAGGACGGGCAGGCCGCGGAAGAGCTCGACGACGGCGATCGCAGGCGCCCGCACGACGGCGTTCGCCGCCCGCCGCCACACGGCGAGCAGGAGGCCGAGGACGAGGGCGAGGGGTGCGGCGATCGCCGCGGCACGCAGGGTCGCCCCGAGACCGTTGACCAGGATCGAGCGCCACACCGCCCCGGCGCTCTGGCCCTTGGGCGGGTCCCAGAGCACGTCCCAGCGGTCGGCCTGGAACACGCCACGACCGGCGGCATAGCGCGCGGCGAGGAAGAGAGCACCGAGGATCACCAGGGTGCCGATGACCGAGCCCCACAGCTCGCGGCGACGAGCGACGGGACCGGGCGCGTCGTAGAGGACCGAGCTCATCGTGCGAACGCCACCTTCTTCTCGATGCTGGTCGCGAGCAGTCCCGCAGGGATGGTGAAGAGCAGGTAGAAGGCGGCGACGCCCGCGAAGATCAGCATCCCCTCACCGGGGTAGGCCTGGGTGAGCCGTCTGCCGCTCGCGAGGAGCTCGACCGTCGCGAAGCCTGCGGCCACCGAGGTGTTCTTCGCGAGGGCGATGATGACGTTGATGAGCGGGGGGATCACCGTGCGCACGGCCTGGGGGAGGATCACCAGGGTGAGGCTCTGGCCGAAGGTGAGCCCGATCGCCCGGGCCGCCTCGGCCTGGCCCACGCCCACCGAGTTGATCCCCGAGCGCAGGGCCTCGCTGACGAAGGCCGAGGTGTAGAGGGTCAGGCACAGGACCGCGGTCCAGAAGCCGAGGGGAGGGATGATCCCGAACTGGGGCGCGACGAGCACCATCCCGAAGAACACGAGGGTGAGCGGGGTGTTACGGAAGACCTCGACGTAGGTGGTCGCGAAGATGCGCAGCGGGCGCAGGGGAGCGACCCGGAAGGCGGCGAGGACCGCGCCGACCACGAGCGAGGCCGCGCCGGAGTACAGCGTCAGCAGCAACGTCACCCGGAAGCCGGACCAGTAGGCCGGCAGGTTGTCGACGAAGATGTCCACGCTCTCTCCTTGTCGAGACGTCACGCGCGGCGCCGGGGGGTGGCCCGGCGCCGCGCGAGGCGATCAGTAGCGGTCGACCGCCGGGGGCTCCGGCGTCGGCAGGACGGTGCCCGCCGTCTTCTCCCAGGCCTCGGCCCAGCGGCCGTCCTCGTAGGCCTTCTCGAGGACGTCGTTGATGAAGTTCCGGAAGTCGGTGTCGTCCTTCGCGAGGCCGATGCCGTAGGGCTCGTCGGTGAACTGGTCGCCGCGGACCTCGAGGTCGTCGTTCTCGGCGGCGAAGCCGGCGAGGATCACGTTGTCGGTCGAGATCGCGTCGACCTGGTTGTTGCGCAGCGGCTCGAGGCAGTCGGAGTAGGCCGCGAAGGGCACGACCTCGGCCTCGGGGTAGTTCTCGAGGAGGTTCTGCTCAGGGGTCGAGCCGGAGACCGTGCAGATCTTCTTGCCCGCGATGTCGTCGACACCCTGGATGTCGGTGTTCTCCTTGAGCGTCAAGAGGGCCTGACCGGCGACGTAGTACGGACCGGCGAAGGAGATCTTCTCCTTGCGGGTGTCGTTGATCGTGTAGGTCGCGACCACGAAGTCGACCGTGCCGTTGGCGATCGCGTCCTCGCGGACGGCCGAGACCGTCTCCTCCCAGGTGATGCCGTCCTCGCCGATGCCGAGCTCGCTCGCGATGATCTTGGCGATCTCGACGTCGAAGCCCTCGGGCACGCCGTCCGGGCCGACGAGGCCGAAGAGAGGCTGGTCGAACTTCGTGCCGACCTTGACTGCTCCGGCCTCGGCGAGGCGCGCCATGGTCGAGCCCTCGGGGAAGTCGCCGGCCGTGGCGCCGCCACCTCCGCCGCCCCCGTTGTCCGAGGCGCAGGCCCCGAGCGCGAGGAGTGCCGCAGCCGCGAGGGCCGCCGTCCGTGCTACATGTGTCCGCATCCTGTGTCTCCTTCTTCCTCCAGGCCGGTTCTCGGCCGTCGGTCGTACGGGTGGGCGGTTCAGTGGGTGAGGATCTTCGACAAGAAGTCCTTTGCTCGGTCAGAGCTCGGGTTCGTGAAGAAGGTCTCGGGGTCGGCCTCCTCGACGATCGAGCCGGCGTCCATGAAGACGACGCGGTCGGCTGCCTTGCGCGCGAAGCCCATCTCGTGGGTGACGACGATCATCGTCATGCCCTCGTGCGCGAGGGAGACCATGACGTCGAGGACCTCGTTGATCATCTCGGGGTCGAGGGCCGAGGTCGGCTCGTCGAAGAGCATGACCTTGGGCTTCATCGCGAGGGCGCGCGCGATCGCGACGCGCTGCTGCTGGCCGCCGGAGAGCTGCGCGGGCAGCTTCTCGGCCTGGTTCGCGACGCCCACGCGCTCGAGGAGGCTCATCGCGAGCTCCTCGGCCTCGGCCGAGCGCATCTTGCGGACCTTGGTCGGCCCCATGGTGACGTTCTGCAGCACGGTCTTGTGCGCGAAGAGGTTGAAGGACTGGAACACCATGCCGACGTCGGCCCGCAGCCGTGCGAGCGCCTTGCCCTCGGCGGGCAGCGGGACACCGTCGATCGAGATCTGCCCGGAGTCGATGGGCTCGAGGCGGTTGATGGCCCGGCAGAGCGTCGACTTGCCCGAGCCGGAGGGCCCGATGATCACGACGACCTCGCCTCGAGCGACGGTCAGGTCGATGTCGCGGAGCACGTGCAGGCTCCCGAAGTGCTTGTTCACGCGATCGACGACGACGAGGGGACCGGTGGCGGGAGCGTCAACCATGCTCCGAACCTAGGCGGGGAGCGCAAATCGCGCGACTCAGAACAGTCACGATCCGGTCACGGAAACGTCAACACCGTGCGCTGACAAGGCCCGACTCTCGGCCGCGTACCCTTGACGTCGATGGACCAGACCGCCGTGCAGCCGCCCCGCACCTACGCCGTGCGCACCCTGGGCTGCCAGATGAACGTGCACGACTCCGAGCACATGGCCGGCATGCTCGAGGAGCAGGGCCTCGTGCCCGCGAGCCCCGAGGACGCCGCCGCCGACCGCGCCGACGTCATCGTCATCAACACCTGCGCGGTCCGCGAGAACGCGGCCGACCGCCTCTACGGCAACCTCGGCCGTCTCGCGGGGCTCAAGCGCGAGCGCCCAGGCATGCAGATCGCCGTCGGCGGCTGCCTCGCGCAGAAGGACCGCTCGACGATCATCGAGCGTGCGCCGTGGGTCGACGTCGTCTTCGGCACGCACAACCTCGACGCCCTGCCCGTGCTCCTCGAGCGCGCGCGGCACAACGCGCAGGCCGAGGTCGAGATCGCCGAGTCCCTGCAGGTCTTCCCCTCGACCCTGCCCACGCGCCGCGAGTCGGTCTACGCGGGCTGGGTCTCGATCTCGGTGGGCTGCAACAACACCTGCACCTTCTGCATCGTCCCGCACCTGCGTGGCAAGGAGCGCGACCGGCGTCCCGGGGAGATCCTCGCGGAGGTCGCCGCGCTCGTGGCCGACGGCGCGATCGAGGTCACGCTGCTGGGCCAGAACGTGAACTCCTACGGGGTGGAGTTCGGCGACCGCCAGGCCTTCTCGAAGCTGCTGCGCGCCGCGGGCGCGATCGAGGGGCTCGAGCGCCTGCGTTTCACCTCCCCGCACCCGGCCTCCTTCACCGACGACGTCATCGAGGCGATGGCCTCGACGCCCACGGTGATGCCCCAGCTGCACATGCCGCTGCAGTCGGGATCGGACCAGGTCCTGCGCGCGATGCGTCGCTCGTACCGCTCGACGAAGTTCCTCGGGATCCTCGAGCGCGTGCGCGCCGCGATGCCGCACGCGGCGATCACCACGGACATCATCGTGGGCTTCCCGGGCGAGACGGACGAGGACTTCGAGGCGACCCTGCGGGTCGTCGAGGAGGCGCGCTTCTCCTCGGCCTTCACCTTCCAGTACTCCCCGCGGCCCGGCACGCCCGCCTTCGAGCTCGAGCCGCTGCCCAAGGCCGTGGTCCAGGAGCGCTACGAGCGCCTCGTCGAGCTCCAGGAGCGCATCAGCCTCGAGGAGAACCGCGCCCAGGTGGGTCGCACCGTCGAGGTGCTCGTGGCCGAGGGGGAGGGGCGCAAGGACGGCGAGTCCCGGCGCGTCTCGGGGCGCGCGGCGGACAACCGCCTCGTGCACCTCGCGCTGCCGGCACGTCTTGCCGGGCTGGGCGCCGAGGGCGGCGCCGACCCGCGCCTCGCCGAGGCGCTCGACCCCGAGCTGCCCCGCCCGGGCGACCTCGTCGAGGTCGAGGTGACCTACGGAGCGCCGCACCACCTCGTGGCCGACTCCGCGCTGCAGGGCAGGACCTATCGCGTGCGGCGCACGCGCGCGGGGGACGCCTGGGCGCAGCGCGAGCGTGTCAAGGCCGGCCTGGCCCAGGAGGAGCACTCGCACGGACCGACGGCGGTCCCCGGGGTCCCCGTCCCGCTCGGTCTGCCCGTGGTGCGCACGGCCCTCGCCTGAGCCATCCTGGGCAGGGCCCGGCAGACGTCCGCCGGGCTACCGTGCCGTACCGTGGACGCGCTCCCATGCGATCTGCCCGCTGCGCTACGGTATGCACGCTTCGCACGCCGCCGTGGGGCGGCTGCCCGACCGAGGGGATCAGAATGGGCTTCTTCACGAAGGACGCCGCCGTGCCTGCTGGTGGGCTCGAGCCGGTCTCGAACGAGCGACTCGCTCGGCTCTTCGACGAGACGGAGATCAGCTACGGCCGCGACCAGGACGGCGACCTCGGTGGCTTCTGGGACGACCACCTCTTCCAGTTCTGGCACGCCGGCGAGAACGGCGAGTTCTTCCAGGTGCGCGGCCGGTGGACTCGCGGCGTCCCGGAGTCCGAGATGCCCCAGGTCCTCGACATCGTCAACCGCTGGAACAGCGAGAAGATCTGGCCCAAGGCCTATGTCGAGGTCCACGACGGCCAGGTCTTCGTCTACGGCGAGCACACCGTCGACTACGAGGACGGCGCGACCGACAACCAGGTGCACCTGCACGTGCGCACCGGGGTCGCGACCTCCCTGCGACTCTTCGAGCACCTCGACGAGCAGTTCCCCGAGCACGTCGCCGCGGCCAAGGCCAAGCTCGAGGCCGAGGCGGCCGCTGCCGAGGCCGCGTCCGACGACGCCTAGCCGGTGACGGACCCCAGCCCCCAGGCGTTCCAGGTCGACCTCCGGGGCGTCGTCGACCTGCTCGCCCGGCACCTGTACTCGGGCCCGCGCGTCTACCTGCGCGAGCTGCTGCAGAACGGTGTGGACGCGATCACGGCGCGCCACCAGCTCGACCCCGGTGCGCCCGCGCAGATCCGGCTGCGAGCGCTCCCCGGTGGGGGCCTCGAGGTGCGCGACTCGGGCGTGGGCCTCACGCTCGCCGAGGCGGGCGAGCTGCTCGCGACGATCGGCCGCTCCTCGAAGCGTGACCTCGACCTCGGGGTGGGCCGCGAGGAGTTCCTCGGGCAGTTCGGCATCGGCCTGCTCTCGGCCTTCATGGTCGCGGGCACGATCGAGCTCGTCTCGCGCTCCGCGAGCGACCCCGGCGCGCCGGCCATCCGCTGGCGCGGCTTCGACGACGGCTCCTACGAGCTCGTCGAGACGGACGAGCAGCTCGAGCCCGGCTCGGTCGTGCGCCTCCAGCCGCGCCGCGACGCGGAGCACTGGCTCTCGGTCGAGACCGTCGTCGCGCTCGCGACGGAGTTCGGCTCGCTGCTTCCCGTGGACATCGCGGTCGAGGTGCCCGTCGAGGTCCCGGGCGGTGCGACCGAGCTCGCGTGGCGCCGCGTGACCCAGCCCGAGCTGCCCTGGCGCAGCTCGGACCGCGCGGCCCTCGCGCGCTACTGCGAGCAGACCCTCGGCTTCTCGCCGATCGACCACATCCCGCTCTCGGTCCCGCTCGCGGGCGTGAGCGGCGTGGCCTTCGTGCTCCCGCACGCCGTCGCGGGCCAGGGCGGGGCGCACCGGGTCTACGTCAAGCGCATGCTGCTCGGCTCGCGCGTCGACGAGCTGCTGCCCGACTGGGCCTTCTTCGTGCGCTGCGTCATCAACGCCGACGGGCTGCGGCCCACCGCCTCGCGCGAGTCCCTCTACGCCGACGAGGTGCTCCTCGCGGTGCAGGAGGAGCTCGGCCGCCAGGTGCGTGGCTGGCTCCTGGGCCTCCTCGAGCGCCGGGACCGCGTCGCGCGCGACTTCCTGCGCACCCACCACCTCGCGGTGCGCGCCCTCGCGACCACGGACGACGAGATGCTCGACCTCGTCGCCGAGGTGCTGCCCTACGAGTCCACCGACGGCAACGTGACGCTCGCCGAGGTCGTCGAGACGCACGGGCGCGTGGTCTACGCGACGAGCATCGAGGAGTTCCGACGCGTCGCCCCTGTCGCCCGTGCCCAGGGGCTCGCCGTCGTCAACGCGGGATACGTGTACGACGCCGAGCTGCTCTCCCGGCTCGCCCAGCGCCGGCCCTCGTGGCGCATCCGTCCGCTTGCGGTCTCCGACGTCGAGAACGTGCTCGAGCCCCTGCCCGACGTCGAGCAGATCGTGCTCGCCCCCGCTGTGGCCGCGGCGAACGCGGCGCTGCAGGACCTCGAGGTCGAGGTGGCCCTGCGGCGATACGAGCCCGTCGAGCTGCCTGCGATGCTCCTCGACGACCGCGAGGGTCAGCACCAGCGTGCGCTCGCGGAGACGCGCGAGGCCGCCGACGACGTGTGGGGCGGGGTGCTCGGGCAGTTCCAGCGCGAGGTCCCGGCGCGACAGCTCGTGCTCAACGTCGCGAACCCGCTCGTCGCGCGGCTGCTCGCGGCCCCGGCGGGGCAGGTGCGCGAGGCCGCGACACGGGCGGTGTACGTCCAGGCGCTCCTCCTTGCGGGCGAGCCCCTGCGCGGTCGCGACGCCGAGGCGATGGGCGGTTCGCTCATGGCTCTCCTCGACGCGGGGCTCGGGGAGGCTCCCGCTCCGGGCCCCCGGCTCGAGGATCCAGCCCAACCCGGTCCCCCCGACGAGGCCCCGCAGCCCGGCGAGCCCCGCACCGACCCCCGCCCCGACGAGCCCTCCGCGGAGACCCCGTGACGAACGCTGACGAGACCCTGCGCGAGCTGGTCCGCCTCAACCGCGAGCCCTACGGCACGGCGCGCACCCTCGCCGCCGAGCAGGTCCTCCGGCTCGTCGAGGCGGCCGGGCCCGAGGAGCTGCGCGCCTACGCGTACTCGACCCTCGTCGACTCGCTCGTGTGGGGCGGGGAGATCGACAAGGCCTACGTGCCCTTCACGCGCTGGGTGCGCTGGTACGACGAGCACCCCGAGCACTTCGACGAGCAGGACCGCCACCATCTCTTCTGGTCCTTCAAGTGGATGGTCGGTCACCTCTCGGACTACCCCCAGGTGCCCTTCGAGCAGATCGAGGCGACCCTCGCGGACATGGAGCGTCGCTACGCGCTCCTGGGCCAGGGCATGCACGGCGTCCAGCTCGAGAAGTTCCGCTGGGCCTGGTTGCGCGAAGCTCCCGAGACCGAGCAGCTCTTCCGCGAGTGGAGCACCGGGGCTCGCGACGAGTTCTCCAACTGCGAGGCCTGCGACCCGAGCGAGCAGGCGCTGTACCTCGCGGACCAGGGTCGCCTCGAGGAGGCTGTGCGCATCATCGAGCAGACCCTCGCCTCGGACCCTTCGTGCGGCACCGAGCCGGCCGACATGCTCTCCCAGCTCGCGGCCTACCAGCTCGAGCTCGGCCGCCCGGTCGAGGCGGCGCGCGCCTACCGTCGGGCGGTGCGTGCTCTCGAGGACTGCGTGAGCGCGATGGCCACGACGCGCGGTCGCCTCGCGGAGACCCTTGCGCGGGGTGGGCAGCTCGAGCGCGCGGTGCGCCGCGTCGAGCAGGACGAGCACCTGCTGGGAGGCTCGGACACCCCGCACAGCCACTTCGCCTTCCTCGGCTCGACGGCAGCCGCGATGCGGCTCGTCGCGAGCAGCGAGCCGGAGCGTCCGGTGCGAGTGACCCACGCGCCCGTCTCGACCGCCGCGGAGCTCGCCCGCTGGGCAGAGTCGCGCGCTCGCGCGCTCGCCCAGGCCTTCGACGAGCGCAACCGCTCGGACTCCTTCGAGCGCGAGCTCGAGACCAAGCTCTCGCGAGGCTTGGCGCCGGCGCCCCTCGACCTCGCCGTCGTGCCGCGGCCCGCTCCTGAGGCTTCCGACCGCTCGAGCGAGCCCGTCCCGGGCGCCTCGGACCCCGACGTGGCCTCTGGCGAGCTCGTGGCGCGCGCCGACCGCCTCGTCTCGCGCGGCGAGCTGCTCGAGGCCGCCCCGCTCTACGCCGAGGCGGCCACCCTTCTCCAGGCGAGCGGCGAGCTCGAGGAGGCCGGGCTCGCCGAGGCGAACGCCGCCCGGTGCGCTCACGAGCTCGAGGACATCCCCGGCGCTGACGCGGCCTACCGTCGCGCGATCGCTCTGCTGCGTGCCGGGGGAGCGAGTCCCGCGCTCGTGTCCGCGGTCGCGCGCTCCTGGGTCCCGCTCGCCTTCGAGGCAGGCTCCGCCGAGGACGCTCTCGCTCTCCTCGAGCAGCAGCGCGCGGTGCTTCTTGCCGAGCTCGAGGGCGCGGAGGTGCGCGAGCTGCGCACCGAGGTGGCCGAGTCCCTCGACACCCAGGCTCGCGCCCTCGCGACGCTCGGGCAGCCCGAGCGGGCGGTCGCGCTCGCGAGCGAGGCGGCCGAGCGCTTCGCGGGGGTCGGTCGGGTCGCGGACGCCGCGCACGCCTTCTGGCTCGCGGGACGGGTCCTCGTGGCCGAGGCCCGCGACGAGGAGGCCGTCTTCCACCTCGAGTCCGCCGTCGAGGGCTTCTCGATGGCTCGCGACCGCGCGCAGCGCGGCAAGGCCGCGACCGACCTCGTCGAGGCCCTGCGTCGCCTCGGCCGCGCGGCGGAGGCGGACGAGGCGGCGGCCGGGCTCGGCAGCTGAGCCGTCGAGGGCACGACAGGGGGACGGGGATGGAGCTCGAGAACGAGATCGACCTGGAGCTTGCGCAGGTGGGCGCGATGGTCCACGGCTCGGCGCGCGTGATCGCTGCCGAGCGCCTCGCGCGACGCGTCGAGGCCGAGGGACCCGAGTCACGGCTGCCCGCGGTGACGGGGCAGCTCGTCGAGTCCTACGTGTGGGGACGCGAGGCCGAGAAGGCCTTCGTGCCCTTCACGCGGTGGCTGCGCCTCTACGACGAGCGCTCGGAGCTCTTCCGCGAGGAGGACCGCGAGCGGCTCTTCTGGTCCTTCCGCTGGATGGTCTCCCGGGCCTGGGGCTACCCGCAGGTCTCCTTCGAGCAGATCGAGAGCACGCTCGCGGACATGGAGCGCCGCTTCGCGGAGGCCGGCCTTCCTCTCGACGCCGTGCGGCTCGACCAGTTCCACTGGGCCTGGGCGCGCGGCGCGGACGACACCGAGGAGCGCTTCTGGGCCTGGGTGCACACCCCGCGACGCCCGGAGGACACCTGCCTCGCGTGCGACGCTGCGGGCGAGGGCGGGTACCTCTTCGAGACCGGGAGGCCTGCGGAGGCGGTGCGCCGCATCCACGAGGCCCTCGATCAGGGGCTGAGCTGCCTCACCGAGCCCGCGAACATGCTCGCGACCCTCGCCGAGGCGCACCTCGAGCTGGGCGAGAGCAAGTGGGCCGCCCGCGCCCTGCGCGCCTCGATCGCCTCGATGCCGGCCTTCCACGAAGGTCTCGGCGGGGCTCGGGGTCACCACATCCGCACCTTCGCGCGCGGCGGTCAGCTCGAGCGCGCGCTGCGGCACGTCGAGAAGAGCCAGTTCCTCCTCGACGCGAACGAGATCCCCGAGACCCGCATGTGGTTCCTCGTCGACGTCGCGGGCTCCACGCGCCTCGTCGCCGAGCAGGCACCTGAGCTGCCGGTCTCCCTCCCCGGGGTCCCCGCGCGCACCGCGCGCGAGCTCTTCGCGTGGAGCGAGCGGGAGGCGCGCCGCCTCGCCGAGGCCTTCGACGCGCGCAACAGGGGGAGCTTCCACGTGCGTTGCCTCGACGAGGTGCTCTCGTGGGAACCCGTCCCTGAGCCCCTCGAGCTCGCGGTGCTCGAGCTCGGTCCCGAGGGCGCGCCCCGGGCCGTCGACCTCACTCTCGACGAGGACGAGCCGCGCCCGGACCCGGAGGCGAGCGGAGCCGAGCTCGAGCGCCGGGCCGACCGCCTCGCCCGGCAGGACAGGCTCAGCCCCGCGGCCTCCTTCTACGTCCAGGCCGCCGAGAAGTACCTCGCGGAGGGGCTCGTCCTCGAGGCGGGCATCGCGGAGGCGAGCGCGGCGCACTGCGCCTATCAGCGCGAGGACGCCCCGGGGGCGGACCTCACCTACCGGCACGCCATCGGGCTGCTCCGTGCGGGAGGGGCCTCGACGACGCTCCTCGCGCAGGTCGTGAGCGCCTGGGTGCCCGTCGCGGTCGAGACGGGCTCTCCCGCCGAGCCCCTCGCCCTCCTCCTCGAGCTGCGAGCCCAGGTCGAGCGCGAGCTCGAGCTCCCCGAGACCCCCGAGCCGCAGGAGCGCGCCCTGCGCGTGGCCCTCGCCGAGCTGCTCGACACCCTCGCGCGGGCCTTCGCGAGCGGAGGGCGCGGGAGCGAGGCCGTCGCGCTCGCGGTCGACGCCGCCGAGCGCTTCGCGGGGCTCGGTCGCGTGCGCGACGCGGCGCACGCCTTCTGGCTCGCGGGCAAGGTCCTCGGGGGCGAGGGGCGGGAAGAGGACGCCGCGGACCACCTCGAGTCGGCTATCGAGGGCTTCGGGATCGCGCGCGAACGAGCCCTGCGCGACAGGGTCGCGACGGAGCTCGTGGACCTGCTGCGCAGCCTCGGCCGGGACGAGGACGCCGACGCCGTGGCCCGCCTGCACGCGTGAGCCGCGACGAGCACGAGGCACGACGAGGGAGAGAAGCTGCATGACCGAGATGGACGCGGGAGAGCTCGAGATCCGCCAGGAGCTGCGCGGGATCGACCTGCTGCCGCGGGGGCTCGCGCAGTCGACCGCCGCTCAGGATCTCGTCCGCCGGCTCGAGGCGGAGGGGCCGGACTCGGTGCTCCCGATGGCCTACGCGATCCTCGTCGGCTCGCTCGTCTGGAACGACGAGGCCGAGCTCGCCTTCCTGCCCTTCACGCGCCAGCTGCGGCTCCTCGACGCACGGCCCGAGCTCTTCGACGAGCAGGACCGCCGCGCGCTCTTCTGGTCCTTCCGCTGGATGGTCTACCGCGTCCAGGCCTTCCCGACGATCACCTTCGAGCAGGTCGAGGAGGTCGTCGCGGACTACCGGCGCCGCTTCGCCCTCGAAGGGCTCGGCATGGACGCGCCGATGCTCGACGAGTTCCGCTGGGCGCGCGAGCGCGAGGCCCCGGACACCGAGGAGCGCTTCTGGGCCTGGGCGCACGAGCCGAGAGAGCCCGAGGACACCTGCCTCGCGTGCGACGCCGCAGGTGAGGCGTGCTACCTCGTCGAGACCGGTCGCTTCGAGCTCGCCGCCGCACGGATCGAGAAGGCGCTCGCCCAGGGCCTGTCCTGCCGGACCGAGCCCTGCGGCCTTCTCGCGATGCTCGCGCAGTGCTACCTCGAGCTCGGGCGACCCGAGGAGGCTGCCCGGGCCTTCGTCCGCTCGGCCGCGCTCCTCACCGAGGACCTCGTCCCGCTCCTCGACACCCAGGGTCGCCACCTGCAGGTCCTCGCGCGCGGCGGGCTGGGTGCGCAGGCCGTGGCGCGGATCGTCGCGGACGAGGAGTACCTCTTCGGCGGCGACCTCCCGCTCGACCTGCTCATGTACCACCTCGACGTGCTCGCCGCGCTGAGCCTCGTCGCGCGCAGCGAGCCGCACATGCCCGTGTCCTTGCGGCGCGCGCCCGCGAGCACGGTGTCCGAGCTCGCCGCGTGGGTGCTCGCGCGGACTCAGGAGGAAGGTCGCGCCTTCGACGAGCGCAACCGCAGCGGTCGCTACGCGCGCAAGATCGCCGAGGCGCTCGCGGCCGAGGCCGCCCCCGAGGCTCTCGACCCCGAGCTCCTCGGCGCAGGCCAGCGCGGCCCGGCGGCGCGAGCGGAACACCCCGCGGGGGAGCTCCCGACCGATCCGGTGCCCGGCGTCGCGCTCTCGGGCCGGGCCGCCTTCGAGGAGGCCGAGGGCGTCCTGCGCTCGGCGGGGCCGGGGGCTGCGCGCTCGCGCTACCTCCAGGCTGCCCAGCTCCTCGTGCCCGAGGGAGAGCTCGAGCTCGCGGGCGTCTCCGAGGCCGAGGCAGCCCGCCTCGCGGACCTGCTCGGGGACCGCCCCGAGGCCGAGGCGGGCTACCGCCGCGCCCTCGGTCTGCTCGAGGCCGGCGGGGCCGCGGCCTCGCTGCGCGCGCTCGTCGCGCGCACCTGGGCACCGATCGCCGTCGCCGAGGGCACCGCCGAGACCGCCGCCGAGCAGCTCTCCTCGCTGCTCGCCGAGCTCGCGCCCGCCGCGCAGGACGCCCCCGCGAAGGACCGCGCCGAGACCCTCGACGCTCTCGCCCGCGTCCTCGCCTCCCTCGAGCGGCACGACGAGGCCCTCGAGCGGGCCCTCGCAGCCGAGGAAGCCTTCGAGGCGCTCGGCTCGAGCTTCGACCTCGCGCACTCCGCGTGGCTCGCGGGTCGCTCTCTCCTCGCTGCGGACCGGCTTGCCGAGGCCGTCGAGCACCTCGAGCGCGCGAGCGAGGTCTTCGCGCGCCTGGGCCACCGAGGCCCTCGGCTCGAGGCCCTCGCCGACCTCGTCGAGGCGCACCGTCGCTCGGGAGCGCCCGATCGAGCCTTCGCGGTCCTGCGCGAGCTCGGCGCCTGAGACCTTCGCCCGCCGGGAGGGCTAGGCGGGCTCGGGGAAGGCCTTGTCGAGCTCGGCGAAGAACTGCACGCCCGTGAGGAGCCCGCACGCGATCGTCTGGTCGAGCTGGGGGTCGTTCACCCCGGGCTCGAGGTCGATCGAGTGCTCGGCGTAGACGACGATCTCCTCCTCCTCGGCCCGGTAGAAGACCTTGGGCCACAGCCGGTCGCGGTTCCAGTCGTTCACGGCGAGCCGCAGGGCCGCGCGCCGCTCGAGGGGCACCGAGCGGTTCCACACGCCGCGCACCTGCAGCACGTCGTCCTGCTCCCCGGTCACCATGAGCCAGAAGCGGTGACCGTCCCAGATCCCCGTGATGTCGCCGTCGTCGTCGCGAGAGAAGGAGAAGCCGCGGCGCGAGAGAGTCTGGGCGACGCGCTCGGTCGAGAGCGGGGCGGGGGGCATCTCCCAGCCCGGGGGCGAGGGAGGAGCCTCCTCGCTGCGACGCCAGGGCCAGCGCAGCCGGCTCACGGCGCGCTCGCCGCAGGGTCCGGGTAGAGCCTGTCCACCTCGTCGAAGAAGAGGGTCGTGGTGCCGATCGCGCACGCGAGGAGCCGGTCGAGCTGGGCATCGGTGACCCCCTGCTCGAGGTCGTGCGAGGACTCGGCCATGACGTTGACGGTGCCGTTGTCGAGCACCCGCACGTAGGCCTTGGGCCAGACCCGCTCGGCGTTCCACGCGTTGCACAGGTCGAGGATCTCCTCGAGGCGCTCGATGTTCACCTCGCGGTTCCAGCGAGCGCGCACCTGGAGGACCTCGGCGTTCTCGCCGAAGACGAGGAAGTAGAACAGCCGGTTGTTCCAGAAGCCCCCGAGATCGCCCTCGCTGTCCACGAAGTACGTGAAGTCCTCGCGCGAGCACCACTCGACGATGCGCTCCCGGGACACCGGACGGGGGAGCTCGGGCAGCCCACCTCCGCCGAGGACGACGTCGGCCGCGCCCTCGTCGACGGCGCGGCGGGAACGGAAGAACTGCATCACGTCACCCTACCCGGCGTGGTCGACGCTAGGTTGGCGTGCGTGCCCACCGCTCTGCTCGTCCCCGAGACCGCCTTGCTCGTCCCCGGTGTCTCCGGCCGCACCCCCGTGCTCGCCGCGCTCGCCGAGGCGGCCCTCGAGGCGGCCCGCGCCCTCGTCGCGGGGGATCCTGGGCGCGTTCTCGTGATCGCCCCCGGGGCCGCCGACCGCAGCGCCGAGGCCTCCGAGCTGTGCGCGAGCCTCGAGCCGCTCGGCGTCGCCGAGAGGCACCTCGGCTGGCCCGCCCCGTGCCTGCGCACCGGCTGCCCCGGTCACGGGACCAGAGCCGAGTCCCGCGCCGGGACGGGTGCCGCCCTCGCCCTGCGCCTCCTCGAGGCGGCAGGCTGGCGTGGGCCGACGACGGTCCTCGAGCTCGGTGCCTCGCCCTCGCCCGAGCGCGACGAGCTCGCCGTCCAGCACCTCGACGCGCAGCTGCTCGTCGTCAGCTCGCTCTCGGCTCGTCGGGACGAGTCCTCCCCGCGGGCTGCGGACCCGCGCGCCGTCCCCTTCGACGAGGCCACCGTCGCGGACCTGCTCGAGCCGAGCCACGAGGCGGTCTTCCGGCTCCTCGAGGCCGAGGGCCAGCTCGCCCTCGAGCTCGGGGCGAGCGGGACCGAGCCCTGGCGCGAGCTCGCGCGCCGCGCGGGGGGCCACGAGGTCGAGGCGCGCGAGGAGGCTGCAGCTCTCGAGCTCGGGATGGACTACCGCGTCATCACCTGGCGGTGGGACGCGTGAGCCTCGTGGTCGCCGTCGTCGGACCGACCGCGACGGGCAAGTCGGGCCTCGGGCTCGCGCTCGCCGAGGCGCTCGGCGGCGAGGTCGTCAACGCCGACGCCTTCCAGCTCTACCGCGGCATGGACGTCGGCACGGCGAAGCTGCGTCCCGAGGAGCGCCGAGGGATCGTGCACCACCAGCTCGACGTGCTCGAGGTCGAGGAGGACTCGACCGTCGCCGCCTACCAGGCCTCGGCCCGCGCGGACCTGCGCGCCCTCGAGGCGCGGGGCACGCGGGCCGTCGTCGTCGGCGGCTCAGGCCTGTACGTGCGCGCCCTGCTCGACGAGCTCGAGTTCCCCGGGACCGATCCCGAGCTGCGCGCGGCGCTCGAGGAGCGCGCCGAGAGGCACGGCACGCGCGCCGTCTTCGAGGAGCTCGAGCGCCGTGACCCCGTGGCCGCCGAACGCATCGGCCCGCGCAACACGCGCCGCATCGTCCGCGCCCTCGAGGTCATCGAGCTCACGGGGGAGCCGTACTCCGCGAGCCTGCCGGGGGAGCGCTATGCCGTGCCCGCGGTGCAGATCGGCCTCGAGATGCCCCGCGAGGAGCTCGACGAGCGCATCGGCCTGCGCGTGGACCACATGTGGGAGCAGGGCCTCGTCGCGGAGGTCAGGTCCCTCGCCCCGCGCCTCGGACGCACGGCCGCGCGTGCCGTGGGCTACGCCGAGCTGCTCGTCCACCTGCGCGGGGAGTGCACCGAGGAGGAGGCGCGCGAGGCGGTGGTAGCGAACACGCGGCGGCTCGTGCGCAAGCAGCAGTCCTGGTTCCGCCGCGACCCGCGCATCACGTGGCTCGACGCGCGCGAGCCCGATCTCGTGGATCGGGCCCTCTCCCTCGTGGACGAGGCTGACCGTAGGCTGGGCCGGTGAGCGCGCGCCTCCTCGCGACCAAGGGTCACGGCACCGAGAACGACTTCGTGCTGCTCGACGACCGCTCCGACGCGATCGACCTGAGCCCCGAGCTCGTGCGCGCGCTGTGCGACCGGCGCGCGGGGATCGGCGGCGACGGCGTCATCCGCCTTGTGCCGAGCAGCGCCCTGACCGAGGGCGCCGAGGCCGAGGCGGCCGGCGCCCGCTGGTTCATGGACTACCGCAACTCCGACGGCTCGGTCGCCGAGATGTGCGGCAACGGGGTGCGCGTCTTCGCGGCGTACCTGCGCCACCTCGGTGAGTGGGACGGCGCGGGGGAGCTCCTCGTGGGCACCCGCGCCGGGGTGCGCGTCGTGCGCGCCGAGGGCGAGGACTGGTTCGCCGTCGACATGGGCCCCTGGACGCTCCCCGGCGGGGACGCGGCCGCCGCCGCGGGCTTCGACGCCGAGGTGCGCGTGCACGGCATCGACGTCGTCCGGCCCGCGCTGAGCGTCGAGCTCGGCAACCCGCACACGGTGCTCGCCCTCGCGGGCCAGGACGAGCTCGACGCCGCGGACCTCTTCCGCGCTCCCGTGGTCGACCCGCCCCCACCTTTCGGCTCGAACGTCGAGCTCGTCGTCCCCCTCGGGGAGGAGCGCGCCGCCGACGGCGAGACCGTGGGCCGCGTGCGCATGCGCGTGCACGAGCGCGGCGTGGGGGAGACCCGGTCCTGCGGCACGGGAGCCTGCGCGGCAGCGCTCGCGGTGCGCACCTGGGCCGGGGCGAAGGCGCCCGTGACCTGGTTCGTCGAGGTGCCCGGGGGCGAGGTGCGCGTGCGTGCCCTGCCGGACGGCCACGTCGAGCTCGCGGGTCCCGCGCGCCTCATCGCCGAGCTCGAGGTCTACACCGACTCGCTCGCCACCGGCTGAACCTCGACCTGGACCTCGGGCTTGCCCGGCAGGTCCACGCGACGCGCGAGCACCACCGAGACGAGGGCCAGCGCGAAGGTCAGCGCGAGCGCGCCCACGAAGGGCGCCGAGACGAGCGCCGCGAACACGAGCCCCGAGATCGCGATCGAGGCCGAGGATCCGAAGGAGTCCGCGATCGACAGGGCCGAGGTCGCCGCACCCTGCTTGCCCGGCTCGGCGTAGTGCAGCGTGAGCACCGACATGCGCGAGAAGGCCAGGCCCATGCCGCCGCCCCCGAGGGTCCACGCGACGACGACGGGCAGCGCGGCGTCGAGCACGAGCACCGCGAGGAGCACGAGGCCGATCGCCGTCGCGACGAGGGCGGTGCCGATGCGCACCGCGAGCCCGTGGCGCAGTCGCGCGCCGAGGCGCCCCTGGATCCACGAGGCGGTCGACCACGTGAGCGCCGCCGTCGTGAGCCCGATCCCGGCCGAGGTGGGAGAGAAGCCGTAGTGCTCGGAGAGCAGGTAGGGGACGTAGACCTGAGAGCCGAAGAAGGCACCGTTGACGAAGGTGCGTGAGGCGATCACGGCAGGCAGGCCACGTCGAGCGCTCAAGGTGCCCGCGGGCATCAGCCCGCGCACGGCCACGAGGGTCGCGACGAGGCACCCGAGCGCGACGACCCAGGACCACGGCGAGGGGAGCTGAGGGCTCATGCCGAGCCCGAGCATCGCGACCGAGACGAGGATGGCGCGCACGAGTCGCCCAGAGTGACCGAGCTCGCGCTGCCCCTCGTTGTCGTGCAGGTGGCGCAGTCCCGGCTGCAGGGCGAACCACACGGGGACCGTGAGAGCAGCGGCCCCGAGGAAGACCCAGCGCCACGAGACGTGCTCGGTGAGCAGCCCTGCGACGAGCGGTCCGACGATCGAGGGCAGCACCCAGGCCGAGGAGAAGGCCGCGAACACGCGGGGGTGCAGGGCCTTGGGGTAGAGGCGCCCGACGATGACGAAGAGGCACACGTTGATCGCCCCGCCGCCCAGGCCTTGCACGAGCCGTCCGGCGACGAGCATCTCCATCGAGCTCGCGAGGCCCGCGACGGCGAGCCCCGCGGCGAAGAGCGAGGCGGCGACGGTGAGCGGCACGCGCGGGCTCGAGCGGTCGCTCCATGCGCCGCCCACGACCATGCCGACGATGCCCGTCGCGATCGCCCCGACGAAGGCCAGCTGGTAGAGGGCGGCGCCGTCGAGGGCCTCGGCCACCGTGGGCATCGCCGTCGTCACCGCGAGGGACTCGAAGGCGACGAGGAGGATCAGCACGAACATCGCGACCGTCGTGGTGCGCAGGGCGCGCCACGCGGTCTCAGGCTCGAGCTCGCTCAGGTCGGGGCTGGGGTTGTGCACCGGGGAACTCTAGGCCGCGCGACCGACACGGAGCACGCGGAAACCCTTGGCGCTCGCGGCGCGGTCCACGGTGAAGGTCTCCCCGAGCTCCTCGGCGAGCCAGCGGGCGAGAGAGTCCGCCCCCAGGTTCTTCTGCACCACGAGGTAGGCCTCGCCGTGCGGGGCGAGGCGCGGGAGCCACGTGCGCAGGAGATCGTGCAGCACGGCCTTGCCGACGCGGATGGGCGGGTTGGACCAGATCGCGTCGAAGGTCACGTCCTCGGGGACGTCCTCGGCGCGCACGGCTCGCACGCCCGCGAGCCCCAGGGAGGTGGCGTTGCGCTGCGTGAGGTCGAGGGCGCGCTCGTTGACGTCGAGCGCCCAGACAGTTGCGCGCGGAGCGGCTTCGGCCAGGGCGAGAGAGATCGGGCCCCAGCCGCAGCCGAGGTCGAGCAGGTTCCCGCCGTCGGGCGGGTCGGGGACCTCGCGCAGCAGGACCTGCGTGCCGAGGTCGAGGCGGCCGTGCGAGAAGACCCCGCTCGCGGTGACCACCTCGAGCTCTCGGCCGCGGATCCGCACGCGCGCGGGGACCCGCTCGTCGGGGGAGGCGGGCTTCGCAGAGAAGTAGTGGTCGTCGCCGGTCACGGGCTCACGATACGAGGCTCGCGAGGCTCCTCGCGCTCGCCCGGCCAGGAATGCGCTGGCTCGCCCGAGCGTTGACATGCCACGCTGGACGTCCAGCAACCCCCGCACGAGAGGCAGCACGTTGACCCAGTCCCACGAACCGTCCACCCGAACCGAGCTCGAGGCTCAAGGGCTCGCGGAGGACGTCGTCGCTCGGGTGCTCGCCCGGGCCGGGACGGCCCTCCAGTCGACGGCTGCCGGCCACACCGAGGCCGACGGCGACCAGCTCGAGCTCGAGGAGCGCGCCTCGCTGCGTCGCGTCGTCGGGCTCTCGACCGAGCTCGAGGACGTCACCGAGGTCGAGTACCGCGAGCTGCGCCTCGAGAAGGTCGTGCTCGTCGGTCTCCAGCTCGGGCACAGCTCGAGCGAGGCCGAGGTCTCGCTGCGCGAGCTCGCAGCCCTTGCCGAGACCGCCGGCGCTCTCGTCCTCGACGGCCTGCTGCAGAAGCGCCGCACCCCCGACCCGGGCACCTACCTGGGCTCGGGCAAGGCAGCCGAGCTGCGCGACATGGTCGCCGCGAGCGGGGCCGACACCGTGATCGTCGACGGCGAGCTCGCTCCCTCGCAGCGCCGCGCGCTCGAGGACGTCGTCAAGGTCAAGGTCATCGACCGCACCGCCCTGATCCTCGACATCTTCGCCCAGCACGCGAAGTCCAAGGAGGGCAAGGCCCAGGTCGAGCTCGCCCAGCTCGAGTACCTCTTGCCGCGACTGCGCGGCTGGGGCGAGTCGATGTCCCGTCAGGCCGGTGGCCAGGTCGGCTCGGGCGGCGCGGGCATGGGCTCTCGCGGTCCCGGTGAGACCAAGATCGAGCTCGACCGCCGCCGCATCCGCCAGCGCATGGCCAAGCTGCGCCGCGAGATCGCCGCGATGGCCCCCGCGCGCGAGACCAAGCGCTCCGAACGTCGCCGCAAGGGCGTGCCCTCCGTGGCGATCGTCGGCTACACCAACGCGGGCAAGTCCTCGCTGCTCAACCGCCTCACCGGGGCGGGCGTGCTCGTCGAGAACGCGCTCTTCGCGACCCTCGACCCCACGGTGCGACGCGCGCAGACCCCCGACGGCAGGGTCTTCACGCTCGCCGACACCGTGGGCTTCGTGCGCCAGCTGCCGCACCAGCTTGTCGAGGCCTTCCGCTCGACGCTCGAGGAGGTCGCCGAGGCGGACCTCGTCCTGCACGTCGTCGACGCGGCCCACGCCGACCCCGAGGGGCAGATCGCGGCGGTGCGCCACGTGCTCGCGGACATCCCCGGGGCGCTCGACGTGCCCGAGGTGATCGTGCTCAACAAGGCCGACATCGCCTCCCCGGAGGCGATCACCCGGCTGCGCTCGCGCGAGGCCTCGGCCGTCGCGGTCTCGGCGCACACGGGCGAGGGGATCGACAAGCTCCTCGCGGTGGTCGCGGACAGGCTGCCGCGGCCCGACGTCGTCGTCGACCTCGTGGTGCCCTACTCGCGCGGCGACCTCGTCTCGCGCGCGCACTCCGACGGCGAGATCGAGCACGAGGAGCACACCGAGCTCGGCACGGCCCTGCGCGCCCGAGTCGACGCGCACCTCGCGGCCGAGCTCGAGGCCGTCGCTGTCCGCGCCTCGTGATCCCCAGAGCCGAACGAGGGTTCCCGGTGACCGCACTACGCTGTCCCGGTGCCTGAAGCGAGCGAAGCCGAGCCCGGCGAGGTCTCCGCGGAGCCGACGGCGCACGTCGTCGACCCGCTCCTCGACCTTGCCGTCGAGGCCCTCGGCGGGGCCAGGCGCGAGGGCCAGCACCAGATGGCGCGCGCCGTGGCGGACGCCCTCGACTCCGCGAGCCCGCTGCTCGTCCAGGCCGGCACGGGAACGGGAAAGTCCCTCGCGTACCTCGTGCCTGCGGTGCACCACGCGGTGACGCAGAACGAGCGGGTCATCGTGTCCACCGCGACGATCGCGCTGCAGCGGCAGGTGGTCGCCCGAGACCTCCCGCTCGTCGCCGAGGCGCTCGCGAAGCACCTGCCTCGCGCCCCGAAGACGGCACTCCTCAAGGGCTGGAACAACTACGTGTGCCGCAACAAGCTCGAGGGCGGCTACCCGGACGACGAGCCCGTCCTCTTCGACTCCGGCCTCCTCGACCCGGGCGGCGAGCGCCGCGGCCCCACCTCGGACCTCGGCACCCAGGTGCTGCGGGTGCGCGAGTGGGCCGAGGAGACCGACACCGGCGACCGTGACGACCTCCAGCCGGGCGTGAGCGAGCGAGCCTGGCGCCAGGTCTCGGTGAGCAAGCTCGAGTGCCTCGGCTCGAAGTGCCGCTACTTCTCCGAGTGCTTCCCCGAAGCGGCGCGCGAGAAGGCCCGCCAGGCTGACCTCGTCGTGACGAACCACGCGATGCTCGCTGTCGCGGCCACGGGAAGCCCCGGAGCCCTGCCCGAGCACGACGCGATCATCGTCGACGAGGCTCACGACCTCGCGGACCGCGTCACCACGCAGGCCACCGTCGAGCTCTCGGTGCCGGTGGTCGAGCACGCCGCACGGCTCGCCACGCGGCACGGGGGAGTGCCTGCGGTCGACCTCCAGGAGGCAGGGGCGCGCCTGGGTCTCGCGCTCGAGGACATGCCTGAGGGCCGCTTGCGGCTCGGGCTCCCGGACGAGCTGCGCCTGGCCGTCATGGCCGTGCGCGACGCCCTGCGCGTTCTCGTCACCGCGCTCAAGCCCGCCGCCGGTGCGGACGCGCAGGGCGAGGCCGGGACCAAGCTCGCGAGCGCCGCGGTGCTCGAGCTCTTCGAGGTCGCCGAGCGCATGCTCATCGACCCGGTCCCTGGTCAGGGGGACGTGCTGTGGGTCGCCCGGAGCGACCCTGAGCGCGGGGGCGGGGTGCGCCTGCACGCCGCGCCGCTCGCCGTCGCCGGACTCATCTCGGGCTCGCTCTTCACCGAGAAGGCCGTCGTCATCACCTCCGCGACCCTCACCCTCGGAGGGTCCTTCGAGCCCGTCGCTCGATCCGTCGGCCTCGGCAGGCAGTCCGACGACGACGGAGAGGCCGCCGGCTCGCCCCGCTGGAAGGCGCTCGACGTCGGCAGCCCCTTCGACTACCGCTCCCAGGGGATCGTCTACGTCGCCAAGCACCTGCCTGAGCCCGGGCGCGAGCCCGCGACGGACTCCCAGCTCGAGGAGATCGAGGCCCTCGTGAGCGCCGCAGGCGGCCGGACCCTCGGACTGTTCAGCTCGCACCGCGCGGCACGCGCGGCCGCGGAGGCCATGCGCGAGCGCCTCGAGGTGCCGATCCTGCTCCAGGGCGAGGACCAGCTCTCGACCCTCGTGACGCGTTTCGCGGCCGAGGAGACCACGTGCCTCTTCGGCACCCTCGGGCTCTGGCAGGGCGTGGACGTCCCGGGCCGTGCGTGCTCCCTCGTGATCATCGACCGCCTCCCCTTCCCGCGCCCGGACGACCCGGTGCGCTCGGCTCGGGCCGAGGCGGCCGACCGTGCCGGCGGCAACGGCTTCATGCAGGTCAGCGCGACCCACGCCGCCCTCATGCTCGCGCAGGCCGCGGGGCGCCTCGTGCGCACGACCCAGGACCGCGGCGTCGTCGCGATCCTCGACCCGCGCCTCGCGACGCGACGCTACGGGAGCTTCCTCACGCGCTCGATGCCGCCCATGTGGCCCGCGACGGACCGCGAGACGGTCCTCGCAGCCCTCCGGCGGCTCGCGACGCTACCGTGACCCGCATGGACAACACCTTCCCCGCGCAGGTCGACACGAGGACGACGAAGCTGGCCATCGTCGGCGCCGGCTCCGTGGGCGCGACCATGGCCTACGCCGCGCTCATGCGCGGGGCCGCTCGCACGATCGCGCTCTTCGACCTGAACACGGCGAAGGTCGAGGCAGAGGCGCTCGACCTCGGGCACGGCATCCAGTTCGCCCCCATGGCGCAGGTCGTCGGCTCGGACGACGTCGCGGTGTGCGAGGGGGCGGACGTCGTCGTCGTGACGGCGGGGGCCAAGCAGAAGCCGGGACAGTCGCGGCTCGAGCTCGCCGAGAACACCGTCTCGCTCGTGCGGCGCATGATGCCCGGGCTCGTCGAGGCCGCGCCCGACGCCGTGTTCATCATGGTGACCAACCCCGTGGACATCGTCACCTACGCCGCTCTCAAGGTCTCCGGCCTGCCGCCCGAGCGCGTCTTCGGCTCGGGCACGGTGCTCGACTCCTCGCGCTTGCGCTACCTCGTGGCCCAGCACTGCGGCGTCGCGGTGCAGAACGTGCACGCGTACATCGCGGGCGAGCACGGGGACACCGAGTTCCCCCTGTGGAGCTCGGCGACCGTGGGCGGCGTGCCGCTCCTCGAGTGGCGCGGGATGCCGGGCGCGGGCGGGCCCCTCACGCGCGAGGTGCGCGACCGCATCACGCACGAGGTGGTGCGCTCGGCCTACAAGATCATCGAGGGCAAGGGCGCGACGAACTACGCCGTGGGCCTCGCGACCACGCGCATCATCGAGGCCGTCCTCAAGGATGAGCGGCGCGTGCTGCCCGTCTCGCGGCTGCTCGACGGGTACCACGGCGAGAGCGAGGTGTGCCTCTCGGTGCCGACGGTCGTGGGCCGTGAGGGCGCGAGCGAGCAGCTCGAGGTGCCCCTGAGCATCGACGAGCTGAGCGACCTGCGTCGCTCGGGCGAGGCGCTGCGGCAGGTCGCGCGCACGCTCGGGCTCTAGGCTCGAGCTCGCGCGGCGAGCGAAGCACGAGGTGAAGGCTCGCGCCTCGGCCTCTCGCGCCTAGAGGGCGCGCAGCACCGAGACGACGCGACCGAGGATCTGGTACTCGTCTGCAGGGAAGGGCTCGAGCGCGGGGTTCTGCGGGACGAGCCACGGGCGACCGTCGATCATCTTGAAGGTCTTGACCGTGGACTCGCCGTCGAGCATCGCCGCGACGATCTGCCCGTTCTCCGCCGTCGGCTGCGAGCGGACCACCACGAGGTCCCCGTCGCAGATCGCGGCGTCGATCATCGAGTCGCCCGAGACCTTGAGCAGGAAGAGGTCGCCGTCGCCCACGAGCTGACGGGGGAGCGGGAAGACGTCCTCGACGTGCTGCTCGGCGAGCACCGGGCCACCGGCCGCGATGCGACCGACGAGGGGCACGTACGAGGGCTCGGGGGCCTCGTCGCCCTCCGCGAGGTGCTCGGTGCCGAAGGAGGGCTGGTCGAAGCCGCGCGGTCGCAGGTGGCGCGCGTCGTCGGGGTGGATGACCTCGATCGCGCGCGGACGGTTGGGGTCGCGGCGCAGGTAGCCCTTGCGCTCGAGGGTCGTGAGCTGGTGCTTGACGCTCGAGGGGCTCACGAGGCCGACGGACTCGCCGATCTCACGCATGCTCGGCGGGTAGCCGCGCTCGAGGATCGAGGTGCGGATCGTGTCGAGGATCTTGCGCTGCCGCGGCGTGAGGCCGTCCTCGGGGGACGGGCGCTCGGGCAGGGAGTGCACCGTGGCGAGGTCCTCGCCGGTGCTCCCGGTCGGGTTCGTTCCGTCGCTGGTCACGGGGATCTCCGCTTCTCTCCGAGGGCGTTGTCAGTGGCTCGTGGTCAGGTGGACCCAGGTTAGGCCGGGAGCAGCGCCAGTCCAAACATCTGTTCGAGCGTGTCGCCTCTTCCGCTTGACAACCGTACACCCGTTCGAGGAACATCTGTATGAAGAACAAAGGTTCGAACGCCAGCACGAAGGAGCAGGCCATGAGCGCAGTCACGTGGGACCACCCGGCGATCGTCGGTCGTGCCTCGGTGCGCGAGGACGTGCGTCCGCTCCACCTCACGCCCCGCGGACGTCGCGTCGTGACGACGCTCGCCGTGCTGCTCGCCCTCGTCGTGGGGCTGCTCGGTGGGCGGGCCATGGCCGCGAGCCCCGAGGAGGGCGTCCCGGTCGACGTCTACACCGTCGGCTCGGGTGAGTCCCTCTGGTCGATCGCCTCGAGCCTCACCGATCCGGGCGCCGACGTGCGCGACACCGTGGACGAGCTCGTGGCGCTCAACGAGCTCGCCAGCTCGGCTCTCTCCGCGGGCCAGCAGCTGCTCGTCCCGGTCGACTGATCGCTGTTTGCACGAGGCCGGATCGCGGTCTAGGTTTCTCGCAGATCGAGGGGCGCCCTCCGGGCGTGTCCCCGTCCTGGTGCCGCACGGGTGCCGGGTCAACGGCGAGGAGGCGACGTGCACTGCCCGTTCTGCAGGCACGGCGATTCACGGGTGGTCGACTCCAGGACCTCCGACGACGGATCGTCGATCCGCCGTCGTCGGCAGTGTCCTGAGTGCGGCCGTCGCTTCACGACGATCGAGACGGCGAGCCTGTCGGTCGTGAAGCGCTCGGGCGTCGTCGAGCCCTTCAGTCGCGAGAAGATCATCTCCGGTGTGCGCAAGGCGTGCCAGGGTCGCCCGGTCTCCGAGGACGACCTCGCGATGCTCGCCCAGCGCGTCGAGGAGCAGGTCCGCGCGAACGGCAGTGCCGAGATCGACGCCTACGAGGTGGGGCTGACGATCCTCGGGCCGCTGCGCGAGCTCGACGAGGTCGCCTACCTGCGCTTCGCCTCCGTGTACCAGGCCTTCTCGAGCCTCGAGGACTTCGAGGCCGCGATCACGGCCCTGCGCGCGGAGAACGAGGCGAACGAGCGCGAGAAGGTCCCGAGCTCCGAGTAGCCGCGGTCGGCGGGGGAGCCGCTCAGCTCTGCGAGGAGCGCGCCCAGAGGTTGATACCGCCGTCGACGGCGTGCGGCTCGATCGCAGCGATCTCCTCCTCGGAGAGCTCGAGCTTCTCGAGGGTCCTGAGGTTGTCCTCGAGCTGCTCGACCGAGCTCGCCCCGATGAGCGCCGAGGTCACGCGCTCGTCGCGCAGCACCCAGGCGAGGGCCAGCTGGGCGAGGGACTGCCCCCGGGACTCGGCGATCTCCTGCAGCGCCCGGGCGTGCTCGAAGTACTCCTCGGTGAGGAAGTCGGTGCTGAGCGAGCTGTTGCGCGTCGCGCGCGAGCCCTCGGGGATGCCATCGAGGTATCGGCTCGTGAGCATGCCCTGGGCAAGCGGCGAGAAGGCGATGAGCCCCATGCCGAGCTCGTCGACGACCTCGAGGAGGTTCTTGCCCTCGGCGGCCTCGTCGGGCTGCTCGATCCACCGGTTGAGCATCGAGTACGAAGGCTGGTGGATGAGCAGGTCGAGGCCCATCTCCCGGGCGACGCCCACGGCCTCGAGGGTCCGCGCGGGGGAGTACGAGGACAGCCCCGCGTAGAGCGCCCGGCCCGAGTCCACGGCCGTCTTGAGCGCGCCGATGGTCTCGCGCAGCGGCGTGTGGGGGTCGAAGCGGTGCGAGTAGAAGATGTCGACGTAGTCCAGGCCCATCCGCCGGAGAGAGGCGTCGAGCGAGGAGAGCAGGTACTTGCGCGAGCCCCACTCGCCGTAGGGGCCGGGCCACATGAAGTAGCCGGCCTTGGTGGAGATGACGAGCTCGTCGCGGTAGGGGCGCAGCTCGGTCGCGAGCATGCGGCCGAAAGACTCCTCGGCCGAGCCTGGGGGCGGGCCGTAGTTGTTCGCGAGGTCGAAGTGCGTCACGCCGCGGTCGAAGGCGTGTCGCACGATCGCGCGCTGGGTCTCCTCGGGGTGGCCGTGGCCGAAGTTGTGCCAGAGGCCCAGGCTGATCGCGGGAAGCTGAAGCCCGCTGCGGCCGCAGCGACGATAGGTCATGGAGCCGTAGCGCTCGGGGGCGGCGACATAGGGATCTGTCATGCCCTCGAATCTAGTCGCGCTCGTCGAGCCGAGCAGCAATGGCGTTGCGGCGGAGGCTCGGGTCCAGCAGGCTGGTCAGGACCGAAGTCGTCAAGGTGAGGAGGCCGAGATGGCCGCGAACGAGAACGGCGCCCCGAGCGCTCCGAGCGAGGAAGCGAAGGCGAAGTTCCGCGAGGCGCTCGAGCGCAAGAAGGCGGCGAGTCACCGGACGGCCGAGGGGACGGAGAACGCGGGGGCCGTCCACGGTCCTGAGACCTCGGGCCAGGGCCAGCGGATGTTCCGGCGGCGCGCGGGAGGCTGAGCCTCAGCGCTTCGAGAGGCGGACGAGGAAGGGGCCGGTGCTCGCTGCACCGGCCCCTTCGCGCTCGTCCGTCCGAGCTGCGAGCTCAGCTCAGGGTGCGCAGCCGGATCGTCTGCTCCATCGCGCCGAGGGCCGCGACGACCTCGGGGCTCACCTCGCCGTCGACGTCGGTCACGACGTAGCCGAGCTCGCCTCGCGTCGCGAGGAGCTGGCCGGCGATGTTCACGCCGTGCTCGGCGAGGTTCTGGTTCACGCTCGCGAGCACTCCGGGGGTGTTGCGGTGCAGGTGCGCGAAGCGGTGGCGACCGCCGGCCTGCTCGAGCGCGAGGTTCGGCAGGTTGACGCTGAGGGTCGTCGAGGCGGTCGCGAGATAGTCGCGGATCTTGCCCGAGACGAAGCGGCCGATCGACTCCTGGGCCTCGAGGGTCGAGCCGCCCACGTGCGGGGTGAGGATGACGTTGGGCAGGCCCCGCAGCTCGGAGTCGAAGGCGTCGCCACGCTTCTTGGGCTCGTCCGGGAAGACGTCCACGGCCGCACCGGCGATGTGGCCCGAGACGATCGACTCACGCAGGGCGGCGTAGTCGACCACGAAGCCGCGCGAGAGGTTGAGGAAGATCGAGCGCGGCTTCATCTTGGCGAACTGCTGCGCACCGAAGAGGCCCGCGTTGCCCGAACGGCCGTCGACGTGCAGGGTCACGGTGTCAGCGACGGCGAGCAGCTCGTCGAGGGACTCCATGCGCCGAGCGTTGCCGAGCGCGAGCTTTTCCTGGGTGTCGTAGAAGACCACGGACATGCCGAGGTTCTCCGCGAGCACCGAGAGCTGTGTGCCGATGTTGCCGTAGCCGACGATGCCGAGAGTGCGGCCGCGCACCTCGTGCGCGCCCTCGGCCGTCTTGTCCCACACGCCCGCGTGCAGCGCCTTGTCGCGCTCGGTCAGGCGGCGCGCGAGGGCGATGATCTCGGCGAGCGCGAGCTCGACCACCGAGCGGGTGTTCGAGAAGGGCGCGTTGAAGGCCGCCACGCCGTGCGCGGCCGCGGCCGTCAGGTCGATCTGGTTCGTGCCGATGCAGTAGGCACCGATCGTGAGCAGCTCGGGGGCGTTCGCGACGACGCGCGCGGTCACCTGAGTCTTGGACCGGATGCCGAGGATCTGCACGCCCTCGAGGGCCTCGATGAGCTCGTCCTCGTCGAGGGCGCCCGATCGACTCGTCACCTCGATCCCCTGGGACTCGAGCAGCTCGTGCGCGACGGGGTGGAGGTTCTCGAGGAGGAGGGCGCGTAGCACGCCCCTATGGTGCACCTCCCGCGAGGAGGGCCCAAAACGATATCGCCCGTCGGACGCCTAGAAGTCCCCGTCGGTGAAGCCCGGGGGCAGCTCCGCGGCGTGCGCGACGCGCAGCTGGCGCGTCGGGCGGGTCATCGCGACGTACAGGTTGCCGGGCGACTCCGCGAGGATCTCGGTGGGCTCGAGCAGCACGACGACGTCGAACTCCAGGCCCTTGGACTGGCGCGCCGTGAGCACGCTGAGGATGGGCTCGCCCGAGCGCTCGTCGCGGCGTGCGAGCTCGGCGAGGGCCTCGCGAGCACGCTCGAGCCAGGTCTCGGGGACGACGACGCCCACGCGACCCGCCTCGCCGCCCGCGAGCTCGGCGAGGGCCTCGGCGACGTGCTCGCGCGCGGCGGCCAGCGGCTCGGGGCTGCGCGAGAGCAGGATCGCGTCCTCGACGTCGCGCGCCGAGGTGAGCGGGCTCGGGGCGAGGCCCGCTCGGCGCGCGACGCGCATCGCGGCCTCGGTGATCGTCGCGGGCGTCCGGTAGCTGATGGTGAGCTCGGCGAGGCGCCAGCTCGTGGAGAGCACCGGGTCGAGGCGCTCGGCCCAGGTGGCCGGCACGCCGCGGGCCGCCGTCTGTGCGAGGTCGCCCACGATCGTCAGCGAGCGCGTCGGGACCCGGCGCAGCACCGCGCGCCAGTCCATCGGCGAGAGCTCCTGGGCCTCGTCGACGATCACGTGGCCGTAGGTCCACGAGCGGTCCGCCGCGGCGCGCTCGGCCGTCGTGAGGTTCGGGCCGCGCTGCGCGAAGCGCTCGGCGAGCTGCTCCGCCGAGACGAAGGCGCTCGCGGAGGAGCTCTCGAGCACGCTGCGCGCGTACTCGACCTCCTGGGCGAGCTGCTCGGCGTCCTGCTGCGCGCGCGCCTTCGCGGCCTGGTCGTCCTCGCCGAGCAGCTCGGCCGCCTCGTCGAGGAGAGGCACGTCGGCAGGGGTCCACGGCGAGCCCTTGGGGCGCTCGAGCAGCTCGCGCTCGCGCGGGCTCAGCTCAGGGGCTGCGGCCTCGAGGCGGTAGGGCTTGGCGAAGAGGTCCTCGACGAGACCCTGCGGCGTGAGCGGCATCCACGCGAGGTTGAGCGCGATGCGCACCTCGCGGGTCGTGCGCAGGTCCTCGATGATGTCGCCGCGCTCGTCGGGCGGGACGGGGAAGGCGAGCTGCTCGGCGTACTGCGCCGCGAGTCGCGAGAGCATCTCGCGCACGAAGGTCACGCGCGCCTGGTTGTGCGGGCGGTGCGAGCGGCGGGCGCGGGCGATCGCGGCGCGCACGTCCGAGGGGCGCACCACGACGGTCCGTCCGTCGATGCTGATCTCCTCGGGGGCGGCCGGCACGCGCTGGCGCTGGCGCACGGCCCGCTCGATGATCCTGGCCCACACCGCGCGGCCCTTGATCTCGGCCACCTCGGCCGACTCCTCGCCTCGCGCACGCACACCGGGCACGAGGTCCGCGATCGTCGTCGCGAGCACTCCCGTCTCGCCGAGCGAGGGGAGGACCTGGTCGATGTAGCGCAGGAAGTCGTCGCTCGGGCCGACGACGAGCACTCCCGAGCGCTCGAGGATCGCGCGGTGGGCGTAGAGCAGGTACGCGGCGCGGTGCAGGGCGACCGCCGTCTTGCCCGTGCCCGGGCCACCCTGGACGACGAGGGCGCCGGAGAGGTCCGAGCGGACGATCTCGTCCTGCTCGGCCTGGATCGTCGCGACGATGTCGTGCATCTTGCCCGTGCGCCCTGCGGCGAGAGCCGCGAGCAGGGCGCCCTCGCCCGTGAGGTGCGTGAGGTCGTCGCGGCTCTCGACGACGTCGATGTCGAGCACGTCGTCCTCGATGCCCGTGACGCGCCGGCCGCGCGTGACGAGGTGACGGCGCCGCGCGACGCCGTCGGGCCGTGCCGCCGTGGCGCGGTAGAAGGGCTCGGCCGCGGGGGCGCGCCAGTCGGTCAGGAGCGGGTTGTGCTCGGCGTCGGTCAGGCCGATGCGCCCGACGTAGCGGCGCTGGCCGTCCACGAGGTCGAGGCGGCCGAAGACGAGACGGTCCTCGACGGACTCGAGCTGGGCGAGGCGGTCCTCGTACATCGTCGCGAAGGAGTCGCGCTCGGAGCGGTTCTGCGGGGTGCCCCCGGTGCGCGCGCGGCGCGTCTGGGCGAGGCGCTGACGAGCGTGCTGGCGCAGCACGTCGAGGCGCTCGTACACCTCGTCGACGACGACCTGCTCGGAGGCGAGCTCGACGCGCAGGACCTCAGCGGGGTCGGAGGCTCGGGTGCCGGGTTCGTGCGCCGTGCGGCTGTCTGTCACGCTCTTCCCTTCACCCCGGCTGTGGCCGATCCACCCGCTCGGGCGGCCGTCCATTATCCGCCAGCGGGCCCCGTGAGTCCAACGCCGATCCGTGGAATCCTGGACCGCCGTCGGACGTTGGAGCAGGTGATCCCCGAGGAAGCCGACGAGCGAGGAGAGACCGAGCGCGATGCGCAAGCCCAGCAAGCTCTACGAGATCGACCGCAAGGTGGCCAAGCGCCTCGCGAAGCGCAGCGGTGCCCCCGTGCTCGTGCACGCGGTTCGCGGCTTCGTGGACGCGGGCTCGGTCGCCGGGATCGTCACCGACCACCTGCTCGGCTCGGGCGAGCCCGAGCGCCTCGTGACCTTCGAGGTCGACGAGCTCATCGACTACCGCAGCCGTCGGCCGGCGATGACCTTCGCCTCGAGCACCTGGGTCGCGATCGAGGAGCCGGAGCTCGCGATCGACGTCGTCTCCGACACCGAGGGCACCCCCTTCCTCCTGCTGCACGGCCTCGAGCCGGACACCCAGTGGGAGCGGTTCGTGGCCGCCGTCGTCGAGATCGTCGAGGAGCTGAACGTCTCGCTCGTCGTCGGCGTGCACGGCATCCCCATGGCTGTGCCGCACACGCGCGAGCTCACGGCGACCGTGCACGGCACGCGTCCCGAGCTCGTCGCAGACTTCCCGGCCTTCTTCGGCACCGTCCAGGTGCCTGGCAGCGTCTCCTCGCTCCTCGAGCTGCGCCTCGGGGAGTGGGACCACGACGCCGTCGGGGTCGCGGTGCACGTGCCGCACTACCTCGCGGCCTCGACCTACCCCGCGGCCGCCGTGACGGGACTCGAGCACATCGAGCGCATCACGGGGCTCGCCCTCGACACCGCGAGCCTCGAGCCTGCGGTGCTGCGCGCGGCCGAGGAGGTCGAGCGCCAGCTCTCGGAGTCCGAGGACGCCCTCGAGATCGTGCGGGCCCTCGAGACGCAGTACGACGCCTTCCAGCGCGGGGCTCAGGGCGAGGGCATGCTCGCCGAGGGCGGGCCGCTGCCGACCGCCGAGGAGCTCGGTGAGGAGTTCGAGCGATTCCTTGCCCAGAACACCGACCCGGGACAGCAGTAGCGTCCGTCTTTACCACATCGTTACCGTTCACAGCGACAAATCAGCCCAGAAGCCATAGCGCGCCAAGGTGCGCGCTGGCAGAGTGTGGGCCGTTGCAGTGACGTACTACCGCTCGACCTGGCAAGCCTTTCGGCTGGTCCACCCGGTCCGGACGTGGGACGAAGCATTGCGGCATGGTGGCCGGAGCACGTCCGGTCGAAGACCGTCCCCGGATGGAACAGTAAGGAAGCAAGATATGGCACAGGGTGCTGTCAAGTGGTTCAACGCGGAAAAGGGCTACGGGTTCATCGCCCAGGACGGCGGCGGCGCTGACGTCTTCGTCCACTACTCGAACATCCAGACGCAGGGCTACCGGACCCTCGAGGAGGGCCAGCGCGTCGAGTTCGAGATCACGCAGGGCCCCAAGGGCCCGCAGGCGGAGAACGTCGTCCCGGCCTGACCGACGAGCTTCGGACGAGGTCGCACCCCCATGGGTGCGGCCTCGTTCTGCTTCACCGGGCGTCTTCCGCGCTCAGGCGGGGGCTCAGCCCGCCATGGGCGGCGGGGCCGGCGGCTCGCTCGGGTCGCGCAGCACGGGGGCCGCTCCCACGAGCTCGTCGAGCTCGCGCCCCTCGAGGAGCCGCGTGGGAGCGGGCAGCGAGCGGATCGCCCGCGCGAGCCCCGCGCCCGTGAGCACCTCGGCGCTGTCGCTCGCGGCGATCACGAGGTTCCCGTAGCGCCGGCCGCGAAGCTGCGCGGGCTCGGCGGTGAGGACGACGACGCCGAAGACCTCGCGCACCGTGGCCACCTCCGAGCGTGCCAGGGCGAGCGGGGGGCGGTCCGCGCAGTTGGCGAGGTACACCCCGCCGGCTCGCAGGACGCGACGCACCTCGCTCGTGAACTCGGCGGTGACCAGGTGCCCGGGGGTCTCGGCGTCGGCGAAGACGTCGCGGATGACGACGTCGGCGCTCGCGTCCGGCATCGAGGCGAGCACGGCGCGCGCGTCGCCCACGCGGATGCGCAGCGCGGGGGAGCGAGGCAGCTCGAACCAGCCCCGTACGTGCTGCGCGAGCAGCTCGTCGATCTCGACCGCCACCTGGCGCGAGCGCGGGCGCGTCGCGTGCACGTAGCGCGCCATCGAGCAGCCCGCCCCGCCGAGGTGCACGACCTCGAGGGCGGAGCGCGGCTCGCCGAGCCGGTCGAGGACGGCGGCCATCTGCTGCATGTACTCGAACTCGAGGTGCTCGGGGTCGTCGAGGTCGACGTGCGAGCTCGGCACGCCGTCGAGCATGAGCGTGAAGGCGCGCGGGGCGCTCGGGTCGGGGACGAGCTCGACGGTGCCCGTCGTCGTCGGCACCGGCTCGGAGGGCAGGGGAGATGTCAGAGGTGGGCGGGAAGATGCCTTGCGAGGGGCCATGGGACCCACGGTAGGGCCCGTGAAGGACTTGACGAGATCGAACAGACGTTCGACACTGGAGGTGTGGAAGCGATGAGCACTGGCAGGACTGCGGCGGGCGTGCGCCCGGCCCCCATCCCTGTCGCGACGGCGCAGCTTCTCGCGCGGGCCGACGCCGAGCTGCTCGCGGCGCGGGTGTCGCCCGACGCGGACGACCGCTTCGTGCACGCGCACCTCGCGGCCCTGCGAGCCGCGACGGCGCTCGTGGTCGCCTGGGGAGCCCCCACGAAGCGCCGTGGACCGCGCGCCGTGTGGGAGCTGCTCGCTCGGACGGCCCCCGAGTTCGAGGCATGGACGGCGTACTTCGCCTCGGGAGCCAAGGAGCGTGCCGATGTCGAGGCGGGCGTGCCGGGCGTCGTGAGCGAGAAGCGCGCGGGCGAGCTGCTCGCGACCGCGGAGGACTTCGTCGACGAGATCCGCATCGCGCTCGAGGAGTCCTCGGCGGCGGGAGCGGTCGAGCGAGGCCCCGGGTCGAGGGTGAGCTGATCTCATGAGTCGGGCGCGACCGGCTCTCGACCTCGTCCGCGACTGGGGGAGCGACGAGGAGGGTGCCACGATCCTCCACGTCGACATGGACGCCTTCTTCGCCTCGGTCGAGCTCGCGCGCCGGCCGCACCTGCGAGGCCGCCCCGTGATCGTGGGCGGCAAGGAGCGCTCGGTCGTGCTCGCCGCGACCTACGAGGCTCGAGCCTTCGGCGTGCACTCTGCGATGCCCATGGCGCGCGCGATGCGCCTGTGCCCGCACGCCGTCGTGATCCCGCCCGACCACCGTTCCTACCGCGAGGTCTCGGCCTCGGTCATGGCGATCCTGGGCGAGGTCACCACGCTCGTCGAGCAGCTGAGCGTCGACGAGGCCTTCCTCGACGTCACGGGCGCCCGGCGCCGGCTCGGCCCGCCCACGCAGATCGGCCAGCGCATCCGCGAACGGGTCCACGCCGAGCACGGCATCACGTGCTCGGTGGGAGTCGCGCAGAACAAGTTCGTCGCCAAGCTCGCCTCGACCTACGCCAAGCCCGACGGCCTCATGCTCGTCCCGCGCGCCGCGACGGTCGAGTTCCTGCGCTCCTTGCCCGTCGGGGCGCTGTGGGGCGTCGGGGAGCAGACCGAGGCCGCGCTCGCTCGCTGGGGACTGCGGACCGTCGCCGACATCGCCGACGCCGAGCTCACGACGCTGCAGCGGGCCGTGGGCCGCGTCTCGGGAGCCCACCTGCACGACCTCGCGTGGGGGAGGGACCCCCGCCCGGTGCGCCCGGGCCGCGTCGAGAAGTCGATCGGGGCCGAGACCACCTTCGGCAAGGACCTCTACGAGCTCTCCGCGGTCGAGGAGCGGATGCGCGCCCTCGCCGACGAGTGCGCCTCTCGGCTGCGCAAGCAGGGGCTCGTGGGCCGCACGATCTCGATCAAGGTCCGCACGAGCGACTTCCGCACCCTCTCGCGCTCGCGCACCCTGCCGGCTCCCACGGACATCGCGCGCGAGATCTTCCTCGTCGCCCGCGAGCTGCTCGGCGGGGTGGACCTGCGCGGGCTGCCGGTCCGGCTCGTGGGCGTGCGCGCCGAGGGACTCTCGGACGCGAGGGCCACTCCTGTCCAGCCCGCCTTCGAGGATCTCGAGGCCCTCGGCACCGAGTCCCCCGAGCCGCCCGTGAACCGCGAGGCGGTGCTCGCGGCGGAGCAGGCGATGGACGCGGTGCGCGCGCGCTTCGGCCGCGAGGCCATCAGCCCAGGGGTCCCGAGGCCCGCAGGAGTCGGCTCGACTACACACGGGGCGTCGGGGCAACTATCCTAAGGAGCACGACCGGGGAACTTCCCCCGGCGATGCCTGGAAGACGGAGGTGCCGATGCCTCTCTCCGAGTACGAGCAGCGCGTGCTGGAGCAGATGGAGCGACAGCTCGCTTCCGACGACCCCAGGCTCGCCTCCACGATGCAGACCGGCGGGCGCTCGAGCGCCTCGCACTGGGTCATCGCCGGGATCGGAGCCGTCGTCGGCCTTCTCGCCCTCGTCGGGGGTGCCGCCCTGTCCCAGGTCTGGCTCGGGGTCGTCGGCTTCCTCGTGATGTTCGCCGCCGTCGCCTACGGCTTCTCGCCGCCGCGCCGCTCGGGCCCTCAGGGCGTCGTCGGCTCGGACGGCTCGGTCTCGCGAGCGCCTCGCCGCCCCTCGAAGCGTCAGCCGCTCATGACGAGGCTCGAGGAGCGCTGGGAGCGCCGCCGCGACGAGCGGGGTCGCTGACCGCCGCTCCCCGGAGCACCGTCTGGAGCTCGCGCTCGAGCTCCTCGTGCGTCGTCGTCGGCGCCTCCGGCGCGTAGCGCACCTTCTCGACCGCGATCGCGAGCGACCGTAGCGCCTGGAGCGCCTCGGGGTCGATCGGCCCCTGCGTGCGCTGCTCGACCTGCTCGCGCACGCTCGACACGACCTGCCTCGGGGTGCGCGAGTCCACCCAGGTGATGCCGATCGCCGCCAGGCGAGAGCGCAGCTGTGCCCACGCCGACTCCGGCCCGAAGCGCCGGTGCGCGCGGGCCCGGGCACGCCGCACGAGGAGCGTGAGACCGGTCACGAGAACGAGGAGCACGAGGCCGCCCGCGACGAGCACCCATGCCGGGGCCTCGCTCAGCGCCCGCGACACGGAGTCCACCAAGCCTCCGCCGCGCGCGGAGCCTCCCGGGGCGCTCGTCGGCGCCGCGCTCGGCGTCGGGACCGAGCTCGGGAGCTCGCCGCCGAGGGTCGGGTCGTCGTCGGGGTTGGCGAAGGGGTCGGCGTAGGCCGGGGGGAAGCCTGACTGCTCGGCAGGGGTCGGCTCGAAGCGCACCCACCCGACGCCCTCGAAGTAGAGCTCGGGCCAGGTGTGCGCGCGGTCGCCGCGCACCTCGAAGAAGCGCTCGTCCCCGCCGCCCTGCTGGATCGTCCCGGGCAGGAATCCGACCGCCATGCGCGCGGGGATACCGAGGCTGCGCGCCATGACCGTCATCGCCGTGGCGAACTGGACGCAGTAGCCGCGCCCATCCTCGAGGAAGTCCCAGACGGGATCGCCCGTGACGGGTTCCGGGACCGTGGTCGAGTACTCGAAGGGGCGAGAGCGCAGGAAGGTCTGCAGGAGCAGCGCCTGGTCGTAGGCCGAGTCGGCGTCCTCGGTGATCTCCCGGGCCCGCTGGGCGATGTCCTCGGCGTGCCGGGAGTCGGCGACGGCGAGGTACTGCTCGACGTTCACGGGAGTCCCTGCCCCGGCGGCGCGCAGGTCCTCCGCGTCGAACCACGGCAGCACGACGTCCATCCCGTAGGTCATCCCGCGCGTCGTGAAGCTCCGGCCGGTGACCTCGTCGCGCTCGGCGTCGTAAACCCAGCGGCCGGGGGCCTCGATGATCCGCGGGAAGGTCGCCACGGGCAGCTGCGACTCGCGCAGCGAGACGATCTCGACCTCCAGGCGCGTCACGGCAGCACCCGTCGTCTCTCCCGCGTAGCCGTCGGGCCACAGGACCTCGCCCGGCTCGATCGCCAGGCCCGGCTGGGTCGACTCGGCGCCAGGGGCCCAGCGCTGGCCGTCGAACTCGTTGAGCGTGCGCAGACGCAGGGGGCCCGGGCTCACCGGGAGCGCGCGGTAGCGCAGCGCGACCTCGGTGGACTGGCGCCCGAGGGACTCGCCCACGTCGAGGTCCGCGCTCAGCAGCACCCCGCCCGGCGTGCCCGTGCCGAGGAAGGGCAGGGGGTTGCGCCCCCAGCCCGGCAGGGCCGTGACCACGGGCGTCACGGCGAGGGTCACGACCACGAGGGCCGCTGTCCACGAGCCCGTGATGAGGTTGCGGCGTCGGCGCTCGTCCGCGTCGAGCGAGGGGGTCTCGCTCGCGACCGCGAGGAGCACGAGGTACGCGGCCGCGGCGAGCACGAAGGTGAGCGCCGAGACGTCCATGTAGACGAAGATCGCGGGCGCCCAGAGCGCGAGCAGCGGCAGGCCTGCCCACGCGGGCACGCGCAGCCCGAAGGCGAAGAGCTCGACGAGCAGGTAGCAGCCGACGATCCCGAGGATGACGACCATCTCGAGGCTCGGGGAGACGGGGACCGGGGCCACGCCCTCGAGGATCTGCGCCTCGAGAGCCTTCGCGACGAGCCCGAGGCGGTCGAGGGTCGCGCCGTCGGGCAGCCACTCGTTCTCGCCCGGAGGGCTGAGGTAGGCGACCGAGAGCCCGTAGCCGAGCACGAGCAGCCCGAGGGCGCTCACCCCGAGCGTCGAGCGCATCCGCGTGCGCGCCGCAGCCGTGCCGAAGCCGAGCGCGAGACACACCACGAAGGCGATCGGCGCCCAGCGGCCCGGCTCGAGGAGCGGGTTGAGGGCCCAGGCCGAGGTGGTCACCGCGAGGACCGAGACGATCGTCGCGGAGGTCGGGCGCATCGGCTGGTGGAGCCGGGGGCGCTTCTTCTCGGCCGCGGTCCCGGAGCTCGCGGGGGCGGTGGGCTGCTGCGTCGTCGTCGTCATCGCGTCGTCCCCAGGAGCCGGGCCCAGGCGTCGTCGAAGCTGTCCCCGGGCGGGGTGAGCGCGACGCGCCAGCCGGCGCGGCGCAGCTCGGTCGCCGAGCTCTCGGCGTCACGGGCCGCCGTCGTGCCCGGGGTGCCCGTGCGCACGAGCGCCCAGGCGTTCCCGCTCGAGGCGAGCGGGGCGAGGGCCTTGCGTGCCGGTCCCGAGAGCGGCCCGAGGATCGCGAAGACGAGCTCGGAGCCGGCTCCCGTGTGCGCCGTCGTGCGCGCTGCGGCGAGGAGGGCGTCCTCGGACTGCGCGGGGGTGCGGCCAGGGACGAGGTCCACCGTGAGGTCGAGCAGCTCGCCGCGCACCCCCGCGCTCGACTGGCGCAGGTGCTGGGACCGTGCCTCCATGTCGATGCGCTCGTCATCGACCCGGCCGCCCGTGAGACGCACGGGGTGGCCCGAGCCGAGCAGGGCGAGGGCGATCGAGGCGCCCACCGAGATCGTCCACTCGGTGTCCTCGTCGTTCGTGGGCAGGTCGAGCAGGACGGTCGCGGGGCGCATGCCGGCGCGCTCGTCCGAGCGGACCATGAGGGCCCCGCGGCGCGCCGTCGAGGCCCAGTGCACGCGGCGCAGGTCGTCGCCCTCGCGGTAGTCGCGCAGCGCGGCGTCGTCGGTCGAGGGGGAACGCGCGCCGAGAGCGACGCGGTCCGGCTCGCCCACGAGGGCGTCGGAGGGGAGCGTGAGCTGGGTGACCGCAGGCCACACCGTCACCTGGGCGGGCTCGCCGAGCACCGAGGAGACCGAGGCGAGCCCGAGCGGGTCGGTGTGCCGCACGTTGAGGGGACCGAGCTCCCAGCGCCCGCGCTTCGAGGCGTAGACGGGGTACTGCACCGAGATCGTGTCGATCGAGCGCTCGACGCGAGCGCGCAGCGGTCGCCCGCCCGAGAGCTCGACGGCGGCCTGCTCGCCGAGCTTGAGACCGGCCAGACGGATGCGCCCGTTGAGCCCGTGCGCGCGCACCGCGACCTGCACGCTCGCGCGCTGGCCCACGGAGACGGGGTTGGGACGGGCGACGCGCTCGACCGTGAGGGAGTGCGGCTCGCGCGTGGGGTCGGTGAGCCACGCGAACAGCAGCGCGCCGACGACGGCCACGACCGGGACGAGCCCGAGGCGGAGCAGCCCCGTCGAGCCGATCGCGATCGCCACGAGCACGAGGACGAGCCCGACCGCGCCCACCGCGACCCCCCGCAGGGTCGGGCGCACCGCCATCAGCCGACGGCCCGGGAGTGGCCTGCGGGAGAGTCGACGACGGTCCGCTGGACGATGCCCTCGACGATGTCCTCGGCCGTGCGACCCGTGAGGCGCGACTCGGTGCTCAGCAGCACGCGGTGGGCGAGCACGGGACCGGCGAGGGCCTGGACGTCGTCGGGCAGGACGTACTCGCGACCGTTCACCGCGGCAAGCGCCTTCGCGGCGCGCAGCAGCTGGATCGCGGCGCGCGGGGAGGCGCCCAGGCGCAGGCCCGGGTCCTCGCGGGTCGCCCCCACGAGGTCGATCACATAGCGCTTGATCGCGGGGGAGGCGTAGAGCCTGCGGACGACGGCGATCATCCTCTCGATGCGCGCGGCGTCGGTCACGGCGCTCAGCTGGACGAGGGGGTCGGAGACCTCCTGTCGCTCGAGCATCTCGAGCTCGTCGACGGGCGAGGGGTACCCGACCGTGAGGCGCGCCATGAAGCGGTCGCGCTGCGCCTCGGGGAGGGGGTAGGTGCCCTCCATC
>ENA-UOVV01000370-UOVV01000370.1-compost-metagenome-genome-assembly--contig:-NODE-370-length-58539-cov-14.060837_pt1 | contig 58539 bp, 48 predicted proteins | sample MGYA00238155_ERZ761577 | MGnify/ENA primary metagenome ERZ761577 (study PRJEB28898, sample SAMN06268775) | compost metagenome | isolation source: Emeryville, CA | place: USA:Emeryville, CA | collected... | reverse complement strand
TGGCTGGGGGACTAGGATTCGAACCTAGACTGGCGGAGTCAGAGTCCGCTGTCCTACCGTTAGACGATCCCCCAAAGCGCGGGCCGTGGCCCCGGTTCCAGCCTGCAAGGACGGGAACGGGGCGAGGCGCATCACTTCGGTTGCGCGGGGCGAAACCTAGTCGCCGGCCCCGCTTTCGTCAACACTCACAAGCGCATTTCGCACTCATTTGCTCACTGCAGTTCCAGACCCGCGAGATCATCCTTCGCTCGCCACTCCTCAAGTATCTTGATGAAGGCGATGGAACCGGCGCCATAGGAGCCGTTGCGGATAGCCGCGCTAGAGGGCTGGCCCTCATTGTTGTAGTAGCCGGGTGTGCATTCTTCGAGATAACGCCGGTTGAAAACCGCGACCCTCATCACCTCTTCCACCCAGGCATCTTCCGCTTCCTGCGTGGTCTCCACGACGCGGGCCTGGCTGCTCAGGCATTTCTGCACGATGTAGGAAAGGTGCTTCGACTGCTCATTCAGCATATGCGGATAGTTGGCGGTGAAGCCTGCCTGCGCATTGGAAACGATGAAGCAGTTGGGGAAGCCGCGCGTATGCATACCATGCAGCGAGGACACGCCGTCCTTCCACTTTTCGGTGAGGGTGAGGCCGTTCCGGCCATAGATTTCAAAGCCTGCGCGGCGCGTATAGCCGGTGCCCACTTCAAAGCCTGTTGCATAGATCAGGCAGTCGATCTCATATTCCTTCCCGTTCGCGATCACTGCATTCTCGGTGATGCGTTCAACGCCTCGCCCTGCCGTATCGACGAGATGAACATTGGGACGGTTGAAGGTCTGGAGATATTCGTCATGGAAGCAGGGGCGCTTGCAGAACTGGTTGTACCAGGGCTTCAGCGCCTCGGCGGCGACAGGGTCCTTTACGACGCTGTCCACACGCGCGCGGATTGATTCCATTTTCTTGAAGTCAGCAAGCTGGATGACTTCGCCGAGTTTTTCCGGCGCAAGGCCCTTCGGGTTCTTGCGCGCCATCACCAGAAGATTGCCGATGATGTCGGTCCAGCCATCATTGACGAGATCGACTTCCTGAAAGCCGCCGGAGACAAGCGTATTGAAATTATCCATGCGCTTCTGCTGCCAGCCGGGCTCAAGGCTCTTCACCCATTGCAGATCGGTCGGTCGGTTGTTGCGCACATCGATGGAAGACGGCGTGCGCTGGAAGACATAGAGTTCCTTTGCCCATTCGCCGAGATGCGGCACACATTGCACGGCCGTTGCGCCCGTGCCGATGATGCCGACGCGCTTGTCCTTCAGCCCTTCAAGGCCGCCATTGCAGTCGCCACCCGTGTAGCCATAATCCCACCGGCTGGTATGAAACGAATGGCCTTTGAAACTTTCAACGCCGGGAATGCCGGGCAGCTTCGGGCGATGCAGCGGGCCGCTGGCCGTGACAATGAAGCGGGCGCGGATGGCGTCCCCCCGGTTGGTGTGAACGATCCAGCGGGCGGCATTGTCATCCCAGCGCATCTCCGTCACTTCGGTCTGGAAGAGCGCATTATCATAAAGGCCGAAATGGCGGCCGATGGCACGGCTGTGCTCGAGAATCTCGGCGGCCTTCGAGTATTTCTCGACCGGCATGTAGCCGACTTCCTCGAGAAGCGGCAGATAGATATAGGATTCAATATCGCAGGCGGCACCGGGATAGCGGTTCCAGTACCATGTGCCGCCGAAATCACCGCCCTTCTCAATCAGGCGGACCCGCTCTACGCCTGCTTCACGCAGGCGGGCACCGGCAAGCAGGCCGCCAAAGCCGCCGCCGACAACCACGACATCGACTTCATCTGACAGCGGGTCCCGCTTGAAGCCCGGCTCGACATAGGGGTCTTCGAGGTAATGCGCGAACTGTCCCTTGATCTCGACATATTGCTCATTGCCTTCTTTGCGGAGGCGCTTGTCGCGCTCGGCGCGGTACTTCTCTTTCAGAGCCTTCGGATCGAAGCCCAGTTCTTCCTCGCTCAGCGCGTTTGCCTGGTCCGCCATTGTCTCCCCTTCCGATTTATTCGGGCTTCGCCCATTTCATGTTGGGAAGAATGATAATGGCTCCTTACTATCTGTCAAAAGGTCTTGGCAGGTCACAAGAAAACCAAGGGTAGCCGCAGGGTAAAGCGACCTATCACAGATCGCCCTCAAAAAATGTGGGCCCCGCCTTGCGACGGAGCCCGGAAGATGTGCTGAAGCCCTGGCGATCAGCCGTAGCGATAAGGCGCACCGGCCTTGCGCATGGTGTCGGCATACTTCTTGAGGATTTCGACAACCCGTGCGTTGCGCGGGGAGCGAGCGGCGATCTCGTCCCAGAACTTCAGGGCTTCGTCTTCCACCTTTTTCCATTCGGATTCGGGAATGGTGGTCAGTTCGAGCTTGCCGCCCGTGGTGCGGTAATGGGCTTCGCCCCACCAGTACCAGTGCTGGCGGTAATAATGCGAGCTGTCCATCGTCAGCTTAAAGAGCGTTTTCAGATGCTCGGGCAACGCATTCCACTTTTCGGTGTTGGCGATGTAGGAACCGGCCCATGCACCGGAAATATTGTTGGTCAGATAGTATTTGTTGATGTCTGCCCAACCGACTGTGTAGGTCTCGGTCGCGCCGCACCAGGCAACGCCGTCGAGTTCGTTTGTCTGAATGGCGACTTCAATGTCTTCCCAAGGCAGAGTGACGGGCACCACGCCGAAGCGCTCAAGGAACTTGCCACCTGTCGGGAAGGTGAAGACGCGCAAGCCCTTCAGATCTTCAAGCGAGCGGATCGGCTTTGTCGTCACAAAGTTGCACGGGTCCCAGGCGCCTGTGCTGAGCCATGTGACGCCCTCGACTTCGGCATAGGCTTCTTCCCAGATTTCGCGAAGTCCGTACCACTCCCACAAGACGGGCACATCGAGGCCGTAGCGGGAGGCGAAGGGGAAGTAGGCACCGAAGACTGACACATCAACCGGCGCGGCCATGGAGTCATCGTCGCTCTGCGCGGCATCGATCGTTCCGCGCTGCACGGCACGGAAAAGCTCGCCCTGCGGCACAAGCTGATCTGCCGTGTAAAGCTCGATAATCATCTCGCCATTCGCCGCCTTGTTGAAAGCGTCGATGGAGGGTTTGATGACGTGCTCTGCGAGCGACGTGCCCGCATAGGTTTGCAGACGCCAACGGATCGGCGACTGGGCTCGTACGATATTCGGCGCGGCGAGTGTGGACGCGCCGACAGCGGCCGCGCCGACGGCGGCCTTTTTCAGAAAATCACGCTTATTAAGATTGGGACGGTCGGTCATAGACAGGCTCCTTCTTCACTAGATGGTTTCAGGCATTGCCGACCAAACGCCGGACCTGCCTTCATGAAGAAACGCAACGTTCACGGAACTCGCCCCCTGATCCACGGGATCAACGGCCGAGGTAGTACTCCGGCAACCACAGAGCAATCTGCGGGAACATCATCAGCAGACTGATGGTAAGCAGCATCAGCCCGACAAAGGGAACGATGGAGCGGTAGATATCCATCAACGATATCTCGGGAGGCGCCATCGCGCGCATCAGGAAGAGATTGTAGCCAAAGGGCGGCGTTATATAGGCGACCTGACAGGTGACGGTGTAAACCACACCAAACCAGATCGGGTTGAAGCCGAGGCTGATGACGAGCGGAATGTAGAGCGGCGCCACGATGACGAGCATCGCCGTATCGTCAAGAAACACCCCGAGAATGATGAAGGAAAGGAGCATCAGCATAAGGATGCCCCAAGGCTCAAGTTCCCATGTATCAAGCAGCAGCGACTGTATGGCTTGTCGTGCGCCGAGCCCGTCATAAACCGCCGCGAAGCAGAGTGCAGCGAGAATGATCCACATGAACATGCAGGTGATGTTCAGCGTCTGGCGCAGCACATCATTCATGACAGTGGCATTGAGACGTCCCCGCAAAAAAGCGGCAAGCGTTGCCAGCAGCGCGCCGACGGCGGAGCTTTCCACGAGGCTTGTGATACCGCTCAGGAAAAGCCCCATCATCGTGCCGAAGATGACGACAGGCAGGATACCGGCGGAGAGCAGGCGGAACTTCTCGCCCCATGTGATCTGCTCACGCTCTTCCTGCGGAAGAGGCGGGCCAAGATGGGGTTGCAGGCGGCAACGTATATAGACATAGGCCGCGAAGATTGTGGCCATCAACAGGCCGGGGATAATGCCTGCGAGCCAGAGCTGCATGACAGGCTGGCGCGCGATCATCGCATAGAGCACGAGCACGACGCTTGGCGGCAGCAGAATGCCGAGCGAACTGCCGGCCTGAATGACGCCCGTCACCATGACCTTGTCATAGCCGCGCTTGAGCAATTCCGGCAGGGCAACTGTTGCGCCAATGGCCATGCCCGCAACACTCAGGCCATTCATCGCGGAGATCGCGACCATCAGGCCAATCGTACCAAGCGCAAGGCCTCCGCGCACCGGGCCGGTCCAGACATGGAACATGCGATAGAGGTCGTTCGCTATGCCCGATTCCGAGAGCATGTAGCCCATGTAAACAAAGAGCGGCAGCGTCAGCAGCGGATACCAGTTCAGCACCTGAAAGACGGCGTTGAACGGCATTTCAACCGCGCCATCGCCCCAGAGAAGGAGTGCGGCAGCGGAACCCACAAAGCCGATCACGCCGAAAACCCGCTGCCCTGTCAGCAGCATCAGCACCATCGAGGAGAACATGAGCAATGTAATAAGTTCAGAGCTCATGGAATTTCCTCACCGCGCATGATCGCGATATCCCGGAAGAAGAAGGCAATGGCCTGAAGCAGCATCAGAAAGATGCCGATTGTCATGATGACCTTGATGGGCCAGAGAGGCGGCGCCCATGAGGTGTAGTTCACCTGATTGTAGGTGATTGCATAATCGGTGCTGGAAATGCCGCCGACGAGCAGAGCGGTCAGATAGAAGACGAGCGCAAAAGCCGTGATGGTATCAGCGAAGGCCATCTTGCGCCGCGACAGGCGGCCATAGAACAGGTCCATTCGCACATGTGCATCTTGCTTGAGCGTGTAGCCGCCGCCGAGAAGATAATAGGCTGCGAGCAAGAACTGGCCCATTTCCATGGCCCAGTTGACTGGCGTGTTCATTACCGTGCGGGAGAAGGATGCGTAGAGCATCACTCCGATCATCACGATAATCAGATACATGACGATGCGGCCGACCACATTGTTGACGGCCTCAACATAGCGAACGTAAACGCGTGCAGCTTTCGGCACTTTCCCTCAATCCGCGGGAGTGAATCCTTCCCTGAAGAATCAAGCCGAAACGCCGTATTCCGGCAGAATCCCCCAAGCGCAGCTTCAGACCAAAGGCTGCACGGATTGGCGGGACATGGCAACTGCCCATGACAAAAAAACGACCGGCGTTGCACCGCTGACGCGCCTGCGCCCTTCCCTGCCTAAAGGAGAGGCACCTACACGGCATCCGAAAAAGGGTGAGCGGAATCAGGCTGTGCGCTGGCGGGAGATGAGGGCGAAGGCGAGGCCACCCGAAGCACCCGCCACCATCTGCGCGATGAAGCCCGCCCAGGAACGCGCGCTCGCGATCGGCGTCATCTCATAGACCATGCCCATCAGGCCGAGGGCGACGGCAATGGCGACAGCACCCGCAACAGCATAGACGAGATTGCGCTGCACGCCTGCCCAGCGATAGACGAGCGCGCCCGCGATGAAGGCCACCAGAAAACCGAGTGCGATGACGGCGCCAAAGAGGGGCGCCATGCCGCCAATGTCATGCAGGGTGGTTGACCAACGCTCCGCAAAAGGAATGTCGATCCCCATATCGATCAGACGGGCGAGAATGAACTGGGTGTGGAAGATGGCACCAAGCACGGTGGCGACGATCACCGCGCAGATAAAGGCCAACACAATCCGCAAAATCCACATCTCTGCCCCCTCCGAATTTCTTTTGCCCGGCAACTCGCTGTATGATCGCACAGAATATCACTGAACGGGGCGGGAAACAGTCAATGAGCGATCGGGTGTGGTATCTGTCGGCGATCAAAGGTGCGGCCATTGCAGCCGTGGCGCTTCTCACATGGAGCGCCTCCTCGGCGCAGGAGACCGGGAGCAGCAGCCTGCCCTATGAGATCGTTCCGGTGGCGGAAGGGTTGGACCACCCCTGGAGCCTGACCTTCATGCCGGATGGCTCGATCCTCATCGCCGAACTTTCAGGGCACATTCGCGTGGTGCGTAACGGGGTGCTTGCAGATGACCCCGTCAGCGGTGTGCCTCCGGTCTATTTCCGCAGTCAGGGCGGCCTCTTCGATGTGGTGCTTGACCCTCGCTATTCGGAGAATGGCTTTGTCTATCTCTCCTATGCGCATGGCTCGCCGAAGAGCAATGGCACACGGGTCACGCGGGCGCGTTTCGACGGGACGACCCTGAGCGACCTCACCGTCATCTTCGATGCCTCGCCCATGAAAGACACCCCCGTCCATTATGGCGGGCGGCTCGCCTTCCTGCCGGATGAGACGCTGCTGGTGACGGTGGGTGACGGTTTCGACTATCGCGAGGAAGCCCAGAATCTTGGCAGCCATCTCGGCAAGGTTGTCCGCTTCGACCGGGACGGGAATGTGCCTGTTGACAATCCCTTTGTCGGGCAGGACGGGGTGAAGCCTGAAATCTGGAGCTACGGCCACCGTAACCCGCAAGGACTGCTCGTGGATGCCGCTTCCGGCCGCGTCTATGAGCATGAGCATGGCGCGCAGGGCGGCGATGAAATCAACATCATCGAACCGGGCAAGAATTATGGCTGGCCGGTCATCACCTATGGCATTGACTATTCCGGTGCGCGCATCTCGCCCTACACGGAATATGGAGGCATGGAGCAGCCCCTGCTGCACTGGACCCCTTCCATCGCGCCAGCCGGCTTCACGCTGTATCAGGGTGATGCCTTCCCCGAATGGAAGGATGATCTCTTTGTCGGTGCGCTGGCTGCAAAGCATGTGCGCCGCGTGGACATGGAGAACGGCGAGGTTGCCGGACAGGAAGTTCTTTTCGCTGAACTGGGTAAGCGTATCCGTGATGTGCGGAGCGGCCCGGACGGCTATCTCTATCTCGTGACAGATGGACAGAATGGCAGTGTGCTTCGCGTCGAACCGGCGCAATAGTCTTGCCTAGTTGGGGGCGATGCGGAGCGTCAGTTCGAAGGAAGCGCGCGGCATGGTAACGCCGGGCGGGAATGGCGCGAAAGGCATGCTGCGCGAGATCGCCTCCATGCCTGCCCTGTCCAATGCGGCATTGCCGGTTGAGCGGATCATCTGTGCGCCCTCAAGCGCACCGGTACGGTTCACGACCAGGGCCACGACCATCACACCGGTCGCACCTCGCGCTTCCGCCGGATAGGTGACATTCGCGACGATGCGCCTGCCCATCGCATTCAGATAGGCATCCCCGCCCCGCGCGTTCGCATTCGGCTGGCTTGATTGCGCGGTCCCCTGCTGGCCTGCCCGGACATCGTAACCCGGCTCCAGCGTGCGAGCCCAGCCGGGTATCTCCACCTGCTCCTGCGCCTTCACTTCCGGTCGGGGCGGCTCCGGCTCCGCTTCCGGCTCTGTTATGTCCCGGTCAGCGGGAGCGTCTGCTTCCTTGCCATAGCCGGGTGTTGTCCGCTCATCGGTTGCGCCGGAGCGGGTGAAGCTTTGCTGGTTTTCAGGTTGCGGTTGAGGCAGCGGCGTTGGCTTCTCCTTCGCAGGTTCCGCTTCCGGCCGCTGCACGATCTCGACATCAATGGCAGGCGGCTCCTGCACCGGGGGCATCGCTTCCGGGCGGACGAAGAAGAAAGAAAGCAGCACCAGAAGATTGAGCAGAACGGCAAAAACGACAGCAATGGCAAGTTCGCGCGTCCATGTGCGCTGGCGTGGCGGCGGGGGCGGCAGGACGTGGAAGCCCGCGCGCGGGAGTGCGTCATCCACATACATGTTACTCGTCGTCACAAGCCCATCCTGCCCGGAAGCCTCATCGCCCGACAGCTTATCAGGAGCCGGCACCATATGGCATAGGCCGATATGTGCCTGAAGATCAGCGGATGATGTATGATGGCCGCAACCGACTTTGAGACGTGCCTGAGCAGGAGTTTCACGATGACAGAGATCACCGTAGCGGCAACGCAGATGGCGTGCAGCCAGAACCGCGACGAGAACATCGCGCGGGCGGAGAAGCTGGTTGTGGCCGCTGTCGAGCGGGGCGCAAATATCATCCTGCTACAGGAGCTTTTTGAGACACATTATTTCTGCAAGGACACAGCGCCCGACCTGCTGGAGCTTGCGCTGCCGGTGGATGAAAATCCGGCCGTGCGTCATCTGCGCTCTGTTTCGGAGAAGTATGGCGTCGTATTGCCGATTTCGATCTATGAGCGCGCGAATAACGCTCTCTACAATTCTCTGGTGATGATCGATAGCGGCGAGATCCTCGGCACCTATCGCAAATCGCACATCCCGGACGGGCCGGGCTATGGCGAGAAATATTACTTCAGCCCCGGCGATACGGGATTTCAGGTGTGGAACACGCGGCACGGCTGCGTGGGTGCGGCTATCTGCTGGGACCAGTGGTTCCCGGAGGCGGCCCGCATCCTCGCGCTGAAGGGAGCGGATGTCATTCTCTACCCGACCGCCATTGGCTCCGAACCGCATGACCCGACGATCCATTCGCGTGATCACTGGCAGCGCACGATGCAGGGACACTCTGCGGCAAACATCATTCCCGTCGTTGCTTCAAATCGGATCGGCCGCGAGGAAGGACGAAGCTGCGCCCTCACCTTTTATGGTTCTTCCTTCATCACCGATGCGAGCGGCGCAAAGGTGGCGGAGGCCAGCGAGGACAGGGAAGAAGTTCTCACTGCCACATTCGACACCGAAGAGAACCGCAAACAGCGCATCGCCTGGGGCGTGTTTCGCGACAGGCGGCCGGAGCTTTACGGCGATCTGCTCACGCTGGATGGTTCGCTGCGGCGCTAGCAGCAAAACAAAACCGTGGCCCTTAGGCGGGTGGCGGCGCGATGAGGATGGTTCGGAAGCCGAGATGGGTGGTGGCGAGGTCCACTTCCTGCGGCTGGCGCGCACCGGGGCGATAGCGGAGGCAGTAGGACGGCGCACAAAGCCATGAGCCGCCCTTGATGACATGCCGACCCGGCGCGCCCTCATAGGCATCTGCCGTCCATTCCCAGAGATTGCCGATCATATCATGGAGGCCGAGTTCGTTCGGCTCAAAGCAGCCAACAGGTGCGATGCCGACAAAACCGTCTTCCGCCTCGTTGATGACGGGGAAAAGCCCCTGCCATGTGTTTGCCTGTTTCGGCTGCGCGCGCGGCGCGGGTGCATCGGGGTTCGCGCCACGCGCGGCCCACTCCCACTGGGCCTCGGTCGGAAGCGTCCTGCCCTTCCATGTGGCATAGGCGAGCGCGTCTTCATAAGCGATGGCGGTAACGGGGAAATGATCCTTCCCTTCGATTGACGTATCAGGCCCGCCCGGCTGGCGCCAGTTCGCGCCCGGCACATATTGCCACCATTGCGAGATGTCGCCCATGCCGCTCACATCATTCGGCATGATGAAGACAACTGCACCGGGCTTTCGCATCTCGGGCGGCAGGCCGGGATGAAGCGTTTCGTCCACCGGGCGCTCGGCGACCGTGACATAGCCCGTCGCCTCCACAAAGGCTGCAAATTCTGCATTTGTCACCTCGGTCCGATCCATCCAGAAGCCGTCAACCGAGACTTCGCGCAGGGGGCCTTCTTCCGGGTAGAGCGTGTCACCCATGATGAAGCGCCCGCCTTTCACCCACACCATGCCGGGATGTGGAGACGATGCATCATCTGCCGTCTGGAGGCAGACAGAGGGGCCAGCATCCGAAAGCTCCGCCGCCTTGCGCCCGCCATGCAGCCAGAAGCCGATGGCAAAGGACAGGAATGTCGCAAGCCCGATTGTCAGTACCAGCACAATGCTGCGCTTGCTCATCTTCCCCTCAAAATTCAGTTCGCCCAATAGATGAATTCATCATCCGGCCCGCGCGGTGCGCCACCAAGCGGCCGGTCGATCATGATGGGGCCTTCGATGAGCGATGGCCAGATGGGCGGTGCCTGTTCAGCATCCATTTCTTCGAGCACGGCCATCAATTCGGCGAGCTTCTCCGGCTCGTCCATGGCGAGGTTGCGTTGTTCGGTCGGGTCGTCCGCGAGATTGAAGAGCCATGTCTTTGCGGGCCGCTCCGACACCTGCAGCTTCCAGTCGCCCTTGAAGAGCGTTCGGTAATGACCGGAGCGGAAATAGAGGTTGCGCTCGCTCATGTCTTCGCCCTCAACCTGTCGCATGAGGTCGAGCCCGTCATAGACGCGATCATCCGGCAGCTTTGCTCCAGCGGCGGCAGCGGCTGTCGCAAAGATATCGACATGGGCGGCGCGGCCCGTGAGCTTTGTCCCGGCTGGAATCCGCGCGGGCCATTGCATGAAGAAAGGCACATGAATGCCGCCTTCAAAGAAGCTCGCCTTCCAGCCGCGATAGGGCTGGTTGATATCGGGCAAGCCGACATAGTTGGCACCGCCATTGTCGCTGGTGAAGATGACGATGGTGTTTTCTTCAAGGCCTTGCGCGCGCAGTTCATCCATCACCTTGCCGACACCGCGATCCAGGGCGACGATCATCGCCGCATAGGTGCGCAGCGTGTGATCCTCGATGTGAGAAAGCGCGTCATAGTCCGACTTCAGCGCCTGAAGCGGCGTGTGCGGCGCGTTGTAGGCGAGGTAGAGGAAGAAAGGCCGGTTCCTGTTTGCACGGATGACTTTCACCGCCTCATTGGAGAGGTAGTCCGTCATATATTCCGAAGGCTCGAAATTCTCGCTACCGTTGAACTGCACGGAAAAAGGAAGATTGGCCCAGAGGAAGCGGTCAATCGGATCATAGTCCTGATAGGAATTGACGATATTTGGATCGTTCTTCTTTCCGAACAGGGATGCACCGCGCATGAAACCGAGCGCCTCGTCGAAGCCGCGATCTTCGGGGCGTGAGCCTTCCGTGCCGCCGAGGTGCCACTTGCCCAGCATCGCCGTGTGATAGCCACGCTCCTTCAGCATTTGCGGGATATAGATTTCGTCCAGCGGCACGCTCATCGCATTGACATGCGGAGCGTCCTTTGCGCGGTCGGCGAAATAGACCGCATCATCGCCCGAGAAAGAGGCAATGGTTTCTGCGAACTCGGGCGGCGCAGGCGTGAATTCGAACCCGAAACGGGTGGCAAAGCGGCCCGTCATGATTGCAGCACGCGACGGCGCACAGGTCGCATTGCCAGAATAGCCATTGATGAAGGTCGCACCATTATGCGCCAGCGCATCAATATTGGGCGTGGGCACCGTGCCGCCCGCAAGACCCCCGCCGCCGAAGGTGAGGTCGTTGAAGCCAAGGTCATCCACCAGAATGAGGACGATGTTCGGTGCTCTCTGGGTAGGCGGAACCTCTGCTTTCGCCGGCCCTTCATCCCAGACCACTTCACGGTTCGGCTGCACCGGATTCCTGATCCCTTCTATGATGCCGGGCAGGTAGTACCAGTAGCGATTAAAGAGGGTGGTACCTACAGCAACAACAATGACCAGCGCGCCAATGAGGATCGCGCCGCGCTTACCGATTTTCATGGCAACCGCCCTCCCGAGTTAATGCAGACCATTAACTTAGGCCGTCCGAAATCAATCGGCAAGCCGAATGTCAATACCGGGACAGGCGGAAGGACTCAGGCAGCGGGGCGCGGTTTGCGCGCAGCACCCTGCCCGCCATGAAAGCGCCGCTCCCCGGCAAACTTACTGCGGGCGAAAGGGCGGCGTTCGGAGGCTCCATCCAGAAAATCACGGATCAGCGGGATGACCTCGCTGGCGCGCGACACAAGGAAGAGGTGGCCACCGGGCACAATTTCGAGCCGTGCGCCGGGGATGAGCGAGGCGAGGAAACGACCATTCACCTTCGGCACGATCTGGTCATTGTCGCCCGCGAGAACCAGCGTATGGACACGCAGGAAAGGAAGGAACGGAACACTCGTCCAGCCCATGCCTGCCAGCAATTGATAAAGATAGCCGCGCAGCGTGGGTGCCCGGAGGCGGCTTGCATGATCGCCCGCGCCATCAGCCTCATCGCCATAGAGCGTTTCAAAATGCTGCATCATGTAATCAGCATTCATGTAGCGGCGCGGATGGGCGAGTTTTGCAAGGGCGGCTGGCTTGCCCGGCACCATGAGGAAGCCGGCAGAGGTTGCCGCGAGAATGAGCCGATTCACGCGTGAGCCATATTGAAAGGCGAATTGCTGCGCCATGGCGCCGCCCCAGGAAACGCCCATCACATCGACTTCGTTATAGCCAAGCTCATCAAGAATACCTGCCGCCATGCGGGCAAATTGCCAGGGGCGATAGGGCAAGGCGGCTGCGGGCGACCCGCCAACGCCCGGCGCATCAAAGGCGATGATGTCGCGGTCGGGCAATTGCTCGGCGAGAGGCGCGATCAGTTCGATATTGGCGCCAATCCCGTTGAAAAAAAGCAGGGGGCGTCCCGGCCCCTTGCCTTCCCAAACGGCGGTCCGGAGGATGTTCGACCCCACCCTGACATCTCGATAAACAGGCTTTCTGTCACTCATACGGGGCCGACCTTTCGACTCACTTGGTGAAACTCAGCCTAATACATAAGTGCCCGGAGCGGGATCCATAGGCTTGAATTTGCGGGAGCCGAGTTTTTTTGGTGCCGGAATCTCTTCCCCGGAGCGTTCGTTGAGCCAGCCTGCCCAGCGCTCCCACCACGAACCCTGCACTTCCGTGGCGCTGGCGGCCCATTCGTCTGCCGTGGGCGGAAGAGTATCGTTAACGAAGTATTTCGCCTTTGGGTTCCCGGGGGGGTTCAGGATTGCCTGAATATGGCCGCTGTTTGAAAGAACGAACTCGCGCTTGCCGCCAAGCATCTGTGTGGTTCGATAGCATGCTTTCCATGGTGTGATGTGGTCCGTCACACCGCCCACGATGAAGGCATCAATATCCACCTTTCCGAGATCAATCGTTTCGCCAAGGATGCTCTCCTTGCCCGGGTTGGCGAAGGGCTGCGTTTCGTAAAGCGAGAGATAGTCCGAATGCAGAGCAGCGGAGAGGTTTGTGGAATCATTGTTCCAGTAGAGAACATCGAAAGCAGGCGGCTTCTGGCCGTGAAGATAATTATTCACGACATAGTTCCAGATGAGATCATTGGGTCGCAGCCAGGCGAAAACGCGTGAGAGGTCAGAGCCTGCCAGCACACCCTTCTTCGCAGATCGCTTGCGCGCCATTTCGATACCGCGCTTCGTGACAAGCACGCCCACGTCGCTGTCTTCCATGCGCGGATCAAGCACACAGACCCAGAAGGTGACGGAGTTGACGCGGCGATCATTCTTGGCAGCGAGATAACTGAGCAAGGTAGCGGTGGTGATGCCGCCGGAGCAGCCGCCGGAGATATTGACCTTTTCCGAACCTGTGATGGCGGTGACAACCCCGATCACATCCACGAGTGCTGCGACATAATCAGCGAGCCCCCAGTCGCGATGCTCCGGCCCCGGATTGCGCCAGCTCACCACAAAAACCTGAAAGCCCTGATCCACGAGATAGCGTGACATGCTTTTCTCGGGCGTCAGATCGAGGACGTAATATTTGTTGATCTGGGGCGGCACGAAAAGAAGCGGCATGGCTCGCACATTGCCGGTTTTCGGCGTGTACTGAAGAAGCTCCAGCATCTCCGTGCGATAGACGACAGCCCCTTCGGTCGTCGCAAGGTTCTCGCCTACCTTGAAGGGGGTCTTGTCCACCTGCGATGGCATGCCGTTATTGTGACGCAGATCGTCAAGCATATGGCGCAAGCCCTGCACCAGCGAGAGGCCGCCCGTATCGACAGCAAGCTTCACCGCCGAGGGATTGCCCGGCAGGCTGTTCGTCGGTGCGAGCGCATCAATCATGATGTCAGCCACCAGCATAGCGCGGCCATGCTCGATCGGATCGAGATCGAGAGATTTGATGAAGGCGTGCATCTCGCTCTGGAAGGCGAGCCAGCCCTGCATGACGCGGCGATAGACCGGGCTTAACTGCCAGGCGCGATCCACGAAGCGGCGATCCTTCTGCTCCGGCGCAAATTTCGCCTCGCCGCCCAGAATGTCCACGACATTGCGGCCAAAGGAGCCGACATGCTGCATGAAGGTGAAGGGATTGCGGGCCACACCACCGATGATTGAACCGATGGCTGCCAGCACATCCTCGCGGCTGATGCCGACAATGGGGCTGAGCACATTGGGCGTTTCCGCTGCCTCTTCGGCTATCCCCGCACCGATATCGTCCCTCCGCCTCGCCATCATGCCCTCCCCGGCCTGTTTCTTCTGCACCCGTCCTTCCCTCCCCGGAAGGCTGCCCCGGACGCTCTCTTTCCGTTACGGCAGAACGGTATGATGCGCTGCGCGCGCAATGGCTACAAGGCCAAAGGAGAGAGGAAGAGCCGGATCAGCCGCCCAGCAGGGTGTTGACACCGATATTGAGCTGGCCCGCGAGCCCGGCTTCGCGATGGACCTCGATGGCCCTGTATTCCGGCATCATCACCATATCGAAGAAGGTCTTGCGGGAAGGATACCGGACAAGCGCAACCTGGTCCCACAGTTCTTCGACATGGCCGATCATCAGCCCGTCAACCGCGCCTGCATAAAGCATCTTGCCGCCAAGCCCCTCCACGATCTTTTTCACCTCGACGCCATAGCGCGCATAGGCCTCAAAGCCGCTCAGATGGGCGTCACGTCCATCAGGATAGGCCGCCCGCTCGCGGAATTTCAGCAGATTGACCATGACGACGGGACCATCCTGATCCGTGCCGGCGCGGGCGAAAAACTCTTTCATCTGCTCGTCGCTCGGGTGGTTCGCGTTTTCGACTTTCATCAGCGTCTCCCTGCCCCTCCCGATTGACGACGGGACGGGATCAATTATATTGACATTACCAGTGTCACTTTATCGGCGGTTTCCCGAGGCCGGTCAAGCGAGCTTGTCGAAGCGGATTTGCAGGGCGTCCGCGCCCGGAATATGAGACGATGCGCGCTCATTGATGCGGCTCGGGAGGAGACCAGATGAGCATTCATATCCGGGAATTTGTGGTCAATCGGCAAGACCTTGGAAAAAGCCGGTGGACCGACAGGACGGCCAGCCTCGGGGCCGGACAGGTTCTCGCCGAAATCGAGAAATTTGCACTCACCGCCAACAACATCACCTATGCGGTGGCAGGTGACATGCTCAACTACTGGTCGTTCTTTCCCGCCGAAGCGGGCTGGGGAAAGATCCCGGTCTGGGGTTTTGCGCGCATCATCCAATCAAGCTGTCCGGCCATCGCGGAAGGCGAACGCATTTACGGCTATCTACCTATGGCGACGCATCTTGTGATGCAGCCGGAGAAGATCAGCGCCGGGAGCTTCCTCGATCTCTATGAGCAGCGGCGGGAATTGCATCCTGTTTATAACAACTATGTTCGGGTGACGGGCGAACGGGCCCATGAGGATCTCGAACCGATCCTGCGCCCGCTCTACACAACATCTTTCCTCATCGACGACTGGCTCGCCGACAACGGGTTCTTCGGCGCGAAACAGGTGCTGAGCATCAGCGCCTCGTCAAAGACGGGACTGGGCCTCGGTTACTCGTTGCATCAGCGCCGCCCCTCCGGCCCCGCCGTGATCGGCCTTACATCGGCGCGGAACAAGGGCTTCGTCGAAGGCCTCGGCTTCTATGACAAGGTCGTCACCTATGACGAGATCGAGAGCCTTGATGCCTCCCTTCCTACGGCGGCGGTTGATTTTGCGGGCGATGGGGCGGTGCTCTCTGCCATCCATCATCATTTCGGCGACAGGCTCGTTGAAAGCACGGCAGTCGGCATCTCGCACAAGGATGCACCCCGCGCGCCTTCCAGTCTGCCCGGCGCCGCACCGCGCTTCTTCTTCGCGCCTGATCAGATGAAAAAGCGCACGGAGGAATGGGGACGTGAGGGCTATGAGAAGCGGCTTGGCGAGAGCTGGAACGCATTTGCGGCAGCATCATCCAGATGGATGAAGCTTGAGCGAGGAGCGGGCGAAGACGCCATTGCAAAAACCTATGCGGACATGCTGGCGGGAAACATCGACCCTTCGCGTGGGCATCTGCTGTCACTCAAATAGACGATCAATCCGGGGGGAAACGATAATGGCACTTGAAACACCTTTGCTTCTGAGTGGCGCGCCTGGTTCACCCTATACGCGCAAGATGCTGGCCGTGTTGCGCTACCGGCATCTGCCTTATCGCTTCTTCCTCACAGGCCATGGCGTGCCGAAAGACCTGCCGAAGCCCAAGGTGCAGCTCCTGCCGACCTTCTATCTGAAGGAGAATGGCGGCGAGTATCAGGCAGCGGTGGATTCCAGCCCGCTCATCCGCCGCTTCGAGAAAGAGTTTCCGGGCCGCAATGTCATCCCCTCCGACCCTGTGGTCGAGTTCATCGACTATCTGCTCGAAGACTATGCGGATGAATGGCTGACGAAAGCGATGTTCCATTATCGCTGGTACTACAAGCCCGATATCGAGCGCGCATCGGCAATCCTGCCGCGCTGGCGCGACATCACCGCGCGGGAGGCGGACCTGCAGGCGGCGGGCAAGATGTTTGCCGAACGGCAGATATCCCGCCTTTATGTTGTCGGCTCCAACGACACCACGGCTCCCGTGATCGAAGCGAGCTATACGCGCTTTCTTGATGCGATGAATGCGGTTCTGGAGGAACAGCCCTTCCTTATGGGCAAGCGCCCCGGCGGCAGCGATTTCGGCGTCTATGGGCAGTTAACCCAGCTTGCCCATTTCGATCCGACGCCCATGGCTGAGACCCTGCGCCGCGCGCCGCGCATCTTCGCCTGGGTTGACATTGTGGATGATCTCTCGGGCCACACGCCAGGCGATGATGACTGGATCAAGCGTGACGCCATTCCGCAGAGCCTGCGCAATCTGCTGACAGAAGTTGGCCGTGTTTATCCCCCTGCCCTGCTCGCCAATGCAGCCGCCCTGGCAAGTGGTGCCGAGATGGTCGAGACGGAGATCGACGGCAAGCCCTGGGTGCAGCAGCCTTTCCCCTATCAGGGGAAATGCCTGACATGGCTGCGCGAGAAATATCAGGCTCTTGCGCCCGATGATCGCCGGGCGGTCGATGCTATTCTGGCCGGGACGGGCTGCGAGGTGCTGTTCGGCTGATGTTACTCAGCGCTTCTCGCGGGGTGCGAGAAGCAGGGCGCGGGCTGTCATCTCCATCACCCGCTTTGCCTGTGCGATTGAGAGGTTCTGCTCGTTCCGCAGGCGATGCCAGAAGTCGAAGCTGAGAACGGCATCGACGGCTTCAAGCAATGTGCGGTCCTTGCGCAATTCGTCTGACAGGGCCGCGCGTGTTGCTTCGCGGATCGCCGCATTCATTCTGTTGCGGTCTTCCCGCAGATAGGCGGAGCGATGCATGTTGACATCCGCCGAAATGCGGAACGGCATGAGCTTTTCGAAAAGCTTTGCGCGGCGGTCCACCATTGTTTCAAGCCGCTCTTCAAGCGTGCCGCTGGGGGCCGGCAGGTCGAGCATCGGCGCGACCTCAAACAGGGCGAGCGCCGCGATTTCCCGATTGAGGGTTTCCATGTCGTCGAAGTGACGAAACACCGTCCGCAGGCCGACATCCGCCCTTGCAGCAACCTCTTCCGCACGGGGCGAAATGACCCCCTCGCGGATCAGGTCACGCATGGCCTCGACGATGCGGCGGCGGCTCGCGGCACTGCGAAGCCGACGGCCATCCTGCTTTTTCGGGACGGATTCAGTCATTGTTCAACGGGTCTCATAGGATTGGTCGCTGGCAACATCATCCCAAAGCCCGCGGGTAAATGCTACATGCGAGTGAGCGCGGAAGCCGCAAAATCAATCACTCTTGCGGCATCCGGTGCAATAAAGGCTCACACGGACGGTCTTTTGGCGCTCAGGCGCGATAGATCGTCTCACCCCGCTTGATCGTCTCGGTGATGGTGAGATTCTTCAGATCATCAGGAGCCATCACGCCGGGGTCTTCCTCCGTGATCACCAGATCGGCGAGCTTCCCCGTTTCGATGGAGCCTTTAATGTCATCCTCGAAATGCTGGTAGGCCGCATCGAGCGTTATGCCGCGCAGCGCGTCCAGCGCGCCGATGCGCTGTTCTTCTCCCAGAACCTCGTTGCGCCGTGTACGGCGGTTAACCGCCGACCAGAGCAGCATGCGGCAGTCGGACGGCACGACGGGTGAATCATTATGCAGCGTGAAGCGCATGCCGCGATCAATGGTCGAGCGAACCGGGCTGATGCGGGAGGCCCGTTCCACCCCCAAAACAGAGTCGCGGTGCCAGTCTCCCCAATAGAAAGTATGGGTGACGAAATAGGAGGGCATGACGCCAAGACGCTGCATGAGGTCGAGCTGATCTTCCCGCAATGTCTGTGCATGGATCACGGTGGGGCGGCGATCTGCAAGACCGTACTTTACCGTCGCCTTTTCTATCGCGGCAATGAACTGATCTGCCGCCGCATCACCATTGCAATGGGCATAGACTTGCCAGCCGCGCGCATAGGCGTCGTCCACCATCTTTGCGGCCGTTGCATCATCAACGATCGGGTATCCGCGATAGTCCGTATCGAAACCTGTCGGTACCACTTCATAGGGCTTGGTGAGCCAGGCGGTTTTTGCCTGCGGCGAGCCGTCCAGCATCAGCTTGATGCCGCCAATCTTGAAGCCGTTATAGTCCCGCTTCATCTCGACCTCGCTTCTGGCGAGATCCTCGATATGGGTGAAGAAGGGATAGGCAATGACATCGAGCCGCAGCCTGTCGCGTTCCGCTGCGAGCGAGAGAAGCTCATAGTCCGGCCCCCGCGTGGCGCCATCCTGCGCGGTGGTGATGCCCCATGCGGCATAGCGGTCCTGCACCATATCCAGAAGATCGAGCAATTCCTCGCGCGAGGCCTGTGGCAGGCGCGGCATGGCAAGCGAGAGAGCTCCTTCTTCAAGGATGCCGTTCGGCTCGTTTGTGCCCGGCCAACGACGGATGACGCCGCCGCGCGGATCAGGCGTATTCGCCGTGATGCCAAGCAGTGACAGGGCATAGGAGTTCACCACAGCAACGTGAAGCGAGGCATGATAGACAAGGATCGGCTGAGTGGTTGAAACCTCGTCGAGATCGGTGCGGGTGATGGCCCGTTTCTCCGCAAGGAGGGAGTCATCATAGCTTGCACCGAGCAGCCACCCGCCGCGCCCGCCGCCCGTTTTCTCCCGATATTTCACGAGTTCCGACTGGATGTCCGCGATGCAGCGGATGGGGCCTGCGGGTTCAGGCGCGAGATTCTGGAAGCCCATAAGAAGCGCGGTCATGGAGATATGACCATGGCAATCCACAAAGCCCGGCATCATGGTCCGACCCCTGAGATCGACAATCCTTGTTTCCCTGCCCGCCCGCGCCGCAACATCAACCTCGGTTCCGGCTGCGATGATGCGGCCACCACGGACTGCAATCGCTTCTGCAAGCGGCGTTGCATCATTCATGGTACGGATGGTCCCGCCCCGGTAAACGGTGACGCCGGGTGCCGCATCGGCGCGGCTCCGGCGCGTCTCGCCCAAGGCAATGGCAGGCGCTGTGAAGGCAAGCGCCGTGGCGAGACCTGCCGCTCCGGCTGCACCTGCCTCGCTTTTCCCGGTCAGCGCGGAAAGGGCGGCTGCGGTAAAGGCGGCGCCTACACCGAAAAAGCCGCGCCTGCTCAATCCCGGATCCCGGGGCCGATAGGCGTCCCACACATAGGGAGAACAACAGGGGCAACCACCGCGATGCGTTGCCGGTTTGTCATGGCCCATCCGTTTTCTCCCCTCGCCTTTACCGCCCCGTGAAATCGGGTTTCCGTTTTTCGAGGAAGGCATTCACCGCCTCCCGATGATCCTCGCTCGTCGATGCAAGCGCAAACTGGTCGGCATCCATGAAGGTGGAAACCGCGTTGAGCGCCGTTGCCGCCTGCGTGATACCGCGCTTTGCCATGCGAACGGAAACGGGCGGCAGTGCGGCCACCTTGTCCGCCCAGCGCCGTGCTGTTGCGAGCGCTGCGCCATCTTCGCATATCTCGTCAGCGAGGCCCCATTTTTCCGCCGTCCCGGCATCAACCTTCTCGCCGAAGATGGTGAACTGCTTCGTGCGGGACGGACCAATGAGGTTCACCATGCGGGGCTGCGTATGCCAGCTCATATTCATACCGAGAGGAATTTCGGGCAGACGGAAATAGGCGCTCTTTCCCGTCACGCGAAAATCGCAGGACACGGAAAGGGCGACACCGCCGCCGATGCAGAAGCCTTCAATGGCAACGATGGTCACCTGATCAAGCGCTTCCCACGCATCGCACATATCGGGCCCGGCGCGCAGCATCTCGCGGCGCTCGAGCAGCGAGGCTGCGGCACGCTGCCTGATAGCGGGATCGGTGAGGTCGGCACCGCCGGTAAAGACCTGTCCGCCTGTGAGCACTACCGCGCTTGTCTCTATATCCTCCCGCAACAGGCGCGCAGTCTGGGTGAGGTCGCGCAAGAGCTGCACGGAAAGGGCATTGATGCGGTCGCCCCGATCGAAGCGGACGACGGCCACGCGGCCTTCCCGTTCGATGGTGATGAAGTCGCCCACCGTTTCCTTGACGGACATGCGTTCCCCCCTTGCTGACTGGCCTCTCCGAGCCTTGCAGGGATGATGATACGTCATCTGCGGAAAACCCAGCGCTTTCCTTTCATGCGGGCAGGCGGAGACACGAAAAAAGGCGGCGCCGGGTATGCGCCGCCTTTCACCCCGATCTTGGGGAGCTTCAACTGTTCATCATCTTCCATGCCCCGTCGGGCTGGCGGCAGGCGGTGCCATAGGCTTCTTGCGCGCGACCGCCAATCGTCACGACCGTCTGATACTCCCGGCAATACTGGCCGGGATACGGCTCATAGGTGCGCAGCGGCGTCATCGCATAGCCATAGCCGCTATGAGGATCTTCCCAATAGACGCGCTGGTGGGCGGGCACATATTCGAGCACGTCGCCCATGCAGGCCTGATTATTGGCATCGATCACATGACCAACGAGGCCGCCAAGCACGGCACCGATGAGCGCGCCGCCCACCACCGGCCCGGCGCCCCGGCCTTGGTCCGCGCCGATGACGCCGCCGAGCACGGCGCCGATTGCCGCGCCTACGGCATCGCTGTTGCAGGCGGAGTAGCGGTAGCCATAGCCGTAATCATCATAGCGATAGACGGAGTCATATCCGGCGTAGGGGCCGCTGTAATAATAGTCGCTATAGCCCATCACCGGCTGCACATAGACCGGCTGCGGGATCATCACCACATGGTGGATGTTCCGATAGACGACCACCGGCCCCGCGCGATGCGGCTTGTTGTGGCCGTGATAGCCATACCAGGGACGATCCTGATAGACCGGCTTGTAGGGCCGCTTATACGCCGTCTGATGGCCGGCCTGACCGCTGTTTCCATAGCGATGGTCCGGGCGGTATTCGGCATGGCGTTGCGGCGCGGGCTTCTGCTGATAGCGATGGTCCTGTTGCTGCCTGTAGGCATGCTGCTGCGCCGCGCGCTCGCGCTGCCGCTGGGCTTCCTGCTGTTGCTGATGCTGGCGGCGAAGGCGGTCATTCTGTTCGGCGCGCTGACGCTCGGCATGGCGCTGCTGATCGATCTGGCGCTGACGGCTCTGCTGTTGCTCGTGCTCACGCTGACGCTGACGCTGCGCTTGCTGTTGGTGTCGCTGTTGCTGTGCCTGCTGGTCGCGCTGGCGCTGCTGCCACTCACCCTGCCGCTGCGGATTTATCCTTTCCTGCCGGACATGCTGGTCACGCTGGCGCTGTCCGGCCTGTTCCTGCTGGCGCGGCTGATGCTGGCGCTGGGGTTGCCGCTGCTCGGGGACACGCTGCTGCATATGCTGGTCGCGCGGTCGTTCGGCGCGATGGTTCTGAGCGGGTTGCGGCTGGGCGCGGTAACGCTCGGAATTATAGGCGCGCCCCTCCCCGCCCGAACCACGCTCCTGCCGATGGCCGGAGGCTTCTGCCGGCACGGCGAGGCCAAACCCCAAAGCCAGCGCGAGCCCAAGCCCGGCGGCGCTCTTATAATTCCACATTCTGTTGCTCCCGTTGGAAGCCTGTGTCCCCACGCACAGCCTTTACTGGTGAAGCTGAATGGCACATGAACCATCTGTTAATCTGCATGGCGCAGGAAAGGCGGGCCGGAGAACGGGCATATTCTGGCAAATATGCCGCTACCCAAAAGCCGGCATGGAAAAGCAATAAGCTTCGTGTAAGGGTTTCGCGGTACTCTCCCTCGCCCGAATCGTCATCCTCCAGATCAGGATTTTCCACGCCCCATGAACGAGCAGAGCTTCCTGCAAGCGCTTGTCCTCGGTGTGGTGGAGGGCGTGTCAGAATTCCTGCCGATTTCCTCGACTGGCCATCTCATTATTGTGGGCGACCTCATCGGCTTTGAGGGAATGCCGGGCAAGGTCTTCGAGATCGTCATCCAGCTCGGCGCGATCCTCGCGATCTGCGTGCTCTTCCGGCAGAAAATCTTCCGGACCGCCCGGGATGCGCGCACCGACCCTGCCGCCCGCAGCTTCGTCATTGCCATTCTGGTGGCGCTGCTGCCCGCGGCCCTTTTGGGGGGGCTCTATCACGACTTCATTCTGACGGTGTTGTTTTCCCCCTATATCGTCTGTTCGACGCTCATTTTAGGTGGCATTGCCATTATCGCGATCGAACGCTTGGAGCTTCAGCCGCGCTTTACCTCGGTTGAGGCCGTGACGCCGCGCACGGCGCTCAAGATCGGCCTCTTCCAGTGTCTCGCGCTGGTGCCGGGCGTCTCGCGCTCCGGGGCGACGATCCTCGGGGCGCTGCTTGTGGGCGTTGAGCGCAAGACAGCGGCGGAGTTCTCGTTCTTTCTCGCCATTCCGGTGATGATCGGCGCGTCATCGCTCAATCTCTACCAGAACTGGAACCTCATCGAAGCCTCCCACACCCATATCATCGCGGTCGGTTTCATCGCCTCGTTCCTGTCGGCGCTGCTTGTCGTGCGCTGGCTACTGAACTTTCTCAGCACGCATGGCTACACGATCTTCGGCTATTACCGGATCTTCTTCGGCTGCGTGATGCTCGCCTGGTTCCTGATGCGGGGGTGAGACATACCCGCCTCACCCCGATAATCAGGCAGTAAAGCTCTGATTTAACCAAGCATTATACGTTTGGAATTTACTGTCGGTCCTCTAAGCCTAAGTAACGGCAGGGGTCACCCGGGACCAATGAGCGACACGGACAGTCAGGCGTTTAGGCGCGACATACCATATCAAGAAACTCGTGCCTCAACTCAGGATCAGAAGGCATCCGCAGACGGCTTTCTGCCTGACAGCCTTACCTACACCATGGACCCGATCAGCCTGCGGTTTCAGCAGCCTGAACTGGAAGCTCGCTATAACGCGGAAAACTATCAGCGGCAGATCGGCCTGACTCGTCTTTCCATTGCACTCGGCGCGATCATCTTTGCGATCTACTCCGTGGTGGACCCCTTCATCGTCCCCGACGTGACCTATGAAGCATGGGCGATCCGGCTCGGCATTGCCTGCCCTCTACTCCTCACGATCGTTGCGATTACCTATCTGCCGAGCTTCAACTACCGTCATCAGGGGTTACTCTCGCTGGCTATGGTGATCCCCGGCCTTGCAGTTGTCGGAATGATTGCCGTCGCAGACGCACCCGGCAGCTATCTTTATTACGCAGGCATTCTCATCATTCTGAGTTATGCGAACTGCCTATGGAGGTTCCGCTACTATTACGCCATTCTTTCGTCCGGTCTGACCTGCCTGCTCTATGACTATGTAGCGATCTTCGTAAATCCGATCCCGACGAATATGCTTATCAACAACAACGTATTCCTGTTGTTTGGTGTCGGCGTCAGCATGTTCGTGAACTATGTGCAGGAATACAAACTGCGGGTGAGTTTCGTCGACAATGAAAAGCTACGTGCAGAGCAGCGCCGGTCGGAGCGTCTGCTCAGCCGCTCGGAAGCGGCGAACCGGGCGAAGAATGACTTCCTCGCCATTATGAGCCACGAGCTTCGCACACCCCTCAACGCGATTATCGGCTTTTCGGAAATCATCTCGAACCAGATGTTCGGCCCGGTCAGCCAGCCGAAATATGTCGATTATGCAACCGACATCCGCGCGAGCGGCGCGCACCTCTTGAGCATCATCAACGACATTCTCGATATCTCGAAGGCGGAGGCCGGCAAGCTGCAACTGGAAGAAGAGCCAATCGACCCGGTCGAATCTCTCAACCGCACGATGCGCATGTTCCGCCAGCGGGCGTCAGAGCTTGGCGTGGACCTCACTTTCCGTGTGCGCGATGACATTCCGTGGCTGATCGCCGATCCGCGCCTGTTCAATCAGGTGGCGATCAACCTCACTTCCAACGCGCTGAAATTCACACCGGAAGGAGGCAGCGTCTCCGTGGAACTGAGTTTCAGCGATCAGGGGGATCTTGTGCTCAGCGTCCGGGATACGGGCATCGGCATCAAGGGCGCCGACATGCAGCGCATTTTCGAGCCTTTCGTGCAGGTGGAGGACGCCATGTCCCGCACGCAGCAGGGAACGGGCCTTGGCCTTCCCCTCGTGCGCAAAATCATGAGCCTGCATGGCGGCACGATTGAACTGGAAAGCAGCTCTGGAACCGGCACGACTGCCCGAGCGACCTTTCCAAAAAGCCGCTTCGTCGCGCCGGAATCCAGTGAGCTTGCCTGGCAGGTCGGATAGACCGGTCAGGCGGGCTTGTCTGCCACCATCAGATAGATGCACTTGGTCGAGTCCACCTCGACAGTGACATTCTCCACATCCAGACCTTCGAGAAGGTCGAGCATGTCCTGCTCTGTGCGATAGATCAGGCTCCAGTCTGTCACGAATTCAAGCGGCCATTCACAGCTTTCCCTGCCCTTTCTCACATTGGCGAGGATGAGCTTGCCGCCCGGCTTTACCTGCTCATAGAGGTCGCGGGTAAGCGCCTTGGCACGGCGTGACGCAAGATAATCGTAGAGACCGAGGCTGTAGATCACATCCTGAGGCGGCAGCGCGCGAAACAGGGCACCTGCCTTGAGCAGCTGTGCGAAAGAAGCCTGCAGGCACTGCACCTTTGCGCGGCCCGCGTGGCGCACGACTTCCGGGTAAGCATGTTCATAGGCATGGGTGAGCGCGCGATGATCCTGATCGATCAGCGTGAAATTCACCGGCCGGGGCAGTTTTTCGATCTTCAGATAATCATAGACCTCATAGGCCGAACCGCAGCCGAGATTGGCAATATTGAGCGGTGTATCGCCGGGCTGTTCTGCAATGCGGTCCGCGATGATTTTCTGCGTCATGCGCAGCCGCGTGCCGACACATGCCCCGGTTTCAATGCCGATGCGATGCAGCAGCTTTTCGTAAGGCGTGCTGCCCACGCGCTGCCACTCATAGACATAATTCATGATCTGGTAGTCGCCGGGATATCCAAGCGGCTTTTCATAGCAGCGCTTCATCACCGCGCCCGGCATGAAGTCCGGCGTCAGAACACGTTCTGCATAACGCTTGTGACGCGCGAGCACTGCGGGGTCTTTCCAGACCGGTTCCAGAATGTCATTGCCACGATACCACAGTTCCTTCCACTGCGGCACCATCCTGTCTTCGCAAGCGATGAGGGCTTCGAGAAGCAGCTGCTCCCTCTCCTCGCCCTTTGCCTGCAACCGGGATTCATATGTTTCCAGCAAATCCTTGTAGGAGCGGAAGAGATTCACGATCTCGGTGCAGAGCTGCATGAACTCCGGCAGGATGCCTTCCGACGAGGCGAAATGCGGATCATTCAGCATCTGCGACAGAACGAGATTGTCGTGCTCGCTGACGATGTTCGGAATGTCGAGATAGCCGGAGGTAAATTCCAGCCCTACAAGCGTGCGCGGCCCATGCGGCTCAATCCGGCGGATGCGGCCTGCGCCCTCAAAAAGCCGGGCGTCACCCACGCGGAACTCGAACGGCATCTCCTTGCCAATCCGCTCGTCCCAGCCCTCTGTGCGGGAGCTCTGAAAGGCAATTCCGGTCATGCTGAGATTTTTCAGCGTCGTCCGCTCGTCCTCGATGACGACTGTCGGTACGGATTCCCGGAAAAGCTGCTCGGGACGGAAACGCTCCGCCCGGTAGAACATTCGCCGCCCCTCGGCACCTGTCAGTTGCTCGTAAGTTCTGATCACTTGCCCACCCCTTTAACTCACTCAAGAACCGTTCGTTTGCAGTGCACAAAGTAATAATTCAACGCGGCAGCGGGCGCACCCACAACCTTAATGAATGATTAACAATATTGGTTAATGCACCGGAAAACATGAACATTACCCTTGGGTCGCCTGCGCTGCCCTTGCCCGGATGCGGCTGTCTTCCACCAGACGGATCACTGGCGGCAGCATCAGCCAGTCGATGAACAGATTGGCGAGGATGACGAGGGCGGTCATTGCGCCGAGCGTCCGGTTCACCTCGAACCCCGAGAAAATGAGGACGCCGAAGCCCAGCACGAGAGACACGGTGATGACGAGGATGGCGACACCGACAGTCGAGAAGACATAGATGATCGCCTCTTCCGGATTAAGCCCCTTCTGCCTCGCCTGCCTGTACATCAACAGGAAATAGATCGTGTCATCGAGAATGAGGCCGATCGTCATGGCCGTCACCACTGAGGCTGCCAGACCGATATTCTGGTAGAGCAATCCCCATAGCCCGAAGCCGACCACCAGCGGCAGCATGTTGAGGAACACGCTGAGCATGCCGAAGGTGACGCTGCGCAGGGCAACGATCATGATGACCGCAATCACCACGACCGAAACCAGCGATGCGGTAATCATCGACCGGATGTTGATGCCTGAGAGATTTGCGAAGATGACATTGATGCCCGTGCCGCGCACCTGCATTTCCGGTGGTGCGTTCTGCGCAAGCCACGCCGTTGCCTTCTCATCGAAGGCCCGGATTTCCGAGGAGGTCATGTTGCGCAGGATCGCCGTCACACGGCTTGACGAGCGATTGACATCTATCTGGTCGTTCAGGGAAGCGCCAAAGGGCAAGGACAGCTCATAAAGCAGGAAGTACTGCGCGATCGTCTCGCGATTATCGGGCATATCCCCTGCCGCCCCGCCGCCCTTCTTCATCGCGTCATGAACGCGCTTCGTGATCTCGGATATGGCAGCCGCACTCACCACACCCGGCTGGACGCGGAGCCAGTCCTGAAACTCGGCGAGCGTGCGCTGATAGGAGGGAAGGAATACGCCCCCCGCTTCTCCCGAGGGAATGTCAAATTCAATGACATTCAGTCCTGTCAGATTCTGTTCGGCGAAGTCTGATGCCTGACGATATTCAAAGCGTTCGTCGAAATAGCGCGCGAAATCATCATCAAGCTGAATGTTACCCAGCCACATGGCACAGGCCACCACCACGCCCGCGCAGAAAACGAAAAGCTGCTTGTAGGAGCGGTTCACGAAACGACCGATCATCACCATGAAGCGTTCGGAGTTCTGAACCGTCGGCTGGAGCGGCATCAGCGAGAGCACAGCCGGCAGCCAGGTGAAGGTGAAGATATAGGCGAGGAACACGCCGATCGCGACCACATTGCCCTGCTGACGGAGCGGCGGCGCGTCGGCAAGGTTCATCGACAGGAAAGCCGCAATCGTGGTGACGCTTGTCAGCGTGATTGGCAGGAAGTTGATCGAGATGGCTTCGGCAATCGCTTCGCGTGGCGTGAGCCCGCGCCCGAGCGCGGCCAGCGCCGTGGTGACGAAGCGAATGGCGGCGGCCATGTTCACCGTCATCACAATGATGGGGGCCGATACCGTGGATGTGTTGAGGTCGTAGCCATACCAGCCCGCAAGCCCCATCGCGGTTGCGCTGGAAAGGCCGAGCAGTGTGAGAATCGCAACGCTCGGTAACAAGGCGCGCACGAAAATGAGCATCACAAGGCCCGTCACCACGAGGCTGATCGGGATGAGATACATCACGTCATTCATGGCGGCTTCGGAGAAGGTCGCCATCAGCATCACGTTGCCGGTGAGCTGCACATTGATGCCGGGATAATCTGCCTCGAAGGTCGCGGCGAGTTCCCGCGCGGCGGTGACGATTTCCAGCACTTCCGTCGAGGCTTCTTCGGGCAGGTTGAAATTGACGAGAATGCCGGCGGTCTGCGCATCTTCCGACAGAAGGCGGTTGCGGATCAGGGGATCGTCGAGCGCAATTCTCTCGATCTCCCGCGCCTCTTCCGCGCTCAACATGCCGGCATGCGGAACGAGGTCGCCGACCGAGAAGCTGTCCGCATCGGAGACGACGTGAGGAAAATTCGTCAGCGCATCAACGCGCGTCGAATGAGGCAGGGTCCAGGCGCGCGTCACAAGTTCGCCGAAAGCGGCCAGCACGTCAGGCTCGGTGATCTTTCGCCCTTCGGCGGAGACAACGATCAATATGTTGTTGTTCTGGCCATATTTCGCCTCGAAGGCGCGCAGCATGGCGAGATCGCGCCCCTCGGGATTGAAATAGACGCGCGTGTCGTATGACAGCGTGAGTTGCAACATGCCCAGCAGCGCCGCGCCGCAAAAGGCGAGACACAAAAGGATCGTGCTCCGCGGAAAACGCAGAATCAGATTCGTGAAGAGCCTCATGGAATGCGCCGTCCCCCAGATTCACCCCTAAAAGCGCGGTGCTAAAGCTGCGTCATTCTGGATCAAAAGAAAAGCATGTTTACCACTGGTTAACACTCTTCGGCATTCTGGAAACCCTGATTTAACGCCGGTCATGCGATGAAAGGTCTTTGCAGCGGTTATCTGACCGGATCGGCAATGAGCAACCGAACGCTCGTCAATTTGGCAACTGTGGGCAGCGATGAGCTGCAGGCAATGCCGATTAGCGTCTTCACGACCTGCCTTGAGCAGATGTCGGCGGAGGCGGTCGAGCGTTTCCAGCGCCTGCGGAAGCTCAACGCCTCTCAGCGCGCGGCGGTGGAACAGTTCCTCGCCAAAAAAAATGGTAAACCGCCCCCCGCCCTGCGGGGCGTTGCCGGGCGGCCATCATCAGGCGAAGAGAAACAGAAAGAGGGAGAAGCGGGCGCCAAAGGCCCGGTGCAAGCCTCGTTCTGGATGGACCTCATGCTGCGGCTGCTCGCCTGGTGGGAGGGTGAGGATACGGACGCCCTCGCCCGCTCGCGCGGAATCAAGCGCTGGCGGCGACCGGCGAAGCCGAAAGCGCCTTCTGCCGCTTCTGCCCCCGCTCCCGCAGCGATGCCACAGAAGAAGCCCGCCGAGGCTTTGCCGCCTCTGACGCGCGTGGAGCTGGTGCAAAGACTTTGGGGAGAGGGGTTCAGCCTGCCCGGCGGCGAGGCTTTCGCGCTTCGCATCGCCAGAGCTGCGATGCCACCGAAGAATGCGCTCTGTCTTGATCTTGCCCCCGGCCTCGGCGGCGGGATGCGCGCTGCGGCCCGCACGCTTGGCGTGCGGATCAAGGGCATTGAGTGCGATCGGGAGCTTGGAGAGGCAGCCGCCTTGCTTTCATCAAGCATGGGCGACGGAGCGCCGATCCGGGTCGGCTACGACGGACTTGACCCGGAAGATTTCGAGCCTGCGGGTGGCCATGCCGCGATTTTCATGCGCGAGGCGATGTTTGCGGTTGAGGATCGCGAAAGAATGCTTGCAGCGATGCATTCATCTCTCGCGGAGGATGGCTCGCTCATTCTCACCGATTTCGTGCTGACAGGCGACGGCGATACCCTTGCCCATTGGCAGGCGGTCGAGTCCGACAATGCCGATCCCTGGACCGAAGCCGAATATCGCGAAGCCCTCGAGGCGCAACATTACAGAATTGAGAGGTTCGATGATCTGACACGCGATTATCTGCCTTTCATCAAGGAAGGGCTGCGCCGTTTCCATGATTGCCTGCAAAACGTCAAACTTCCGCCGGAAACAGTTCCCATATTGATGCGTGAAGGAAACCTCTGGCTTGCGCGCAGCCAAGCTCTGGAAACAGGGCAGCTTTCTTTCGTTCACATTCATGCGCGCCGTGTTTCTCCCCCTGTCGGGAATGAAGAGGAACACGATGAACACGGATAATGAACGCAAGGCCGCGTATCGGCCGCTGGAGGAGTATGAAATGTCTGAAAGGGTTATGCTGGCAAATGAAAGCCGGATACGCATTGAGCCCATTTTCGACGCTTCGGGTGCATTGAAGCGTCACGTCCTGCACAAGAACGACGCCGCGCGTCAGGAACAGGGCGGAGACATCGCACCGAAGAAAGAATAGCTGGATTCCCCGTTACCCTATTTCGAGGTCATCACGATGGGCCTCATCTTCGGCTTCCGCCGTGCGCCGCACATGATGGCGATAGCGCATGATGGCAACGGGAATTGACGCGAGATAGATCGCGCAAAGCCCGCTAAAGGCGACCCAGGGATAGCTCAGGATGATCGCCGCGCTCATGCCTACAACCAGCAGAATGGGAAGGACCATGTCCCGCCGGACGCGCAATCCGAGGCGCTTTCCGGAAAATGTCGGGATACGGCTGACCATGAGGAACGCGACCGCAAGAGCGTGGATGGCAATGAGAAGCGGCACTTCCTGCATCCAGGGCACACCGACAAAGGACAGATAGAGCGGCAGCATAACGAGCCCTGCTGCTGCGGGCGCCGGAACGCCGACGAAATAGTTTCCTGTCCAGACCGGCTTGTCGGGGTCTTCCAGCGCCACATTGAAGCGCGCGAGACGAAGCGCGCTGCAGACGGCAAAGCCTAGTACGGCAATCCAGCCCACACCGCCAATATCACCCAGCGTCCAGAGATAGAGCACGACGACGGGCGCCACACCGAAATTGACAAAATCGGTGAGCGAGTCCAGCTCGGCGCCAAAACGGGTCGTGCCCTGCAGCAGCCGGGCGATGCGCCCGTCCAGTGCATCAAAAACAGAGGCGATGATGATGGCGACCACCGCCGCCTCATAGCGGCCTTCAATGGCAAAGCGGATGGCGGTCAGTCCTGCGCAAAGCGCGAGAACCGTGATCGCATTCGGGATGACGGTACGCACGGGAAGTTGTGCGAAATGCCGCGCCCGACGTGCTCTCACGCTTTCGGCAACGCGAAAGCCGCGGCCAGAGCGAGGTTCAAACGGGGGCGTCGGTCCGGACATTCTCGGCAACCTCTACGCGCAATTATACATGATGCGGCACAGCAAGTGTCGTGTCGGCAAGAACCGTCTCGCCGGCAATCGCGGTCTGACCGACCGCAACGAGCGGCACCGCGCCTTGCGGCAGATACACGTCAAGGCGGCTGCCGAAGCGGATAATGCCGAAGCGTTCGCCTGCCGCGAGGTCGTGCCCTTCCTTCACATCGCACACGATGCGGCGCGCGACGAGACCGGCAATCTGCACCACCACGATATCCTGGCCATCCGCGCGCTCGATCACCATGGAGTTGCGCTCATTCGCATCGCTCGCCTTGTCGAGATCGGCATTGAGGAAAAGGCCGGGGCGATAGGCGACGCGCTTCACCTTGCCTGTAATAGGCGAGCGGTTCACATGGCAGTTGAACACATTCATGAAGATGCTGACGCGGGTGCGCGTCATGTCGCCAAGGCCCAGCTCCTCGGGCGGACTTGCCTCGGTGATGAGGTTGATCACGCCATCGGCCGGGCTGATGACGAGACCTTCCCGCGTCGGCGTCACGCGATCGGGGTCGCGGAAGAAATAAAGGCACCAGAGGGTCAGCACCACACCGATCCAGCCGAGCGGGTTCCAGATCATGAAGAGAACGATGGTGATGGCCGCAAAGATGACAGCCCAGCGGTGTCCTTCGCGGTGAATCGGCGTCAGTATCGAAGTGATAGCGTCCATATTCTGCTTCTTGATCTCATGTTGCCTTGACCGGAGGCAGAGTGTAGCGCGGGCGAGGCCCGGGGTTAAGCAAATCCGGGATCGATTTCAGCCTTCCACAAGCGCCGCCTCGCCGCGCCGGCCGGCTTCATTCTCCGGCGCGCCGCTTTCAGCGCGCTCGCGGGCCTCATCAGATTCGCGCTGGCGGTTCCACATGGAGGCATATACCCCGCCCAGAGCGAGGAGTTCCGCATGTGTGCCCCGCTCCACCACCCGCCCCTGATCGAGCACCAGAATCTCGTCGGCATCGACCACGGTGGAGAGGCGATGCGCGATGATGAGCGTGGTCCGGTCCTTCGAGATGCTCCGCAAGGCTGCCTGAATTTCCCGCTCCGTATGCGTGTCGAGGGCGGAAGTCGCCTCATCGAGCACGAGAATCGGCGGGTTCTTCAATATTGTGCGGGCAATGGCGACGCGCTGCTTCTCGCCACCCGAAAGTTTCAGACCCCGTTCGCCAACGCGGGTGTCGTAGCCCTGAGGCAGGCTGTCAATGAAGGTGCTGATCTGGGCGAGGCTTGCTGCTTCTTCCACTTCGGCATCGCTCGCCTCCGGCCTGCCATAGCGGATATTGTAGCGGATCGTATCGTTGAAAAGCACCGTGTCCTGCGGGACCATCCCGATAGCGGCGCGGAGGGAAGATTGCCGTACGTCACGAATATCCTGCCCGTCGATGCGCACAGCCCCGCCTGAAATGTCATAGAAGCGGAAAAGGATGCGCGCGACGGTGGATTTTCCGGCGCCCGAGGGACCGACAATGGCAAGCGTGCGCCCCGCCGGAACGCGAAAGGAAATCCGGTCGAGGATCGGGCGGTCGGGATCGTAGTGAAAGCTCACCCCGTCAAACACGAGTTCACCGCCCGCCACCTTGAGATCGGGCGCATTCGGCTTGTCCTTGATCTCGGCTGGCACCTGCAGCAGGGCGAACATGGTTTCCATGTCGATCAGCGCCTGACGGATTTCCCGGTAAACCGTGCCCAGCATGTTGAGCGGCTGATAGAGCTGGATCAGATAGGCGTTGATCATCACGAAGGAGCCGACGGTGAGGATGCCGTCCGCAATGCCCTGCGCCGCCATCAGCATCAGAACGGTTAGCCCGATGCTGAAGATCAGCGTCTGGCCTACATTGAGCAGGGCGAGCGAGGTTGTCGTCTTGATGGCCGCACCTTCATAGCCCTTCATGGAGCGATCAAAGCGCTGCGCCTCATGTTCCTCATTGCCAAAATATTTGACTGTCTCGTAGTTCAGAAGGCTGTCCACCGCCTTGGTGTTTGCTTCCGTGTCGAGATCATTCATCTGGCGGCGAAAGCGGGTGCGCCATTCCGTTACCATGAAGGTGAAGACCATATAGATGACGACCGTGCCCGCCGTGATGAGCGAGTAGCGGATATCATACGCATAGGCGAGAATGACGCAGACGAGCACCAGTTCGATGATGGTCGGGAAGATGTTGAAGAGCGAGAAGCGGAGAAGGAAATCGATGCCCTTCGTTCCTCGCTCGATCAGGCGCGACAGGCCGCCGGTGCGCCGCTCCAGATGAAAGCGCAGGGACAGCGCATGCAGATGGCGAAAGGTTTCGACCGCAAGCTGGCGCACCGCATTTTGCCCGACCTTGGCGAACACCGCATCGCGAAGCTGCGCCAGCGCCACCATCATGATGCGCGCCACGCCATAGGCGATAATCAGCGCAATCGGCACGACGATGGCCGTCGCCGCCGCCGTTTCCGGGGAGAGGCGATCCACCGCTTCCTTGTAGAGAATGGGCACATAAACGGTGATGGCCTTGGCGCCAAAAAGGGCAAGCAATGCCAGCACCACACGAAGGCGAAGGTCAAACCTATCTGCAGGCCATAGCCGCGGCAGCATGGCAAGCATCACGTCCCAATGGCTCTCCTTCCCGGCCTTGCCGGTTCCGAGAGAGAGATCTTCGCGTGAAGAAAGTATCGGGCGTCTCGCCATTTTGAAGCAGCATCTCCTCAGGGGCGCATGTAACCGCCAACAAGCCAACGCCCTGCCCGGCAACCGGACAGGGCGTTTGTGCTACTCTACATAAGACTTTTCCCGGCAGGGACAATCCCTGATAGAGGGGGCTACCGCGCAGGAGTTTCGAAAACCTGTCCCGGATAGATCAGGTTCGGGTCGCGAATCTGGTCCTTGTTCGCTTCGTAGATGATCGTGTAGCTGAAGCCGGAGCCGTAAAGCCTGCGGGCAATGTTCCACAGGTTGTTGCCCGGCTGGATGACGACCTTCCCTTCTCGGAGGGCCGCCAGAACCGCCTGCGGCTCACCCCGCTCAAAGGGCACTTCGATGCGGCCGGTCACGCGACCCTCACCATCCACCTGATCGACCCGGAGCGCATATTGGCCGGGGGCAATGTCACCCTGAGGGACCAGTTCCCAGCGGCCATGAGCGTCGGCGACTGTTTCACCCGCAAGCTCGCGCCCGACATAGATGCGCACCGTCGAGCCGGGGTCGGCGCGGCCGGAAATAATGATATTCCCCTTCTCGTCATAATCGATGGTTTCGAGAATGAGATCACCCGCATCGGCCGGAACGCCGGGGCCTTGCAGCACCTTGCTCGCCTTGCCCGGCTCGCTGCGAACAACGAGCGGCTGCTCGCGCGCGCCTTCGGGAACGGAAACGGTGACGGTCTGCCGGCTGTCTTTCCAGCTCCCGTCAGGATTGCGTGCGGTGAGGGTGAGCTCGATCGTACCGGGCTTCAGCGGCTCATCGAGAACGGCGACCCATTCGCCGCGCTCATCTGCGCTTGTCTCGGCGATCACCTCGCCATTCGCCTTGAGTTCGACGCGGGCACCGGGGAGCGCCCGTCCAGCGGCAATGGTGGAGCCGTCACGCTCAACCCGGACGATATCGAATGTCGGGATAGACGGGTCGATGGCTTCGGCAGCTTCATCGGGAGCGGGCGCTTCGCCCTCCTCCACCGTCACATCGGTCGGCGCGGTGGCGTCATCCCCCCGCAGAAAAAACCAGTAGCCCCCCAAGAGCAGAATAAGCGCGACGATGAACGCGCCGACAATTGCGCCCAGTTTCATATTTGCTGTTTCCTTCCCACGCCTACTGTGCCGAAACGAGGCAACCCGCCCTCCTCAGCCCGGCATATCCGCCTGACTTGCAATTACAGCACCATTGTGAAACCTCGTCCTGTCCAAAAAGCTCAACCTCCCGGGATTCCTGCTTCCATGAAACTTTCCAGCCTTTGCGTCTATTGCGGGTCCAGCACAGGGAATGCCCCTGTCCATATGGAAGCGGCAACCCGTTTCGGCAGGCTGATGGCTCAGGCGAGGGTCCGTCTTGTTTATGGCGGCGGAGCGGTCGGCCTCATGGGGGCGGTCGCCCGGGCCGTGCTTGCGGAGGGGGGTGCCGTTACCGGCGTCATTCCCCGGTTTCTGACCGAGATCGAGGTTCAGCTTAACGATGTGTCGGACCTCATCGTGACTGACAGCATGCATGAACGGAAGCGGATCATGTTCGAGCGGTCCCAGGCTTTCGTCGCTCTGCCGGGCGGCATCGGCACGGTCGAGGAAACGATCGAGATGCTGACCTGGGCGCAGCTCGGGCGGCATAGCCAGCCCATCATCCTCGCCAATATCGACGGTTTCTGGGACCCGATGATCGAACTGCTCGACCACATCATCAAATCTGGTTTCGCGCGGTCCAATATCCGCAGCATCTATTCAGTGGTGGACAGGGTAGAAGACATCCTGCCCCGCATCGAAGCCTCTCTCTGAGATCACGTTTCATCAGAAAGTGCTGCGGTCTGGCGCAAGCGCCTTTCCATGCGCCATGTGTCGAAGCTGAAGATCGCAAGGCCGATCCAGATAAGCGCGAAGGTCATCACCTGTATCGGCGCGAGCGGTTCGCCATAGAGAAAGACAGCGACGAAGAACTGCGTCGTCGGCGCGAGATATTGCATCAGACCAAGCGTTGCGAGGCGGATGCGCTGCGCGCCGAAGGCAAAGAGGAAGAGCGGCACCGCCGTCATCGGTCCGGTCAGAATGAGGAAGGTCCATATGAACCAGCTCCCGTTCCCGAAACTCGTGCCGCCATTCTCTGAAAGCCACCAGAGATAGACAAGTGCAAGAGGCAAGAGCACCAGAACCTCGATGAAAAGCCCCTCCAGCGGCGTTGCGCGGGAAACCTTCCGCAGATAGCCATAAGCCGCAAAGCTGCCTGCAAGGAAAAGCGAAATCCAGGGCAGCGTACCAAGCTCCCATGCGAAAACTGCCACCCCTGCCACAGCCAGAAGGACCGCGAAGATTTGCGGCCGCGACAACCGCTCGCCGAGAAAGGCAACGCCGAGCAACACACTCACCAGCGGATTGATGTAATAGCCGAGGCTCGTTTCAACGATGCGCGCTTCATTGATCGAATAGATGAAGACAAACCAGTTCGAGCCGATGAGCAGCCCTGTGCCGGTGAGCGTCAGCATGGTGCGGCGGTCACGCAGAACCACCATCAATGCGTCCCGCCGCGCGAGCGCGAAGATCATCAGCAGCGTTAGCACCACGCTCCAGACGGAGCGATGCGCCAGCACCTCGAAAGGCGGCACATCGGTGAGCTGCTTGTAAAAAATGACGGAGAGCCCCCAGAGAAGATAACCAAGCGCCGCCGATGCTGCGCCAAGGGCCGCTTCGCTGGCGGCATCCTGGGGACTGTGGCCTCGTGTCACTCTGTTCTCTCCCGCGCCGGGGTTACATCAGCGCGGGTCTTGTATCACGCGCCGCGCCTGCCGTCTGGCAGGATAGCAGGCGAGCGCGCCGAAAGGGCTTCAACGATCCCGGCTTCGCCCTGCGCCTAGACGCTGGCCAATTCCCTGCGCGGTGTCTTCGGCGCCGGGGCGCCGTCGCGGAGGAGTTTCCAGGTGATGGAATCAGCAAGCGCCTGAAAGGACGCGTCCACGATGTCGGGCGAGACGCCGACCGTGAACCAACGATTGCCCTTGCCGTCGGCACTCTCGATCATCACACGCGTCACCGCTTCCGTACCGCTGGTGAGGATACGGACTTTGTAGTCGGCAAGGCGCAAATCTTCGATGTAGGGGGAGTATTTTCCGAGATCCTTACGCAGAGCCTGATCGAGCGCATTGACTGGACCATTTCCCTCGCCCACCGAGATGAGCTTATCGTCATCCACTACCACCTTCACCGTCGCCTCCGAGATGGTCACGAGATCGCCGATGGCGTTGTAACGGCGCTCGACAAGCACACGGAAGGATTCGACGAAGAAGAACTCCGGCACTTCGCCCAGAATACGCCGCGCGAGCAATTCGAATGAGGCTTCAGCGCCATCATAGGAATAGCCGAGGAATTCTCGTTCCTTCACTTCTTCCAGCAGGCGCCCGATCCGGCTGTCATTGGAATCGAAAGCGATGCCTGCTTCCTCAAGACGCGCCAGGATGTTCGAGCGCCCCGCCTGGTCGGAGACGGCAATCTTGCGCTTGTTGCCGACGCTTTCGGGCGGCACATGCTCATAGGTTTTCGGGTCTTTCAGGATCGCGGAAACATGGATTCCTGCTTTCGACGCGAAGGCGCTTTCGCCCACATAGGGTGCATAGCGGTTCGGCGCACGGTTCAGCACTTCGTCCAGCGTGCGCGAAACATGGACGAGGTTCTTCAGCCGCTCCTGCGGCACACCGATTTCAAAACGGCTCGCGTAAACATCCTTCAGCAGCAGCGTCGGAATGAGCGACACCATATTGGCATTGCCGCACCGCTCGCCCAGCCCGTTTAGCGTGCCCTGCACCTGCCGCACGCCTGCGCGAATGGCGGCAAGCGAATTTGCCACCGCATTCTCCGTGTCGTTATGCGCGTGAATGCCCAGCTTCTCGCCCGGCACACCCGAGGCAATCACTTCGCCCACGATGCGTTCCACCTCATCGGGCAGCGTGCCGCCATTGGTGTCGCAAAGCACGGCCCAGCGCGCACCAGCCTCGAGCGCCGTCCTCACACAGGAAAGCGCATAGTCGGGGTTTGCCTTGTAACCGTCAAAGAAATGCTCGCAATCGATCATCGGCTCGCGCCCTTTGGCGGCGATAGCCTTCACGCTTTCGGCAATGGCTTCGAGATTTTCTTCATTCGTCACGCCAAGCGCGACTTTGACATGGAAGTCCCAGCTTTTTGCAACAAGGCAGACGGCATCCGTAGCCGCCTCAAGCACACCGACGAGGCCCGGATCATTCGAGGCGCTGCGCCCCGCCCGCTTCGTCATGCCGAAGGCGGTGAATTTCGCATGGCTGAGCTTCGGCGGTTCCGCGAAGAATGCCGTGTCCGCCGGGTTGGCCCCCGGATAGCCGCCTTCGATGTAGTCAATACCGAGTTCGTCCAGCAGGCGCGCGATCAGCCGCTTATCTTCCACGCTGAAATTGACACCTGAGGTTTGGGCGCCGTCGCGCAGCGTGGTGTCGAAAAGATAGAGGCGTTCTTTACTGGACTTGCTCATGGTTCGGTTCCGCATCATGGAGCGGCCAAAGGCCCGCTCAGGAGGTGACTTCCGCCACCGACCGGACCCGTTTTCCACAATGGATTTGCAAGCGTGCTTTTACGGCGGCGGCGAAGCTATGGCTAGCCGCTAATAATCAAGCCCTGAATGATCGAGAGAGCCGGGTTCATGCCGGTGTCTCCATTCGTCGCCGTTAAAACTATAGCACAATCAAGCCGTTAGACCCTTGAGCCGAGCCTCGGCCCGTGCTCTTCCAATGAGGGGTAGCAGGTTTTTGAGTTCCGGTCCATGCGTCAGACCCGTCAGGGCGAGGCGGAGCGGCATGAAGAGCGCCTTGCCCTTGCGGCCCGTTGCCTCCTTCACCGCATCTGTCCATGCGCCCCATGTCTCCGCCCCCCAGGGTTCCGGCGGCAACGCGGCCAGTGCGGCCGCCGCAAAGTCCTTCTCTTCGATGATCGGATCAAGCGGACCCTGCACGATGCGTGCCCATTCCGCGGCATCGGAAAAGAGAACGAGATTGGGCTTCACCGTGTCCCAGAAATCTTCCCCGAGATCGCAGCCAAGCGCCTGAAGGCGCGGTGCCGCCGCCGCATAGGGCATGAGGTGGAGGCAGGCCGTATTGGCGCGGGCGAGATCAGCCGGATCGAAACGAATGTCGGAGCGGCCGAGCCTTGAGAGGTCGAAGCCTTCCGCCAGTTCATCCAGCGTGAGGCATGGCTCCATCGGGTCCGGCGTGCCGAGCCGGGCGAGCAGCGCGTTGAGCGCTATCGCCTCATAGCCCGCCGCCCGAAGCGCGCGAAGCGAGAAGCGCTCCGCTTCATGGCGCTTGGAAAGAGGCTTTCCCTCCGGCCCGTTCAGCAGCGAGTAATGCGCAAAGACAGGCGGCTCCGCGCCAAGCGCGCGGATGATCTGGATTTGCACGCCAGTATTGGTGATGTGGTCCGAGCCGCGAATGACATGGGTGATCCCGAAGTCAATATCATCCACGATGCTTGGCAGCGTATAGAGGAAGCGGCCATCCTCGCGGATCAGCACCGGATCGGAAAGCGACGCACCATCCACCGCGACATGGCCCTGAATGATATCGTCGAACGCCACTTGTTCATGGTCGAGCTTGAAACGCCAATGCGGGCGGCGGCCTTCGGCCTCAAGGGCGGCGCGCTCCTCATCCGTCAGTTTCAACGCGGCCCGGTCATAAACCGGCGGCAAACCGCGAGCGAGCTGGCGCTTGCGGCGGCGGTCCAATTCGGCGGCACTTTCATAGGCCGGGTAGAGACGACCCGCAGCTTTCAGCTTCTCCGCCGCTGCTTCATAGGCTTCAAGGCGTTCGGACTGCCGCGCGAAAATATCGTGTTTGAGCCCGAGCCAGTCGAGATCCTCTTCGATGGCGGCGGCAAACTCTGCGGTTGAGCGCTCATCATCCGTATCGTCCATACGGAGCATGAACTTTCCGCCATTCTTCCGCGCGAAGAGAAAGTTGAAGAGTGCCGCCCGTGCGTTGCCGACATGCAGATGGCCTGTCGGCGAAGGTGCGAAACGGACGGTAACGGGTCTGGTCATACGTCCTGATCCCGAAAACCGTTCACTATGGGGTAGCGCCGGTCGCGCCCGAAATTGCGGCGCGAGACCTTCACGCCCGGCGCGGCCTGACGGCGCTTGTATTCTGAGACATAGAGCAGATGCTCGACGCGCTTTACGAGATCCCGGTCATGGCCACGCTCGACAATCTCGCGCACCGACATCTCCTCTTCCACAAGGCTGTGAAGAATGTCGTCCAGAATCTCATAAGGCGGCAGCGAATCCTCGTCCTTCTGGTCCGGCCGGAGTTCTGCTGACGGGGGACGCACGATGATGCGTTCGGGGATCACCCTGCCCTGCGGCCCGAGGCAACCCTTCGGCGTGTTCTCGTTCCGCCATCTTGCCAGACGGAAAACACGCGACTTGTAGATATCCTTAATCGGATTGAAGCCGCCATTCATGTCGCCATAAAGCGTGGCGTAGCCCGCAGAGACTTCCGACTTGTTACCGGTTGTCAGCAGCATGGAGCCAAACTTGTTGGAGATCGCCATGAGAATGACGCCGCGCGTGCGGGACTGGAGATTTTCTTCTGTCGTGTCGGTCTGTGTGTTTTCAAAGAGCTTTTCCAGCACTTCGGTAAAGCCCGCAACCGGCTTTTCAATCGGCACGATGTCATAGCGTGTGCCGAGGAGATTGGCACAGGCTTCTGCATCCTCAACGCTTTCTGACGATGTGTAGCGGTAGGGCAGCATCACGCAATGAACCCGCTCCGGCCCCAGCGCATCCGCGGCGATCGCTGCCACAAGCGCGCTGTCGATGCCGCCTGAAAGGCCGAGCACCACGCCGGGAAAGCGGTTCTTCTCAACATAGTCGCGCAGTCCCTGCACCACGGCGAGGTAGAGCGCTTCATCATCTTCTTCGATGCGCGCGCGTTCGCCCTCTTCGCAGGCCCAACCCTTGTCGGTGCTCGTCCAGTCGGTAATGGCGATCCGTTCCTCCCAGGCAGGCATCTGCACGGCGAGCGACAAGTCCGCGTTGAGCACGAAGGATGCGCCGTCAAAGACGAGTTCATCCTGCCCGCCGAACTGGTTCACATAGGCGAGCGGCAGGCCACTTTCCCGCACGCGCGAGACGGCAAGCTGCATCCGCGCATTGAACTTGTTGAAGTCATAAGGCGAGCCATTCGTGACCAGCAGGATTTCGGCACCCGATTCCTCCAGACACTCCACCACATCGGGGAACCAGATATCCTCGCAGATGGGAACGCCGATGCGCACGCCGCGAATATCGAAGGGGCCAGGCATCGGCCCTTCATCAAAGACGCGCGGCTCATCAAAGACGGAATAATTCGGCAGATGCACCTTGGCGCGGTAGCCCTGCACCTCGCCCTTGTCGAGATAGAGCACGGTGTTGAAGAGCTTGCCGTCATCAGTGACCCAGGGGCAGCCGATCAATATGGCGGGGCCGCCATCTCCTGTTTCGCTGGCAAGCTCCATCGCGGCGGCCTGCGCGGCACGCTGGAACGCACCCTTGAGAACGAGGTCTTCCGGCGGGTAGCCGGTCAGGAAAAGCTCCGAGAACACCACGAGGTCTGCCCCCTCAGAAGCTGCCTTGCGGCGTGCATCGAGGGCTTTTTCGAGGTTGCCGGCGATATCCCCGACGACCGGGTTCAACTGGGCGAGAGCGATGCGGAGCTTGTTTGTCATGTCACCTGATCGGGTCGCACGCGGGCGTTTCACAAGGAGTGGCAGATGCTTAGTCCCCGAACAGACGAGAACCACAGCCACGCCGGTTTTAATGGCTGCGGCCCGCCCCCACAATAGAATAGGCACCGGATTTGCGGATGCATGCCGAAGACAGGCCAGCTAGGCTCGTCTCAACAATAACGCCGACCGAGAGGAAAAGCCCCATGACAGTGAACAGACAGGTTCTGCTGACCGAAACCCCGCAGGGGAAACTTGCCGAAAGCCATTTCCGCTTCTCCCCTGACGGCAAAATACCCGAGGTGAAGGATGGCGAGCTTCTGCTGCGCACAAAGCTGATCTCGCTCGATGCCGCCAATCGCGCCTGGATGCAGGGCGCTACCTACCGCTCCGCCGTGGAAGCGGGCACAGTAATGGCGGGCGGCTCGATCTCGGAAGTGGTGGAATCGAAAGCGCCGGGCTTTTCGAAGGGGGATATCGTTTTCGCCGATACGGGGTGGCAGGACTATGCTGCCGTGCCTGCACGGACCGCGCAGAAGCTGCCGCGCATGGAGCCTCTCTCCCACCTGCTCAGCGTTTATGGGATTGCCGGGCTGACCGCCTATTTCGGCCTTCTTGAAGTGGGCAAGCCGAAAGAAGGCGATACGGTAGTCGTTTCTGCGGCAGCCGGCTCCGTTGGCTCGATTGTCGGGCAGATTGCCCGGATCAAGGGCTGCCATGTCATCGGCATCGCGGGAGGTGAGACGAAGTGCAAGCTCCTCACCGAGGAACTCGGCTTCAATGCCGCCATCGACTACAAGGCCGAGCCGGTGGGCAAGGCACTCCGCAAGGCCGCGCCGAATGGCATTGACGTCTATTTCGACAATGTGGGCGGCGACATTCTGGAAGCCGTGCTGTTCGGCATGAATAATTACGGACGCATCGCCTGTTGCGGGGCCGTGTCGCAATATGATGGCGCGCCGCCTGCACATGGTCCGCGCGGTATCCCCGGCCTTGTCGTTGTGAAGCGCCTCACCATGCAGGGCTTCATCGTCATGGATTATGCTGACAAGCACGACAAGGCGCTGGAAGACCTTCAAGGCTGGGTGGCTTCCGGCCAGTTGAAGGTGAAAGAGGACATCCTGGACGGCCTTGAAAACACGCCCAAAGCCCTGATCGGCCTTCTGGCGGGCGAAAATGTGGGCAAGCGGATGGTTCGGGTTTCCTGAGCCTGCCCCTCTCAGCGTGTCCCTTTGCGCGGTCTGTTGAATCTTGCGACGGATCGGGCGGGTTCCTCCGTTATATAGAGCGAAGGACGCGCTGAAGAGGCTTCAAAAGCATGGGCTATGAGAGCGAGACGGCAAAAGACGGGATGAGCGGGCCGGGGTTTCTGGCGCGCTTTCTGGAAAAATGGCGCAGCCTCCCCCCAGTGATACGCTGGGGCGGGCTGGGTCTTGCCGTGCTCCTGCTCTGGTGGGCCTTTTCGGGCCTCTTCTTTGGTGGCGAGAGCGTAACCTATCGCACCGCCACCGTCACACGCGGCAATATCGAGCGCACCGTCACCGCCCTTGGCTCGCTCCAGCCGAAAAACTATGTCGATGTGGGCGCGCAAATTTCCGGCCAGCTCAAATTCATCCATGTGGAAGTGGGCGATGAGGTGCAGGAAGGCGACCTCCTCGCGGAGATTGACGCGCGCACCTATGAAACGGAAGTCGCCGCCGCCCGCGCGCGGCTGACCCAGCTTGAGTCCGAACTGGCCGGTTCGCAGGCGCAGCTCACCCTCGCCCGCCGCCAATATGCCCGCAATCTCGAACTCGCCAAGATTGATGCCGTCAGCCGCGATGAACTGGACACGAGCGAGACGGTGGTGAAGACGACACAGGCGACCATTGAGGCCTTGAAGGCGCAGATCGCACAGCAGAAATCCACCGTTGAAGGCGGTGAGGTCAATCTCGGCTATGCGAAAATCTATGCGCCGATGAGCGGCACCGTGACTGCGCAGGCCGCCCTTCAGGGCCAGACGCTGAACGCAAACCAGACCGCGCCGACAATCCTGACAATTTCCGACCTCAACACCATGACGGTGGAAGCAGAAGTGGCGGAGGCGGATGTCAGCAGTCTCACCAAGGGTATGCCCGTCTATTTCACGACGCTTGGTGCCCCGAACGTGCAGTGGCGCTCCACTGTTCGGCAGATCCTTCCCACACCCGTCATCGAAAACAATGTCGTTCTCTATACGGTGCTGATCGACATTGCCAATCCGGACGGCAAGCTGATGAAGGATATGACCACGCAGGTCTTTTTCCTTCTCGACGAAGCGCGTGATGTTATCAGCGTTCCGGTGAGCGCGGTGACGCGCGGTGCTGATGGCAAGTCCTATGTGTCCGTGATGAAGGGCAACAATATTGAGCAGCGCGAAGTCGAAACCGGCATCGCCAATCGCATCAGTGTCGAGATCAAGAGTGGCCTTGAGGAAGGTGAAACAGTCGTCACCGGCATCTCATCCGGTTCCGCGTCAGGTGCCGTGGGTGGCGAAGCGGGCGCCCGTCGGCGCGCGCCGAGCTTCTTCTAAGGTCCGCGTCCATGCCCTCCCCCCGGACCGCACCTCCCCTGATCGAGCTTCGCGACGTGACCAAGGTTTACCAGACCGGGGGCACGGAAGTGCGCGCGCTGGACGGAGTTTCCCTGACGATCCGACGGGGCGAGTTTGTCGCAATCATGGGGCAGTCGGGTTCGGGGAAGTCCACGCTGATGAATATTCTCGGCTGCCTCGACCGGCCTACAGGCGGCACCTACAAGGTATCCGGCATCGATGTCTCCACGCTCTCGCCGGATGATCTCGCCGCGCTCCGGCGCGACACATTCGGCTTCGTGTTCCAGCGGTATAACCTGCTGACCACCATGACGGCCGCGGAAAATGTCGAACTGCCGGCCATCTATGCCGGTGCCTCGCGCACTGAAAGGCGCTCGCGTGCCATCGAACTTCTTACCCGCCTCGGCATGGGGAGCCGCGCCGCGCATCGCCCGTCCGAGCTTTCCGGCGGCCAGCAGCAGCGTGTCTCGATTGCCCGCGCATTGATGAACGGTGCCGACGTTATCCTCGCCGACGAACCGACAGGCGCGCTTGATACGCAGAGCGGCGCTGATGTGCTTCAGGTGCTGAAAGACCTGAATGCAGAGGGCCGCACCGTCATTCTCATCACGCATGACCCGGTTGTGGCGGAACATGCGGACCGGCTGATCCAGATCAGCGACGGGCGCATTCTCTCCGATAGCGGGGAGAAGCGCGCCACCGCCAGTGCCGCGTCGGACGAAGGGCCCACTCGGCGCGGCGCCATGGTGATCCAGGCGGAGATTGCCGAAGCGGTGAAAATGGCGTTCCGCTCGCTCCGCGCCAATATTTTTCGCACGGCGCTCACGCTGCTTGGTGTCGTGATCGGTGTTGCCGCCGTCGTGGTGATGCTCGCCATCGGCGATGGCAGCAAGGCAAACATCATGAGTTCCATGCAGAGCATGGGAACCAATCTGCTCGTGGTTCGGCCCGGCGCGCCCGGTGTGCGCGGCAGCGGAGATGTGGCAACGCTTGTCCCGGCAGATGCAGAAGCGATCCTCGGTGTGCCAAATGTGCAGGCCGCCGTCCCCTCTCGCAGCACCGCGACAACGCTTCGCTATGGCAATGTCGATTACCGCACGCAGGTTGAAGGGACATGGCCCTCGTTGACAGTTGTGCGCGACTGGAACGTGGCCTATGGCGGCTTCTTTACCGACATCGATCTCAATGGCTATGCGCCTGTGGTTGTGCTCGGACAGACCGTGGTGGATGCGCTCTTCCCCGATCACAAGGATCCGCTCGGCGAGTATGTTCTCGTCGGCAATATCCCCTTTGAAGTTGTTGGCGTGATGGAACCCAAGGGTGCCGCCGCCTTCGGGCGCGATCAGGACGATGTTGCCTTTGTGCCGATCACCACGGGCTTCATGCGCCTCTTCGGACAACAATATGCGGACTCAATTACCGCGAAGGTCGTGAATGCCGATCTTGTGGGCGAGACGGAAAAGGAGATTCATTCCCTTCTTCTCAATCGTCACCGGACGGAAGATTTCCAGATCCGCAACACAGCCTCCATGCTCGAAACGCTGGAGACCATGTCGAACACCATGACGCTACTGCTCGGCTCGGTCGCTGCCATATCACTGCTTGTCGGCGGCATCGGCGTCATGAACATCATGCTTGTGAGCGTTACAGAGCGCACACGGGAGATCGGTATTCGCATGGCAACCGGCGCGCGCATGAACAACATTCTCGTACAGTTCAACACGGAAGCGCTCGTCGTGTGCGGCGTCGGCGGGGTGATTGGGGTGTTGCTCGGGATATCCACCGCCACGCTGCTTTCGGGAGCGGGCATGAATATCGAGATCAACACAATGCCTTCCTTCCTCGCCTTCAGCTGCGCGGTACTGACAGGTCTTGTTTTCGGCTACCTGCCCGCGCGCAAGGCAGCGAAGCTTGATCCCGTGATCGCACTGGCATCGGAGTGAAATAGATATGCGTTTCTCATATGTCACAGAGCTTCGCCACGCCGCCCTGCCCTTGCTTCTGGCAAGCGCGCTTTCGGCCTGCGCGCTCGCGCCCGATTATGAGCGTCCTCGCATCGGCGCTTCGGATAGCTGGCATGGGCCGCAGGGCGCAGGACTGAGTGTCGCTGCCCATACGCAATGGTGGTCTGCCTTTGGTGATCCCGAACTCACGCTGCTGATGCAAGCCGCTCTCGATTCCAATCTCACTATCGCACAGGCACTGGCCCGCGTGGAGCAGGCGCAGGGCGCGGCGCGGTCTGCGGGCGCGAACCTTTTGCCGCAGCTTTCTGGCAGCGGCAGCGCTTCCTCGCGTTCCATTGACGGTGCATCAAGCCGGGAGAGCGCGACTGTCGGCCTTTCGGCAAGCTATGCGCTCGATCTCTGGGGCCGCTACCGCAATGAATCGCGAGCCGCCAGCTTCAACCTGCAGGCAACGGAATATGACAAGGACGCGGCGGCGCTGCTCGTCCAGTCACAGGTGGCGACCACCTATTTTTCCATTCTGGCGCTGAAAGATCAGATCGCGATTTCCGAGGAATCTCTCGAAGCCGCGCGCAGCACGCTTGCGATTGTCGAAGCGCGCTACAAGGCAGGCAGCATTTCAGGGCTCGATCTCGCGCAGCAGCGCAACGCCATTGCCGTAATCGAGGCGGGGCTTCCTGCCTTGCGCGCGAACCTCGCCGAAAACCAGAATGCGCTCGCCATTCTTCTCGGGCGCACACCGGGCAATTTCACGGTGGAAGCCGAGACGCTTGATCGCATAACACTTCCCGCCATTGCGGCAGGCCAGCCCTCTGCCCTGCTTGAGCGGCGGCCCGATATTCGCAGCGCCGAAGCGCGGCTTCAGGCGGCAAACGCCAATATCGGCGCAGCGCGGGCAGCCTTCTTTCCGAACCTTGATCTGACCGCCTCGCTGACGCGGAGCTTCGCGACGGCAAGTCCAGCCGAAACGGCAACGGCGCTGGGCGCATCGCTTCTCGCGCCGATTTTCTCGGGCGGCTCGCTCGAAGGCAATCTGCAATCGGCGACGGCGCGGCAGGCGGAGCTTGCCGCTGCCTATCAGCAGACCGTTCTCACCTCCTTTGGCGAGGTGGAGAATGCCCTTGTCGGCACCGAGGCGACAGCAGAGCGGGAACGGCTTCTTGCTGTTGCCGCCGAGGAAGCGCGGCGGGCCTATGATCTTGCGGAGGCGCGTTACCGCACCGGCGCCAGCGACCTCCTCTCTGTGCTTGATGCGCAGAGAAGCTGGCTCTCGGCCCGTAACAATCTCGCGCAGGCGCGGCTTGAACGCTACAGCACCGCTGTCAGCCTCTTTGTGGCGCTGGGTGGCGGCTGGCAGTCATCCTGAGCGGTTCAAACTTCCCCGACCGGTTGTTCAGATAAGCGCGGAAGATTTCTTCCTGCGGGCGGCAAAGGTCGCTAGGCTCCTCCCAACCAAAATCACGAATATGGAGGAGAAACATGACCAACCTGACTTCCAAGGAAGTACGGCTCAAGGCGCGGCCCGTGGGCATGCCGAAAGACAGCGATTTTGAAGTCGCTACAGCCAATGTGCGCCAGCCCGGCGATGGCGAGGTGCTGGTGCGCAATATATGGATGTCCGTCGATCCCTATATGCGCGGGCGCATGATGGACCGGGAAAGCTATGTGCCGCCCTTCCAGATCGGCCAGCCGCTAGAAGGCGGTGCCATCGGCCAGGTGATCGCATCCAATGACGACAAGCTGAAGGTCGGCACCTATGTGAACCATATGTGGGGCTGGCGCGAATATGTGACCGGACCTGCGGCGGGCTTCACGCCGGTTGACCCTGCCCTTGGCCCCATTCAGGCGTTTCTCGGTGTGCTTGGCATGCCGGGCATGACGGCCTGGTCGGGCCTCTTCAAGGTAGCCAATCTGAAGGATGGCGAAACGGTTTTCGTCTCCGCCGCTTCGGGCGCTGTTGGCGCGGTGGTCTGCCAGCTTGCCAAGGCGCATGGCTGTTATGTGGTCGGCTCTGCCGGTTCCGATGAGAAGTGCAAGTGGCTCACGGAAGTCGCGGGAATCGACAAGGCGATCAACTACAAGACCTGCGGCGATCTCAACAAGGCCGTGGCAGAGGCTTTCCCGAAGGGCATCGACGTGTACTTCGAGAATGTCGGCGGCGCGCATCTGGAAGCCGCGATCAACGCCATGCGTCCGTTCGGGCGGATCGCCATGTGCGGCATGATCGAACAATATAACGACACGACGCCGCGCCCCGGCCCGTCCAACATCATTCAGGTGGTTGGCAAGAGCCTGCGGATTCAGGGCTTCATCGTTTCCAACTACTTCCAGCATATCGGCGAATTCTTTGCCGAGATGGGGCCACTCATTCAGAGCGGCAAGATGCATTGGGAAGAGACGGTGGAAGAAGGCATCGAGAATGCGCCCAAGGCATTCCTCAACCTCTTCAAGGGCGCAAATTTCGGCAAGATGCTGGTGAAGATCGGTCCCGACAAGGCGGTGTAAACGGCCTCCATCCCCATACCTTATTCGTCATTGCCGGGCTTGACCCGGCAATCCAGGGCCACAAAGCTCTGCGCAAGCAGCCCCTGGATGCCCGGGTCAAGCCGGGCATGACGAGTTTGGGGAGTAATAGGAACACGGGGGAGGAACAATGCCGACAAAAGCAAAACGCTGGGTGCTCGCGTCGCGGCCGGAAGGAAAGCCGAGGCTTGAGAACTTCCGGCTGGAAGAAATAACGCTGCCGGATATTGGCGAGCATGAAATCCTGATCCGCACGGAATATCACTCGGTCGATCCGGGGATGCGCAGCCGCCTTTCGGGGGATAGCTACACGGCCGCCCTTCCCCTTGGCGAGACCATCGACAGTGCGATGGTTGGCATTGTCGAAGCCTCGAAGAACGAAAAGTTCAAGCCGGGCGACCGCGTGACAGGCGGCTTTGGCTGGGTGACACATGCCATTTCGAACGGGCGCGGCGTGCAGATACTTTCGCCGGAGATGTTTCACGGCAAGCTCCGCCTTACCGCCGCGATTGGCGTGCTCGGCATTCCGGGCCTCACCTCCTATTTCGGCCTTCTGGAACTCGGCGCGCCCCGTGCGGGCGAGACCGTTCTGATCTCCTCTGCGGCGGGACCGGTCGGGGCCACCGCCGGGCAAATCGCAAAGCAGAAAGGCTGCCGTGTCATCGGTATCGCCGGTTCGGCGGCAAAGTGCGACTATGTCAAAGGCCTCGGCTTCGATGATTGCTTCTCCTATCGCGGCACTGATCTGCGCTCGGCGATCCGAGAGCATTGTCCGGAAGGCGTCGATATCTATTTCGACAATGTCGGCGGCGAGATGCTTGATGCGGCGATCCTCAACATGAAGGAGCATGGCCGCATCGTCGTTTCCGGTCAGGTCAGCGAATATAACCGCGCGGACAACGAGCTTGTCGGCATCCGCAATGTGACGCGCTTCATCACGCATCGCCTGCGGATGGAGGGGCTTGTGGTGTTTGATTATTTCAAGCGTTTCCGTGAGGCACAGACCGAGATGGCCGGATGGATCCACGAAGGAAAGCTCATCTACACCGAAGATATTTCCGAAGGGATCGAAGGTTCGGCGGCAGCCTTTATCGGTCTCTTCGAAGGCGAAAATCTCGGGCGACGTCTCATCAAGGTAAGCTGAAAAGAAAAGGCCCGGTATCGCTACCGGGCCTTCTCATTTTTCCATTTATCTCGCTTACCACGCACCCAGCGCCACTGGCCGGAGGTTGCGGTTTTCCATCCGCTCCTTCTTCAGCCCTTCGGCGATGAGGAAGGCGAGTTCCAGCGACTGGCTGGCATTGAGGCGCGGGTCGCAATGCGTGTGATAGCGGTCGCCAAGCTCCGTTTCGCTGATCGCCTGCGCGCCCCCGATGCATTCGGTGACGTTCTGGCCGGTCATCTCGAAATGCACGCCGCCCGCATGGGTGCCTTCCGCGCGGTGAACAGCCATGAAGGCCTGCACTTCCGCAAGAATGCGATCCACAGGCCGCGTCTTGTAGCCGGACGATGCCTTGATGGTGTTGCCATGCATGGGGTCGCAGGACCAGACAACCTTCTTGCCCTCCCGCTCAATGGCGCGGATGAGCTGCGGCAGATGCTTCTCCACATTCTCGGCACCGAAACGGCAGATAAGCGTGAGACGCCCCGGCTCGTTCTTCGGGTTGAGAATGTCGGTGAGGCGTACAAGCTCGTCCGGGTCGAGCGAGGGGCCGCACTTCATGCCGATCGGGTTGTTGATGCCCCGCATATATTCGACATGCGCATGGTCCGGCTGGCGCGTACGGTCGCCGATCCAGAGCATATGGGCGGAGGTGTCGTACCAGTCGCCTGTGGTGGAGTCGATGCGGGTCATCGCCTGCTCATAGCCGAGCAGCAATGCCTCATGGCTCGTATAGAATTCGGTCGTGTGAAGCTGCGGCTGCGAGGCGCTGTCCACGCCGCAGGCGCGCATGAAGTCGAGCGCCTCGGTGATGCGGTTCGCAAGTTCCTCGTAACGCGCGCCTTCGGGACTGTCCGAGACGAAACCCAGATTCCAGCGATGCACAAAATCGAGATCGGCATAGCCGCCGCTCGCAAAGGCGCGGATGAGGTTCAGCGTCGAGGCCGACTGCGAATAGGCGCGCAGCAAGCGCTCGGGATCAGGCACACGGGCTGCCGCGTCGAACTCGATACCGTTGATGTTGTCGCCGAGATAGGAGGGCAGCGTCACATCGCCAATGGTCTCGGTGGGCGAGGAACGCGGCTTGGCGAACTGGCCCGCGATGCGGCCCACCTTCACCACGGGCGAGGCGGCCGCAAAGGTCAGCACCACTGCCATCTGCAGCAGCACGCGGAACGTGTCGCGGATATTGTCGGCGGAGAATTCGGCAAAGCTCTCGGCGCAATCGCCGCCCTGAAGCAGGAAAGCGCGGCCTTCGCAGACCTCTGCGAGATCTGCTTTCAGCTTGCGGGCCTCACCTGCAAACACGAGCGGCGGATAGGAGCGCAGGCGCGCTTCCACAGCGGCCAGAGCCGCCTCATCCGGGTAGGCCGGGAGATGCTTTGCGGGCTTTGAGCGCCAGCTCTCCGGTTTCCAGTTCTCCGCCATCGTCTTTGTCTCCGAAACGCACGAAAAAATGCGGGTTCAGGCTCTCTTCCTGAACCCGCCTTTTCCATATGGAAGGCGGATATATAATCCACAAGACCCCTGAATGGAAGCCTAAGCCCTTGATCTGGCTTGGAGACGCAGAAAAGCCGCTCAGCTCGCGGCCTTGACCAGCGGGGCCTGCCATTTTTCGCGCAATGTCACCAGTTCTTCCGCCGCTGTGGGGTGGACGGCAATGGTGGCGTCAAACTGGGCCTTGGTTGCCCCCATCGTGACCGCGATGCCGACCGCCTGGATGAGTTCGCCAGCCCCCTGCCCCAGAATATGGACACCGAGGACCTTGTCGGTCTTTGCATCCACCACGAGCTTCATGAAGGTTCGCTCCTGCGAGCCGGAAAGCGTGTTCTTCAACCCGCGAAAGGCAGTCTTGTAGAGATCAATCTCGCCGCGCTCCCGCGCTTGGGCTTCGGTGAGGCCGACCGTGCCCATTTCCGGCTGGGAAAAGACCGCCGTCGGGATGATCGAATGATCGACCTTCACATCCTTGCCGCCATAGACGGTGTCGGCAAAGGCATGGCCCTCGCGGATCGCCACGGGGGTGAGGTTCGCGCGGTCCGTCACATCGCCTACGGCATAGATGCTGTCTACCGAGGTCTTCGAATATTCATCGACGATCACCTGACCGGACTTGCCGAGCTTCACACCTGCTTCTTCAAGGCCAAGCCCCCTGGTGAGCGGTATGCGGCCCGTCGCATACATCACGGCATCGGTTTTCAGAATCTCGCCGCTTGTCAGCGTCAGTTCCAGCTCGCCATCCTTTTTGACGATAGAGGCGATGTCGCTGTTCATGCGCAGGCCTACACCCTTCTTCATCATCTCTTCGGCGAGCATTTCGCGCAGATCATCGTCGAAGCCGCGCATGAAAAGGGGACCGCGATAAAGCTGCTTCGTCTCCACGCCAAGCCCGTTGAAAATGCCTGCGAACTCCACCGCGATATAGCCACCGCCGACCACGACAATGCGCTTCGGCAATTCCTCAAGATGGAAGGCTTCGTTCGATGAAATGGCATGTTCAATGCCCGGCACGTCGGGCATGTAGGGCGTCGCGCCAACGGCGATGAGAATGCGCTCCGCCGTCACTTCCCGGTCTTCCGCCTCAAGGCGAACCGTATGCGCATCCCTGACCGTCGCGCGGCTCTGAATGATCTCGACACCCGCCTTTTCGAGATTGCGGATATAGATGCCGTTCAGCCGGTCAATCTCCTTGTTCTTGTTCGCAACAAGCGTCTTCCAGTCAAAGGAGCGCTCACCCACCGTCCAGCCGAAGCCTGCCGCTTCCTCGAACTCTTCGGAATAGTGGCTTGCATAGACAAAAAGCTTTTTCGGAACGCAGCCGCGAATAACGCAGGTGCCGCCGACGCGATATTCCTCGGCAACTCCCACCTTCGCGCCATAGCTTGCAGCGATACGCGCGGCTCGCACGCCGCCAGAACCCGCGCCAATGACGAAAAGGTCGTAATTATATTTGCTCATGGCTGCAGCTCCCGCATCCCTGTCCGGTTTGTTATTTCTTCTCGATCAGCTCGATGCCCGACGGCGAACCGATAATGGCGAGCGCTGCAATATCGATAAAGAGCCCGTTATCCACCACGCCCGGAATAGCATTGAGCGCCGGGGCCAGACTGTCCGGTTCCGGGATCTTGCTGAAGGCGCAGTCATAGATGAAGTTGCCGCTGTCGGTGAAGAAGGGTTCGCCATATTCATCAGCGCGGCGCGAAACCTTACCCGTGCAGCCAAGCGCGCTTGCGACTTCGGCGATCTTCCGCGCTGTCACGCTTGCGCCGAAGGGAACAATTTCCACCGGCAGCGGAAAGGCACCGAGCGTCGTCACGACTTTGGAGGCATCCGCAATCACGATCATCCGCTCGGATGCTGTGGCGACAATCTTTTCGCGCAGCAGGGCCCCACCGCCGCCCTTGATAAGCCGCAGCTTGCTGTCGAGTTCATCTGCACCATCCACCGTCAGATCGAGGCGCTGAACCTGGTGAAGCCCGGCGATCGGGATGCCAAGGCTCTCGGCAAGTTTTGACGTGCGCTCCGATGTAGGCACGCAAATGACCTCAAGGCCACCCCTCACCTTCTCGCCCAGCGCGCGGACGAAATGTTCCGCCGTGGAGCCTGTGCCGAGACCGAGTTTCATGCCCGGACTCACAAAGTCGAGCGCGCGGAGCGCCGCTGCCTTTTTCTGCGCGTCAGCACTCATCACTCAGAGCCCCGCCATCGCGACATACTTCACTTCGAGAAATTCCTCGATGCCCCAAGGCCCGCCTTCGCGACCAAGTCCGGATTCCTTGTAGCCGCCAAATGGCGCAACTTCCGTTGAGATGAGCCCGGCATTGACGCCGACAAGGCCATATTCCAGCGCCTCGGCAATGCGCCAGACGCGCCCGATATCGCGGCTATAGAAATAGGAGGCAAGTCCAAAAGGCGTGTCATTGGCCAGCGCGACTGCTTCTTCATCCGTTTCGAAGCGGAAAACGGGTGCAAGCGGCGCAAAGGTTTCTTCGCGCGTCACCTTCATGCCGGGCTTCATGCCGGAGATGACCGTCGGCTCGAAGAAGGTGCCGCCCTTCGCATGGCGCTTGCCGCCGGTATGCAGCCTCGCACCGCCCGCGAGCGCATCAGCAATATGCTCCTCGACCTTTTCCACCGCAGCCATATCGATCAGCGGACCTTGCGCAACACCTTCTTCAAAGCCGGAGCCTACCTTCAAGGCGGCGACCTTCCTTGCCAGCTTCTCGACAAACTCGTCATGCACGGCCGATTGAACGAGGAAACGATTGGTGCAGATGCAGGTCTGGCCGGTATTGCGATATTTGGATGCAACAGCGCCTTCAACAGCGGCATCAATATCGGCATCATCGAACACGATGAAAGGCGCATTGCCCCCCAGTTCCAACGACACCTTTTTCATGGTCGCGGCGGACTGGCTCATCAGTTCCTTGCCAATCTCCGTGGAGCCGGTGAAGGTGAGTTTCCGCACCAGCGGGTTCGCCGTCATTTCGCCGCCGATGGCGCCTGCCTTGCCCGTAATCACACTCAGAATACCGGAAGGAAGCCCCGCGCGCTGACCAAGCTCTGCCAGTGCAAAGGCGGAAAGCGGCGTCGCGGTCGCAGGCTTCACGACCATGGTGCAACCTGCTGCAAGCGCGGGACCGGCCTTGCGCGTAATCATCGCCGCCGGAAAGTTCCAAGGCGTTATCGCCGCGCAGACGCCGACGGGCTGCTTAAGAACCACGATGCGGCGATCATTGGTCGGCGCAGGAACGATGCTGCCATAGATACGCTTTGCCTCTTCGGCATAGAACTCGATGAAGGAAGCGGCATAGGCGATTTCGCCCTTTGCCTCGGCCAGCGGCTTGCCCTGCTCTGCCGTGAGAATAGCGGCGAGATCGTCCTGATTTTCCATCATCAGTTCGAACCAGCGGCGGAGAATGACGGAACGCTCCTTCGCCGGGCGCGCGGCCCATTCCTCCTGCGCGCGGGAAGCGCCTTCGATCGCCTCGCGCGTCTCTTGCGTACCAAGCGAGGGCACGCTCGCAATCTTCTCGCCCGTTGCCGGGTCTGTCACGTCAATCTGCGGCGCATCCGCCCCCACCCATTCGCCATTGATAAAGCAAAGGGTTTTCAGCAGGGACTTGTCCTTGAGGCGAGAGGTAAGCGTCATGAGAGATTCCAGAATCTGCTATGTTTGGGCGCGCTTTCTTGCGTTTATCCGTCGCACTACATCATATAGTCTCAGGCCAGCTGTAATATGGCCCTTTGGCGCGCCTTATCCATGCCCTTGTTAGCACCCCCCGGCCCATGCCGGAAAGACCCCCGAGCAAAGACCACGGAAACACATGAAGGTCAGTGAGTATTTTTCGGAGACCTATGAGGAAGCCCGGCAGCGCTTTCTTGATGCCGCGCAGACAGCAGGCGGGCAACTGGCTTCCTTTGAGAATCCGCATGGGTTCGGTCCGAATGGCGCACGGCTTTTCACGGATGTGGCCCGGTTCGGCCCGGCAAACGCCGAAACAGTGCTTCTTAATATCAGCGGCACACATGGCGCTGAAGGCTATGGTGGTTCCGCTGTGCAGACGGCCTGGATCCGCGAAGTCGGCCCCCGCGCGCTACCCGCGGGCGTGGGGGTCATCATGGTGCATGCGCTGAACCCGTTCGGCTTTGCCTGGGGCCTGCGCGGCACCGAAAACAATGTCGATCTCAATCGCAATTTCGTGGACCACACAAAGCCGCATCCCGCTAACCCGCTTTACGAGGAACTGCACCGCATTCTCTGCCCGGACTCACTGAGTGATGCCGCCGTTCAGAAAATGCTGGCGGCGGGCGCGCGCTTTGTGGAGCGGCACGGGCAATGGGCGCTCGAAGATGCGATCAGCCGCGGGCAATACACGCACCCGGACGGCTATCATTTCGGCGGCACGAAGCCTGAATGGTCGAACATCGTGTTGCAGGGCATCGTTGCCCGCATGCTGTCACATGCGCATCGGGTCGGCTTCATCGACTGGCATTCTGGTCCGGTGGGCGATGGCGAGTTAATCCATCTCTGCTATTCCGAACCCGGCAGCCCCGCCTATCGGCGCGCGGGCGACTGGTGGGGGCGCAATGCGCTCGACCCGAAAACCGTTGACGCCATGTGGGGCTCGAAGCGTCCGACACGGCGCGGTACCATGTTCTCGGGCATTGAAGACATGCTCGGACCGCGCGTCCAGTTTGCCGGTGCCGTCATCGAGTTCCGTTCGGCGCTCGCGAAAAACAACGCCGCAAAGGCCATGCGCGTGCCGATGCTGGAGCGGTGGCTGCGCTTCATTGGCGGCTTCGATGCGCTGGAAGCACCTGCCTATTTCGAGGAAATAAGAGAGGATTACGCCCCGCGCCGTCTTTCCTGGCGGGAGAATATCATCACCAACGGGCTTGCCTGTTACGAGCAGACATTCAAGGGGCTTGCCGAATGGTCGCGCGAAGGGCTGAAAGCGGCTGATTGACGCCCCTGCCGCGAAGAAACCGGCGCAGGCTTGCCACAATCAGGCGGCCATGCGAGACAGGCACCGCTCAATTTGAACGGTGAAGTCATGCGCCCTACCCTGCTTTTCGATCTCGACGGCACATTGGCCGACACGGCGGCTGATCTCTGCGAAACGCTCAATGTGATCCTTGAACTGCATGGGCGCGAACGCGTGTCCGAAGCGCGTGTCCGTCATCTTGTGGGTGGCGGCGCCCGGCTGCTTCTTGAGCGCGGCTTCCGGGAAACAGGGGAGGAGGCGAGCGAAGAATTGCTCGACCAGAGCTTTGCCGAGTTCCTCGACTATTACGAACATCATATTGCTGACCACACGAAACTCTGGCCCGGTATGCGCGATCAGCTTGATCGTCTGGCCGATGCGGGCGCGCTCATGGCCGTCTGCACCAACAAGGTGGAAAGCCTTTCGCGCAAGCTGATTGAGACGCTTGGCATTGACCATTATTTCCCGGTCGTGATCGGCGGAGATACGCTTCCGGTGAAGAAGCCGGACCCAGAACATCTCCTTGAGGCAATCCGGCAGCTTGGCGGCGACAAGGCCTATGCGGTGATGGTGGGCGACAGCGAGGCGGATATTTATGCCGCGAAGAATGCCGGCATCCCTTCCATCTGCGTCACCTTCGGCTATACGCGCATTCCGGTGGCGGAGCTTGGAGCTGATGTGACCATCGACCATTATGATGAATTCCCCGCGGCCCTCGCAAAGCTGCTTCCGGCTCACTTCGGCTGAAGGCGGTGCTAGAGGACTTTCAGCACCCGCTCGCCATCAGCGAGTTCAATTCCCGTATATTCGCAAATGCCTTCCTGCCGCTGAAAAACGCTGACGGCAATGAGCCAGATGCGGGTGATGCGTGCGGGCGGCGCGCCAATGGCCTTTGCGTAATCAGCGCGAAGCGAGCGTTCTTCCGACAGCCATTTGCCAAGATTGGTGGGGTTTGAGCGTACGACCCAGTGTGTCTCCACCTTGTCCCAATAGGGAAGCGGGCAGCGGAAAATCGTATCTTCGGCGAGCGATGACGACCACATATAGGTAAGGTCCTGCCCGTTATCATATTCCACGGCGATGGAGAGATAGTCATGCGTCGGCTGAATATCTTCCGGCAGATCGCAGGGCAGTCGGTCCACCTTCCACCGCCAACGCAGGCGCGTTTCCTCCGTCAACGGAAAATCGGCCGGGAATTGCAAGATGCCGACATCTCCTGCCGTATGGCAGCAGATGCTGTGCGTATCCGCCGCATGATGCTCGCGAAAGATGCGGCCCTCGCCCAGCCGCCAGAGATAGCGCCAGCCTTCCGGCGGCGGAACGGGGTGACGCGCCTCTTCAAGCGCCGCCGCGACAAGCCCTTCATAGTCACCCGCTAGAGCCAGTGCCTCGAGGCCGGCAAGCGCCGCGCCCTTCCACCGGATCACACAGACGCTGATCTCACCGGAGAGGCCTTCTCGCGGATAGGCGGGATCGAAATGCCCCTGCTCATCCGCCCATTCACCCGGCGGCTTCGCCACCACTTCGAGCAGCCCGCCCGCCACCATGGTGACGGTGGAGTGATTGCCGGGCGTCTTGCAGATCGCCGTGCCCGCGCCAGTCCGCAACCAGAGGCCGATACGCGCCCCAAAGCCGAGATCGAGCAGTTTCGAGGCCCAGAAGCCGCCTGCCGCGATAATTGTCACCTCATCACCGGGCGTAACGCTGAAGCCTGCCGCCTGCCACTGATCCTCCGGCCGGAGCGTCAGGCAGCGCGCCTCGCCTATATGCGCGGCTACCGCGGGCTCGGCCAGAAGCGCCGTCATCGCCCGCTCGAAAGCCGGGCCAGAAGCGGGGCCGAGGGCGCGCGGTTTCAGCCTCCGCCCCAGACCACGCATCGCAAGCCGCGCAAGCGTTGCGGCCGTTCTGAGCTGCGATCTGTCTGGCATCGGGCCTCCCCGTTTTCTCTCACACCAGCCTACCCCGCCCTGCCCGCCCGCAAAACCCCGCGAACGGCTTGACTTGGCGCCGAACCAAAGCATATAGACGTGCTCCCGAACGAGATCGGCGCCCATCGCGCCCACAGGGGACGGTTAGCTCAGTTGGTAGAGCACTGTGTTCACATCGCAGGGGTCACTGGTTCGAGTCCAGTACCGTCCACCATTGAATTCA
>ENA-UOVV01000368-UOVV01000368.1-compost-metagenome-genome-assembly--contig:-NODE-368-length-58984-cov-9.933683_pt1 | contig 58984 bp, 44 predicted proteins | sample MGYA00238155_ERZ761577 | MGnify/ENA primary metagenome ERZ761577 (study PRJEB28898, sample SAMN06268775) | compost metagenome | isolation source: Emeryville, CA | place: USA:Emeryville, CA | collected... | reverse complement strand
CTATCGTTTCTTTTTCTTAGACTTTTTGGACTTTTTACCTGTAGGTTCGGGAGTGGCTTCTACCTGGACAGGTTCCTCCTTTTGAGACAAATCCTTAATACGAATATTTCGGAAACGGAGTTCACTTCCGTGACCTAAGAAGCCGATATGGCCCGTCTTCCGATGTAATCCTGGGTGCTCTTTTTTATCCAGGGTTCCGTTTTTAGAAGCTTCTGCCAGGTCTCCGTCCAGAATAGTAGTACCGTTCAAAATAACTTTCACTTTCGAACCTTGTACGTGAACCTCCTGGTAATTCCATTCACCGACCGGTTTGAGATATCCCCTCTTGGATGGGATGATACCATAAGCCGAACCGTGGTATTGATAGGGTTCCAGGTTCCGATAAATGGGGGCTGTATCATCCAAGATCTGAAGTTCACAAGCACCGGCATAAGCGGCATCACCTTCCAACGGCGCACGTATACCTAGCCCGTTGTTGGCTCCCGGAGTTAGTTGGAACTCAAACCTAAAGATGAAATCGGAATACTCATCTTTCGTGTACAAATTCCTTGTTCCTCCACGACTGGTACCTTTTGGTTTAACTACCAAATCTCCACCTTCAATGAAGTAATCGTCCGTATTCCCGACCCACTCATGCATATTGGTTCCATCGAACAACACTTTATATCCTTCGTTTTTCTCCTCCTCCGACAATTGGAAAGGCTCTACACTGGGAAGTTCCTTAACATAGATATCGCGATAGTAAACACGAGTACCGTGAGCCTGTAACTCTAATTGACCGACCGGGAAAATAGGTTGGCTACGATCCCAGAAATTTTCCAGGATGACATTATCAACCACCCGATGTCCGTTCAAATCTACCGTAACTCGGTCTCCTACCATTTTGATATAAAATGTATTCCACTCCCCTAAGCGATTATCGGCCACGAGGTCGGGTGTGCTTTTATGCACCTTGTTATTATATAAACCGCCGGATCCAACCTGTGCCCCTACATTGACGCGAGATGTATCCCAGATTTGAACCTGTGGTGTCCCCCGCAAATAGATGCCTGCATCCCCATCTTTCCCATTCGGATCTAGCATCCAATCCACATACATTTCAATGTCTCCATATTCCTTCTCTGCAACTATATTCTGTCCTTTTCCGGTAAAGACCAGAACGCCGTTTTCCACTTTCCAGCCATTTCTCATTATCTCATCAGCAATTTTTTGCTTGTAAGCCAGTGAGTCTGGGCTGAGTTTGGCACGTTTAATCGGATTATCAACCAAACCTTTCCAACCAGTAAGATCTTTTCCATTAAACAGCGAAATGTACCCGTTGTCGTCGGAAGGCATTTCAGACAAGTGTTTGCGAATGGCTTCTTTATGGTACTCAGAATCTTGACCTGAGATGACCTGCATTGTTTTGGTAAGTAACTGACGAACTGACGGACCGTCAAATTGTGGATTTGCGAGTCCTATATTCATCACGGCACGTGCTGCTACTTGTTGTAGTTCAGGGTCGTCGAGGTACTTTCCAGCAGTAATCAAAGCATAGAACGTTTTAGAACGCTCCAGTTCACGAATGATCGCGCTCTTGCTATTGGCAGAACTTGCCGTTTCTAAGATCTTACGCAAAAGGATCACTTTCTGTTCGGGCGTTGCCTTAGCTCTGCTCACTGTCGCGACATAACCTGCAATAGCCTTTTCTTTGTAATCGGCATTCGCTGGATTCTTAGCAATCTTATAAAGCTCATCCAAACTGGCATCGTCAGCCCATTGACTAAGGGCATTGACCGCTGCTTCTTTCTCTTGAGCAGTCCCACTACTGAAAGCATTGAGTGTAGCCTCCATTGCCTCTTTTCCACCTACGCTGGCGAGAACAGGCAGGTACGCGGCTTTACGAGGCGATAATCTGTAATTTCCATAAAGTTGTGAAAGCACATGTTGGTTCTGGCTTTCACTCTTCAAAACAGATTTAACAGCTTCTTGAACTTCCGCTAATTGAGGGACATCCGTTGTCTTGTTCAGGAGTGTAAAAAGAGTCGGCAGATCTTTTGCAGAAGCGACGCCCTTAAGTGCATTAAATGCAGCATTTTTCACCTCAGCATTGGAATGATCTAACAAACCAGCTACTACGCCAAATTTAGCATCTGCTTTACGACTGGCCAGAATATTCAGGATAGCAATTTTTCCGGCATTGCTCGATGCGGGTACAGCGGCAGCAACTTGATCTACCAATCCGTTGGATTTTGTGCTCAAAAGGGCTAGACGTACCGCATCAACCACCTTCGAATCACTACTTCTCAACAATGGTACGAGTTTAGCAATGGCCGATTCACCATTGAGCTTGCTCAATGCAGTAATGGCAGCAGCTTTTACATTTGGATTCGTCTCACTTATCGCACGGGTGATCGCTGGTACGGCAGCTACTGTGCCCGATTGGCCAAGAAACGCTAATACGTCCGCTTTCACGGCTGGTGTACCTGATGCGAGAATTTTGGTAAGGGCAGGCGTTGTTTTCTCGGGGTTTAATTTACCGAGCGACGCTAGTGCGCTTGCTCTTAACTTCGCGTTTGGACTTTGCACAGCTTGGGTAAGTTCGTTCAAAACAGCGTCTCCCTTAACGGCAGCCAGTACACTCAACGCAGCAGCTTTGGTATGTTCCTGTTTGGTCGTTTTAGCCGCTGCATACAGGCTTCTTGCAGATTTTTCCGCCAATGCGGGGTCTTTTTCTGCAAGACGGGTCAGATATTGAATATAGTTCCCGGTAGCATTAGTTTCGTCGTATACCAATCCGGATTTTTCGGCCGCCTTACGAAGTACGCCCTCTGAGGAAGGAGCCGCAATTTGCGTCAATGCATATTGGGCTACTTTTCGAATCTCCTTTTCTTCACCGGCGGCAAAGCGTTCGATGACAGGTGCAGCGGGTGCGAATTTCATGTCACCCAGTGCTTCTATCAAGTGTAACTGACGATTTCCCCAGGGATTTTCCAACGCTTTTAACAGAGCATTCCCAGCAGCTTGGGTACCTGACGCAGCCAGTGCACGGGCGGCTGGCCCGACCAACTCCGTGTCATCCAAAAATGGAACGATGGCGTTTAATCCTTCTCCTTTATCGACTTGCTGTAGTTGGAATAATACAAAAGCCTGATTGACTTTGTGGGTGAGTTTGGGTAAGGCTTCCGCATAGGCTTCGGCGGCTAGTTTTCGCCATGATTCACGGGCAGGTTGATTTACAAAATAGGTAAACCCTCCAACAGCGTACTCGATGGCTGCATTCTGAGCACTTTCTGGAGCTGCCAAACGTGTAATCATTTTGACAATTCCGTCTTTACCCAAACCAGCCATTTCTTCGGCATTTCTTTCGAGTGATTTTTGGTTTTGAGCCGGTACCTGGGCTAGCAAATCCGCAATTCGGGTTTCGACGGTTCTTCCATCTGCGTTTTGGGCATGGGACCATCCGGCGAGCAAGCCCGAAATCAAAACGGTATAGATAATCTTCTTCACTGTGATCGATTAAATTGAGGTGATTACAAAGTATAGGGCGCCCGCATGGGTTGATCAATCAACCGGTTAGCACCTTCGTCGTCGATAAACAATTGTTTGACAGGGTCAAATTTCAAGGAACGATTGAGACGTAATGCTACAAGTCCCATGTTGACGATCGTGCACGAACGGTGCCCATTCTCTTCGTTTAGAGCAAATTTCTGACGCTTTTTAACCGCTTCTATGAAGTCTGTAACCTGTGGTTCCGGATCTGGGAATGAGGCTAATTTCTTTTCAAAATCGGGTATATCACAGCGGAAACCGTTATAGACCTTCCCGTTAGGGCCTTCGATATAGGCTGCGTTCGTGTCTTTTCCTTCACCGTCAAGAATGATTTTACACCCGTCTTCGTAGGTATATTCAATCCTTCTCCAAGTGCCTACAGCATCGGTATGCTGTTGCGGTGCATCGATTTCGACACTGATCGGACTGGTATCATCTTTTCCTAAAATATATTGTACCGGATCGAGATAGTGTTGTCCCATGTCACCCAATCCGCCTCCGTCGTAATCCCAGTATCCCCGGAAAGTACCGTGTACCCGGTGTTTGTTATAGGGTTTATAAGGCGCTGGGCCTAACCATTTATCGTAATCGAGTTCAGCCGGCACCGGTTCGGGTTTCAAATCCGTGCGTCCCACCCAATAGAATTTCCAATCGAATCCGGTATGACGGCTAACCGTAATTTTTAGAGGCCATCCCAACATTCCGCTATCAACCAGCTTCTTAATCGGTTTTACGGTTGTATTCATGCCATAAAAGTTCGAGTCGAAGCGGAACCAGGTATTGAGTCGGAAAATTCGGCCGTGTTGTTGTACGGCTTCTACGACTCTTTTGCCCTCTCCTATTGTTCTTGTCATGGGCTTCTCAGCCCAAATATCCTTACCGGCTCTAGCCGCATCGGCTGCCATTATTCCATGCCAATGTGGGGGGGTAGCGATATGGACTATATCTACTTCGGGAAGTTGAATAAGCTCCCGGTAGTCTGTCATCGCTTTTACACCCTTCGGAAGTTTAGCCAACGTATTTTTTAGGTGATTTTGATCGACATCGCATATGGCAACCACCCGCGTACCGCCGTAGGCAATATGTCCTTGCCCCATTCCCCCTACCCCAATGATGCCCTTGGTCAATTGATCGCTGGGTGCGATAAATCCTTTACCTAGAACGTGGCGAGGAACGATGGTAAACCCAGCCAGGACGGCGGCCGAGCCTCTCAGAAAATCACGACGGGAGGTGCCTTTCTTTATTTGTTTTTCTACTTTTTCCATTTGATTAGCTTATTCGCGCCTATTTTTTGGTTCTCCGTTTCTATGCCTTAAAGATTGCATCCATTTTTTCCTTGATCTGTATCAGACGATTCCGATCCCCGCCTGGTACTTCAGCAGAAGCCCAGCCTGAATAACCGATTTTGCGAAGTGCTGCATTCACGGCAGGCCAGTTGCAATCTCCTTCGAGCAGTTCCACGCCAAATCCCTTCCAAAGACCTTCTTCGTTCATTTTTTTGAGGCTATACTCTTTAATGTCCAGCTTGAAGATCCTCCTACCTAAAGCGTCAATCCAATGAGCAGGCCATCCGTAACGTAAGATATTTCCCACATCGAAATACCATCCTATAAGCGGATGATTGAACTCATCGACATATTGGGCGGCTTCAATAGGGCTGATTAGGAAGTTATTCCATACATTTTCAAACGCAATTCGAACGCCGGTTTCTTCGACCACTGGGATTAATTTTTTAACCTCTTCGATCGAGCGCTCCCATGCTTCACGATAAGTGGTTTCGGCATTGACGACCCCGGGAACTAATAGGACGGTAGTGCCTCCATATTGCTTGGTATCACGAAGCGCTTTCACCATCGCATCGGAACAGGCTTTTCTTTTGGCAGGGTCTTTATCGGTAAGGGGCGATTTCCAATGGACCGAGTTCACCGTTCCGGGCAGCTCTAAACCCGTTTTATCTCTCGCGTCCAAAATCTCCTTCATGGGTAAATCGTTGGGCGAATCGAGCTCTACCCCGTCAAAACCAATGTCTTTCAATAGCTTAAATTTGTCTAGAATCGACAAATCTTCTTTCACCATCCCCCATTTCAAGCTCTTTTTTACCATGGGTGGAGGAGCCATGCCGGTATCGGGTGCAGCAAGCACCTCCGATACACCCAGACCGAGTGCGGTGGCAGCAATGGCATTTGATTTAAGGAAATCTCTTCTGTTCATAAATAAATAAAAATGTCTACCACCTCAGACTTTCCAAAGTGCTAAGATGGCAGACTATTGGTTACACATTTCCTATCCTATTCCAATCTTAACTGAATGCTGTAAAACCTGGTTTAGCTACTTCAGCTACGGGAGTGGGCGTATCCCATGAATAGGTATCTGGGCCTAACTTCTCAGTAGAGTTCAAAGCTTGCTCCCAGGTTATTCTCTTGCCGGTATACGCTGCCATTCGACCCATGATGGCCAACAAAGTACTTCTTGACATCCACTCACCATCGTTATGGCCTTTTCCTTTCCGAATGGACTCAAACAGTTCGTTATGTTCGTTTTGGTACATGTTACTGGTTGGACCATCGTATTTCCACTTATTGGGTCCGTAGTAAATTTCATGCACCCTTTTCGAACAATCGACCATACAACGGCCTTTAGAACCGAGGCTTTCTACCAGGTAGGAAGTATCGGTATTGGCTTGCTGACGGGATACATGGAAACCTTTCGCACCATCAGCGTATTCATAAGTGATTGAAAAATGGTCGAAGATATGCCCAAAAGCAGGATCCGTCCTTACCTGACGACCTCCCGTACCAATGGCACTGATAGGCTCTTTGTCACCAAAAGCCCAAGACATCATATCCACGCTGTGTACGGCTTGTTCGACGATATGATCCCCGGAAAGCCAGGTATAGTACAACCAGTTACGAAGTTGATATTCCATGTCGGTCCATCCCTCCTTCCGTGGGAATGACCACAAGAGACCTGTATAATACGTATTGTATACCGTGTTGACTTCACCGATGGCTCCGTCCAGGATTTTCCCGAAACTCGCTCTTTTCGGCTCGTCATAACGCCAACAGAAACCAGAAACAAGGGATAGATTTTTTTGTTTGGCCAACTTAGCAGCTTCTAACACCCTTCTTACCCCAGGGGCATCCACCGCTACCGGCTTCTCGCAAAAAATATGTTTGCCCGCTTTCACCGCAGCTTCCAAATGCAAGGGGCGAAAGTGAGGTGGTGTAGCCAGAAGTACTACATCCACGCCCGAATCAATAACTTTTTGATAGGCGTCAAAACCTAAAAACTTATGCCCTTCATCCACTTTCACTTTATCTCCATGAACTTTCTTCAAACCTGCTAATGAGGCTTCAAGTTTGTCACTAAAGATATCTCCCATGGCATGAAGCACAACATTGGGATCCGCATTCAACGCCTGCTGGGCAGCGCCAGAGCCACGACCACCACAACCGATCAACCCTACTTTCAAGGTTTCGCTGTTGATGCCGGCATAGGTCTTTTTAGGTACAATAATAGATGGGAAACTGCTTCCTGCCAGGGCAAGACCCGCAAGTTTCAAAACATCTCTTCGTGAGGTTGCCATATTCTATTTAATTATTAATATTAAAGGCTGCTAATATACTGTTTCAGGTCCTAATCTTCAAGAAATCCCCCCATTTAATAATACCTTTAAAGGATTAGGATACTCGAAATTTCATCGAAAATACGAGAAGCCAAAACTCCCTTCGAGAACTCAAACACTTCCCTTGCCTCCACCCTTATTTACCCAGGGAAATTAAATTTACAAACAAACGATAGGCACCGGGCACTCCGGCCGGAAGCTCTCTAAACCAGGAAAGACTGGAATAAATATAATAGCCCTCTCCGAATTTTGTATATAAAATTCCGCTATCCAGAGGGGCTCCTCCAGGATCATTGGAAGAGATAACCGTATGATAACGCTGGTCCCAATTTGCAGGAAAATATAATCCTCTCTCCTGCACCCAACCCTCAAAATCCTTTAACGTGATCTTATTAGGGGAGTTCAATACCGGACTTTGGGGATTCAGTATCCTAACCTCAGCCTCCTCTACGCTTACACGCTCCCGGGAAATGTCGAAAGGAAAAGGACCGAGATCCTTGAAGGGTAAATCCATACTCGTATTATATTGAACAATGAGATTTCCCCCACCTTTGACATAATCTAGTAAAACCGACTGCCGAGATGACAAAGCCGGGCGTGTATTATACGCTCTAACCCCCAAAATTACGGCATCAAATCGCTGGAGAACTGACGGTTCAATATCTTTGTCTTCCAACACTGTCACCTGATATCCTATTTCCTGCAGAGCCTGTGGTACGGCATCGCCCGCTCCATGAATATAACCAATTAATTCTCCTTTGGTCTTTAAATCCAAACGAACAATTCTCGCCTTACTTTGTGGGAAAAAGACTTGGCGCGGAATATGATCATAGGCGATAATGCCCAATCCGCGGTCATAGGTAACACCGTCCATTTCGGCAATGGCAATTACTTCTCCCACCTCAGCAGCACCAGGGGGAATTACTTTAAAATCGATCAGCATATTTCCTCCCTTGCGTTCAATTTTGAACTCCTTTTGTGAAGGTGTAACCCTCCAACCTTCGGGCAAACGCAGGCGAACAGTACCCTGGCAATTTTCACGAGCCGCTGTTACTGTCACTCGAATATTTCTTGCTGCACCGTCTTTAAACATATACACCTCGTTCCCGAGCTCCGTATATACCGGAGGCGAAATCACAAAAGGTTCAACTACTTCACCCCGGACAGGATCTCGTTTTTTATATAGGACAGGAATTTGATATTCAATTTCCTCACTCTCGATCTTCAATCGGACTCGAACCTGCGCCACAGGTGGGTTTTCGGGCAATCCAATCGATGGTTGATCGGCTACCTCAAACATGCCTGCGTATCCGATGTCTCGGGTGAGCCAATAGGGATGGGATATGTCTTGCTGCTCAGGAACCTGGGTATTGGCTTCGAGCCGAATGGCTTCGTTAAAGTTCAGGGGCTGATTTAACTTCGCCTCTTCGCGAAGAAATGGTCCCGACCAGGAGACCAGCTCGACTGGAAATGTTGATCGATTCACCGCTTCAAAAGCGATCGTTAACATCTCCCCCGGTGTATAAATCGAGGTGCCTGATACTGCTTCGAGGTAAAGTCCTAGTACGTCCTTGATGAGCTGATCAACCTCTTCCAGCTTTGTTTTCTGCCAGTAGGCGTCTTTTACCTTTAAAATTTCCCTACGTATTTTCAGGAGTGTCGGCACACTACCCGAGGGGTTCGTAACGTCATATTCTTTTTTCAATTGCTCGATTAGGGATGGTATCCTATCGCCCCCCGCTACCCTCGACCAGGAAGAGTTTATACCCTCCAGAAGACCATCTTTAGGCTTCTCCCCTTTTACAAATTCGAAATATTCTACATCTACGCCTCTTCTACCAACAGCCCCAAATCCCTGACTTTTGTGCATACTGCGGCTTCTTGCCGCAATTTCACCGTACGACGCGCCGAGGAGTGGATTGTATTTACCAATGTCTACCTGCATGTAATTAGGTACATTTTTGATAAATTCTTCCCTATTCCTTACCGCCCACATGCTAATGTTCCACATCAGGCGACGAGGCTTCCAAACGTCAACGTATTTTAATTGCTCTGGGAAACGAGTGGGATCACCTGCTGCATCAAAGGCTTCCGCAGCGAGGAGGGCGGAAGCAGTATGATGACCGTGACCAGCCCGCTCATCGGGTGGGAACCGTGTGACGATTAAATCGGGGCGTGTGTTACGTATGATCCAAACGGCATCGGCCAGGACCGCTTCCCGATCCCAAATTTGTAGGGTCTCATCAGGGTTCTTGGAGTATCCAAAATCGTTTGCTCGGGAGAAGTATTGTTTTCCCCCATCGATGCGTCGTGCCTGTAGCAGTTCCTGGGTTCGGATAATTCCCAACAACTCTCTCATTTCAGGTCCGATTAGATTTTGCCCACCGTCCCCCCGAGTGAGCGAAAGGTAATAGGTTTGGTATTTCTCTTCATTGGCCATGTAAGCAATGAAGCCCGTGTTTTCATCATCAGGATGCGCTGCAAAATACAACACACTACCCAGCACGTTTAATTTTTCAATTTTATGAAGTATTTCTGAGGAGTTGGGTTGTTGCGAAGGATTCGCAACAACGGTAATATTTCTAAAAAACGAAAGTAAGAATAACCCGAAGTAAAAGTATTTCAATTTCATGCTACGATTTTTAACTCAACCCCTATTACAAACCTAAATAAAAACCTATTGGTAGTAAAAATGTACCCCCCTTAGGAATACTTCACAAAGATAGGCGACATCTTGAGCAATTGAAGGCCCGAAATTCTACAACTTTCACCAGCTATAACACCATTTCCTTGCGATAGACAGCCCTTGCCCCAACAGGCACTATAATTTTAGCTAATTAAACCTATAACTCTGTCATAAAACTAAAAATGATTCATTATGGGAGCTTTTGAAGATAAAGTGAAAGGTAATTGGAACATCCTCAAGGGAAAATTTAAAAAACAATACGCAGATCTGACCGACGATGATCTCCTGTATGAAGAAGGACTAGAAGATGAACTTTTAGGACGACTTCAAAGGCGATTGGGTAGAACAAGGGAAGAGTTAGAGCGTGAAATGGACACCTACCTACTGGAAGACTAGAATCAATTAGCCATTTTAAAGGTAGTCGACGGGATGCATTCTTGCGACTACCTTTTTTTATTTGAAAAAACCACATCAGCCATGTCAAATGAAGACCATAAGCCACTCTGGTGGCAAACGGGTGTGATCTATCAAATTTATCCTCGTTCATTTCAAGACAGTAATGACGACGGCATCGGCGATCTAAAAGGAATCGTCGATCGATTAGACTACCTCACCTGGCTAGGGGTTAATGCCATCTGGATTTCTCCCTTTTTTGTGTCCCCTATGGCCGATTTCGGTTATGATATTTCCGATTACAAAAGTATAGATCCCATTTTTGGCCACTTCGATGACTTTGAAAACCTATTAGCAGAGGCACATAACCGGGGAATGAAGTTGATTATTGATTTAGTACCTAACCATACCTCTGATCAACATCCCTGGTTTCAAGAATCCAGATCGGATCGACATAATCCGAAGCGAGACTGGTATATATGGAGAGATGCGGGTCCCGACCAGACGCCCCCTAATAATTGGCTAAGTGTCTTTGGTGGATCTGCCTGGGAATGGGACAAACAAACCCAACAGTATTATTACCATGCGTTTTTGAAAGAACAACCCGATCTGAATTGGCGAAATCCGGAAGTTCAACAAGCCCTGCACGATGTGATGAAGTTTTGGTTGGAAAAGGGGGTCGATGGTTTTCGCGTCGATGTAATGTGGCATATGATCAAAGATCAACTCTTTAGAGATAACCCAAAACGGCCTGAGGCAAATCCCGCAAGTTACTTCTATGACGACTATCTACCGGTCTACTCTACCGACCAGCCGGAGGTGCATGAGGTGGTACGCGAAATGCGAAAATTAATGGATCAATTCGAGGAAAGGGTACTAATAGGTGAAATCTACCTTCCGATCGATCGTTTGGTAGCCTATTATGGTGAAGAAAATAACGGTGCTCATTTGCCCTTCAATTTCCAACTTTTAACCATCGATTGGGAAGCGGAAAAAATCGCCAATATGATCAGTCAATATGAGGGAGCACTTCCGGCCGGGGGCTGGCCTAATTGGGTATTGGGTAATCATGATCAGCCTAGAATCGCCAGTAAAATAGGATTACCGCAGGCGCGTGTAGCTGCCATGATGCTCCTTACCCTAAGAGGGACTCCCACTATCTACAATGGAGAAGAAATTGGAATGGTTGATGTGGCTATTCCTCCAACTGAAATTGTCGACCCTCAGGGCATCCGATTCCCCGATTTGTATCAGAGCCGGGACCCCGCACGAACGCCAATGCAGTGGGATACGTCACCGTACAGCGGATTTTCAAATGTAAAGCCCTGGCTGCGCCTTGCAGATAACTATGAAGAGGTCAATGTAGAAACCCAAAAAAGTTTGCCTGAATCGCTCGTGAATCTTTATCACACCTTGATCCAACTTCGTCATAGGGAACTAGCCTTACAGTTAGGAAGTTATCAGCCCATCCATACGGATGAGCAAATTATATCCTATTTGCGCTCATATGAGGGGGAAGGCCGTTTTTTAGTCATTTTAAACCTTACGCACCGTCCAACCAGCTTTTCACCTGCACATTTTTATTGGCATGGAACCATTGTAGTTGATACGCTTCTACGTCGATTGGGTGAACAAGTTGGTAGTGAATCGCTGACTGTCCAGGGTGACGAAGGTTTGATCATCAGGCTTCAGGATGAAGCAGAAGACTAGCTTTTTCGGGGTTGGAAGCGCTCAGCAGGGAGAGCAATAGTTTACAAACTTCCACGACGGTATGCTCAACAATTGTCTCGGGAGGACCTTTTACACAGATATTCCGCGTATACCATTGTTCCTGAAAAACGACTACAATAAACACCGACCCAACCGGTTTTTGCGGGGTTTCACTCCCGCCCGGTCGTACAAGACCTGTTATGCCAACTAAAATATCGGCAGGAAAAAGAGGCATAAGTCCTTCGACAATAGCCCTACTCGCTTGTGGGGATTCTGCAGAATATTTCTCTATAAGCTGATCAGAGATACCCAGAAGTTTCGTTTTAATTTCTTCTGCATAACACACGATTCCCCCTTTTAGCACAAGTCCCGCTCCAGGAAGCAGTGAGAATTCATACGCCACGCGCCCCCCGGTAGCACTTTCTCCAAAAGCGATCGTTAGATTAGAGGACACTAATTTTTCGGTAAGGACGGAAACGAGTCGCCGGCAATCCCCTCGAGAAGAGCGACAAGAAACCGGATCAATGATTTTCATAAATAAAATATTTGCAGGGTTTGCAAGAAAACGAATTATAGCTTCTCGGATTTGTAAATGAAAGGCTCCCTAGGTTCCCGGGCAACGGGATAGACGGTACGTTTTTTGGTCAGCATCGAGGTAATGATAATTACAACTCCAATGATTAAATGGGGGAAAAATGCAAAATCAGCAAAGCCAAATAACCAGGGGGATATAGCTAGAATGAATCCCAACGCAAGATCGGCATAAAGGTGAAATTGCATAGGTAGCCATCTAAAAAGCCCACCCTCATAATCGGTCATCACAGCAGATGAGGCGATCAATACGGCAATACTCGAGGGAACTATCCAAACAGCCGGGTTTGTATCTGAATAGTCCATCAATTTAAATAACCTCGGGGACAAAAAAAGAAGCAGGACAAGCGCATAATCTAGTATGGCGTGTGCCTTTGTGCTGATAATATTCATGGCATTCGGGAGTTTAAGAAAAGTTAGAATTAATTGTTGATGTACGTAAAATTATCAGGTCGTACGACCGAGTGCTTGCTGTGGCCGCATGACGTATAGACCCGTAGGATCGTCCGGTTTACTCTAATTATATATCCGAAAACCGTACCAGCTCACGCCCAATCAACTCAAAATGAACCTGCTCCAATTTCTCACTTATACCTCATCAGTGCAGGTCCTCACAAATTCTCGACCTAAAATCGAACTGAGAGGCAATCCTCACTTGGTGTCGCTCGAAGGCGGATAATAATAGGCTATGAAATAGGGGTTGACCAGGTGAGCTTACACTGTTGACTTCTGAGGTCTTTTTGTCTCAATTTGAATCGCTTATACCCTTAAAACCCCCAAAAGAAAAGTGATAAAGTTGGGGTTGAATGAGGACGTCCTCTCTCGTTTAAGTAGGTTTTCCCCCCGAATTTTACAGTTCGTACCGCTATTCGTCTCAAAGCTATTTTTGAAGTCGGTGTTGGGCATGATAATTACATCTTTTGTCCTAAGAAATTCAACAAACTACTCAACGTTATGAAAGGCTTCAAAAACACATCGGAATTTGAGCGACTGTTTATGGAGGAATTAAAAGGCCTGTATTGGTTAGAATCCCATTGGATTACTACGCAGCGTGAACTCGAAGAATTTGTGGTTTCGGACGAACTAAGAGTAACGCTTCGTTCGCATAACCTACTCAATATGGAGGCTGTTCTACGGCTGGAAAAGATCTTCAATTTAATGAATGTAAATATCGCCCACGAAAGCTCTCGCTTTGTAGATGATTTGATCTACGAAATAAGACGGAAAATTAATATAACGCGAGAAGACAGCATGGTGCGTGATGCAGCCTTGATCATCGATGTTCAAAAAGTCATCCATTTTACGATCGCTGCCTACGGAAGTCTGGCGACTTTAGCCCAATTAATGAACCAGCAAGAGATCCGTGATTTGCTCCAAACAACATTACACGAAAAGAAAGTCAATGATGTTGAGCTTACTGCATTGGCGGAAAACTTTACGAACCTCAAAGCGGCTAACGAATAATCACACGTACATCAGGACATCCCACATCCAGGGCAATTCGTTTCCATAACCTATTAAATCCTCCCCCATGTTAGACGTAGGCACATTCTATCGCGAGAATCAATCGTGCTTGTTTCGGGTTTGGGCACCGCTCTGCAAGCAAATGACGTTGCACTTGGTCCATCCTGACGATCAAAAGATTGAGATGTCCGCACAGCCCGGTGGCTATTTTGTAGCAGACGTCCCCAACTTGTCACCGGCGACGCTCTATTACTACCAACCTGACGAACAAGGTGACTACCCAGATCCCGCTTCCCATTATCAGCCTGAGGGTGTGCACCGCGCCAGTAAGGTTGTAAATCACCATGCATTTTCATGGAATGATCAGACCTGGACCGGAGTCAATCCCGAATCACTGGTCATTTATGAGCTACATGTGGGTACCTTCACAACTGAAGGAACTTTTGAAGCGATCATACCTCGTCTACAAGACCTGAAAGAAATAGGTGTTACCGCTCTTCAGCTGATGCCCATAGCGCAGTTTCCGGGTAATCGGAATTGGGGATATGATGGAGTCTATCCCTACGCTGTTCAGAACTCCTATGGGGGACCCGACGGTTTAAAAAAGCTAGTCGATGCAGCTCATGCCAATGGTATTGCTGTACTTCTTGATGTTGTATACAACCACTTAGGTCCGGAAGGAAACTACCTTGATGTATTTGGCCCTTATTTCAGCGATACGTATAAGACCCCTTGGGGTAAAGCCATTAATTTTGATGGTCCTCATTCAGATGGGGTAAGGGAGTTCTTCGCTAATAATGCGCTTTACTGGGCTCGTTATTTTCATATCGACGGATTGCGGTTTGATGCCATCCATGAAATATTCGATCGAGGTGCAATCCATTTTTGGGAATTTCTAAACAAAAAAATCGAGCATGACGATTTTCTTGCTGGAAAAAACTTTTGGCTCATTGCTGAATCCGATCTCAATGACCCCAAAGTGGTGCAACCAAACGACCTAGGAGGGTTTGGGTTCACCGCTCAATGGCTCGATGACTTTCACCATGCTTTGTATGTATTGGTCGACCAGAATGGACAGGAGCAATACGGTGACTTTGGAAGCTTGCGACAGCTTCAAAAAGCCTATTTATCCGGGTTTGTGCATAGTGGAGATTATGTTGCAGCAAGAAAAAAGAAATATGGACGGTCGTCTGCCGCTATTTCGGGAGATCATTTCATCGCTTTTATCCAAAACCATGATCAGGTAGGGAACCGAGTAAAGGGAGAACGTTTAAGTGTTTTGGTTGACTTCGATCGATTAAAGCTAGCGACAGGGGCTCTTTGGTGTGCACCGTATATCCCCATGTTGTTTATGGGTGAAGAATATGCAGACGAGACCCCCTTCTATTATTTCGTCAGCCACTCGGATCCCGAATTGATTGCCGCAGTTACTGAAGGTAGAAACAACCTATTTGCTGCATTGAAGGCTCCCGGCAAAGGACCGGATCCGCAAGAAATCGACACTTTCAAAAATTCAATAATCGATTGGGAACAAGCTAAATCCAGCCACCATAAAGTATTCAGAGAATGGACGAAGAAGCTAGCTCGTTTAAAGACGACCCACCCAGCTCTTAAATGTTTCGATAGAAATAATCTTTGGTGTGATGTGGTTGAACAACAAGGCTTAGCCTTGTTTAGGCGCAGTAGTGACGAGCAACATTTACTCCTCATCCTTATGAATTTTGGAAATAAGACCCTACGCTACAACTTACCTACCGATCAAAAATGGGGATTACTACTCGATTCCACCGACGCCTTTTGGCAACGCGATTATACGGGCAACGATCCCGCAACTACTGCTTCTACGATTAAAACCTCTTTTTCATTGAAACCCCTTCAATTCGTCATTCTCGAGCAACAAGACCAGGTATAACCATTCCACCTCTAATTCATTTACTTTCATGGAAAACAAAAAACAACAAATCAAGGTGTTTCCCGGCAGTGCTTTCCCATTAGGAGCTACTTTCGACGGGAACGGGGTGAATTTCGCTCTGTATTCAGAAAACGCTACGGCCGTATACCTATGCTTGTTCGATAAAATCGAAGATCAGAGAGAGATACGAAAAATCCCGATAAAAGAGGATCTTCACAATGTTTGGCATGTCTATCTCGAAGGAGTATATCCTGGACAGTTATATGGTTATCGCGTTGATGGCCCATATGAACCCACGCAAGGTCTCCGATTTAATGTGAATAAACTTTTACTCGATCCTTATGCCATGGCCATTGACGGAACACTACGTTGGCATGACGCACTATTCGGTTATCAAGTGGGACACCCTGATGAGGATCTGAGTTTTGACGATACGGACAGTAGCCTTTTTATGCCCAAATCCGTGGTCATCGACCACCAATTCGATTGGGAGGGTGACGAAGCACCTTCCATTCCCTATCACATGACAATCCTCTACGAAGCCCATGTGAAAGGATTAACAGTGATGCATCCGGAAGTACCCGAAAAACTTCGAGGAACCTACGCGGGTGTAGCTCATCCAGTCATGATTGACTATTACAAAAAGTTGGGTATTACAGCTCTTGAGTTAATGCCCGTTCACTATTTTATTTCAGATCGGCACTTAGAAGAAAAAAACCTTTCGAACTACTGGGGATATAATACCCTAGCTTACTTCGCACCTGACACGCGATATACCCATACCGAGACGCCCCATAAAGTAATCACCGAGTTCAAAACGATGGTGAAAGAACTCCATAAAGCCGGGCTAGAAGTAATTCTTGACGTCGTATATAACCATACGGGGGAGGGGAATCAAATGGGCCCCACGATCAGTTTTCGGGGAATTGATAACGCATCTTATTATCGGCTCACCGACGATCGGAGGTATTATATGGACTATACCGGTACTGGAAATACCCTTAATTCAAATCTACCTCATGTGTTAAAATTAATCATGGACAGCTTGCGCTACTGGGTTACTGAAATGCACGTGGATGGATTTCGATTCGACCTGGCGTCTACCCTTGCACGTGAACTTCATGAGGTAAATAAATTGGGTGCATTTTTCGACATCATAAATCAAGATCCTGTTCTCTCGAACGTAAAATTGATTGCCGAACCTTGGGATATCGGTGAGGGGGGGTATCAAGTGGGTGGTTTCCCCATGGGTTGGGCTGAATGGAATGGCAAATACCGGGATTGCGTCCGTGACTACTGGCGGGGCGAAAGCGGTATGCTTGCTGAACTCGCAGAACGTTTCACCGGTAGCCATGATCTCTATAGCAACGACAATCGTTTACCAACCGCCAGCATCAACTTTATCACCGCCCATGATGGTTTCACACTCAACGACCTGGTGACCTATGAAAATAAACTCAATGCTGATAACCTAGAGGACAACCAGGACGGAGAAAGTCATAACCGTTCCTGGAACTGTGGTCATGAAGGTCCTACCGACAACGAAGAAGTGAACCAACTTCGGCAAAGGCAAAAGCGTAATTTATTGACTACGCTTTTCCTATCCCAGGGCGTACCGATGCTGCTGGCAGGTGATGAGTGGGGACGAACCCAAAATGGAAACAACAATGCCTATTGTCAGGACAATGAAATATGTTGGATGAATTGGGATAAGATGGATCATGACCTGTTAGCATTTACAAGTCAGCTGATCCACTTTCGTAAAAATCATCCTGTATTTTCCAGAAGAAATTGGTTCAAAGGAAAACCTATCAGAGGGGTCGGGGTAGAAGATATAGCATGGTTTACACCCGATGGGCATGAAATGCCTGATGAGGCATGGCAGCATGACCGAGCAGCCTCCCTGGGAATCTATCTCAACGGAAAAGGCTTACCTGACGGGGAACAGGGAGAACGAATTACTGATCACCATTTTTACCTGCTCTTTAATGGACTTCCCAAAGAAGTAGCATTCCAGCTTCCTGGAGAGAAGTACGGATATAATTGGTCGTTGGTCTTGGATACGGCTACAGGTTTTAACGAGCATTCAAACTCCGACCTCAAACCGGGCGAGTGGATTACCGCACAACCCCATAGCATCATGGTTTTGGCATCGGAAGAGGGCTAGCTCAGGGTTTTATTAACCCCTTTCTTTGAATCATAAAAACAAAAAAATCAGGTGCCCCAAAAGCTGAGACACCTGATTGACCCGTGTGTGTATGTTCTATTACCCTTATTGCACTTCAGCCATGGCTGCCTCATTCACAAGACTTTCCGCAACCTTGGTCAATTTACTGTCGGTATCTTTTTCTTCTTTCAAGATGTCCCGTAACAATTTCTCAGCCTTTTTGTGCCCCATCAAGTTGGCATAAGTCGCCAGGGTACCATAGGTAGCAATTTCGTAATGCTCGATTTTTTGAGCGCCTGCAATTAGGGCTGCATCGCGTACCATCGTACCTTCCTTATGGTCTTTCATCAGCTCTTCAGCTTCCTCGAGGAGACCTTCCATTGCTTCACATTTTTCAGCTTTGGCTTTTTCGCCTAAACTTTCAAAAGTTTGCTTCAATTTCTCGATATGGCCTTCCGTTTCTTTTAGATGTGATTCAAAGGCTTTAGTAAGTTCTTTGGAAGTGGCTCCTTTCGCCATTTTCGGCAAATTTTTATAAAGCGCTTCCTCTGCCCATAAAGCATCTTTTAAGCCGTCTAAGAAAAGTTCATGAAGTGCATTGTCCATATTATTATCAGCCTTTCCGTTAGACTTCTTTTGTGAATTGTTCATAATGCTACCGTGTTTTAGTTAGTTGATTGATTCTCTGTTTGTTGATTCAGAATAATTTTACAGCTCGTCGTTCGACTTGTTGTTGTATTGAATGTGAAAAAAACCGTTCCCGGATCAACTTGAATAGTGAATAACCCATCTATCTAATTTAATACGCCATAACCCTTTGATTATGTGGCGATACCGTGTGCAACAGTTTGAGCAACCATTCCCCGTTTTCCCTCAATTTTGACCAACTTTTCAGAATTACTTTGATACCTTCACCTGCCCTCCATGGTGCGTTCCCTAAATTCCTAAGAAACTTTACCTCGACGGCAATTTTACTTGTAAGAACGTATTCGGTGAATCCTATAGGAAAAACTGTATGGAGTGAATACTTCTGATTGTCAAGCGTTTGAAAATTTGGCACAGTACTTGTGGGTAAATAAACATTATTACTGCTACCACTTCTATAGCCGGGGAAATTCGCTTCTACGGATTTCCCCAATTTTTCAGACATCCACTCCCCAATACAACAATTTCATAGTAGTAGCTATTTCCTAATTGATTCGACGTTCACATTCATTACGTTCACTTACCTCACACATGAAAAAGAATTCCATCATCCACCGTCATTTTTTTCGTATCACGATTATCGTGATTGCGATTCTAGTTTTCATTCGTTTGATGCTTCCCATTATTTTGTTGAAAACCGTCAATAAACAATTGGCTGAACTGCCGGGTTACCAGGGTTCCATAGAAGACTTACGGTTGTCCCTCATTCGTGGAGCTTATGGTGTAGATGGGGTTATTTTCAACAAACGGGACAGTGCCACGCAAGACACCATCCCCTTTTTTAAAGCTGCATCGATTGATGCGTCTTTGGAATGGAAATCATTGCTAAAAGGGAGTTTAGTCGGGGAAATTGAAATCGACTCACCCGAAGTGAGATTCACACGAGAGCGGGTGGAACCCCAAACGATCGTCAAGGATTCTAGCTTTTTGCTCCGCTTAGCCGACAAAGCTATGCCATTAGCGATTAACCGGTTCGTTGTCGAAAATGGAACGCTACGATACATTGATCCGGAAAATAATGTGGATGTTCAGATAGAACAAATCCAAATCGTGGCTATAAACCTTCGCAACGGATACGACTCAACCAATACCTTCCCGGCAGGCCTGGAAGCAAACGCCAAAATATACGACGGTCAGCTGAATCTGGAAGTAGACGCAAATCCTCTGGCCATGGACCCTACTTTTAAGATGAATGCCGCCTTAGAACAGGTAGATCTGCCTCAGCTGAATGATTTTTTCAATGCCTACGCCGGAATTGATGTAAACGCAGGTACATTCGGACTTTACGCAGAAGCTGAAGCCGAAGAGGGGCACTTCGTTGGTTATGTCAAACCGCTCTTAAAAGATCTGGATATCTATTCCCCCGAGGACCGGAAAGACAATTTTATACGTAGAGCCTGGGAAGCGATTGTAGGAGTTGTTACAGAGATATTTGAGAATCAGCCGGAAGAGCAAGTAGCTACTAAAATCAGGCTTGAAGGATCGTTAGAAAATCCGAATACCAACTGGCTGATGGCCATAGGCTTTATTTTAAGAAATGCGTTTATCCAGGCTTTACAGCCCGGTATCGATCATGAAATTAATTTAAAAGGTGTGAAAGGTGAGGTAGCGAAGAAGGGGAGCGACGATTGATACACCCGTAAAAAAATCCGGGAACCTCGCTCCTTTGCGAATTCCCGGATGAGATATAGATGGCACCACCCCAGTGGGGTACTCCCACGAATACCGCCTTACTGGTTATTGGAAGGTTCGTTAGGGGTTGGTTTCTGGATGCGTAATGTGTCCTCTCCCTCTGTACCTTCGATGCCCTGTCTTCTAGGATCTTGACCCGTCGGCATCATTGTGTCGGTATGCATATCGGTATCGTTGCGATACGAATCATTCTGCGTGTCGTTGTTCCTATTATTGGTATTTCCGCAAGACGAAATAGCCAAAAAGGCGATCATTATTCCGAAACTTACTATCGTTTTCATAACTCTCATTATTTAGTGGTGAACATTAATTTGTGTGGTGTATTTTAATTTTCAAGTGCTGTGTATGTGTTCCTGTTCCATAGACCTGACCGTATCAAAATTTCGGTGTGGCACTAGCTTGTCGGCTAAGGATTGTATCAAAAAAATATGATCCTCAAGTACTTTTAAATGGGGTTCATTTAGGTCGAAATAGTTCAATAAACTTTGATATTTCCGCAATAACTTTTGCTGTTTTTCTTGTAGGACGGTAATCATTTGGGCGCTCGGATTCGATTTAGCCCAACTCAACAATTTTGTTCCCGAAGCTTTCAGCGCACTGTCCTGGAGGGGGCATTTTAGTTGGTTGTAGATTACGGAAATTTCATTCATGCAGATAGAGGCTATCAAGTACCCTTTTCCGCAAATGCTTCTCATTTCGGTGGGTAGTTCTTCGCGCATGGCGATTTTAAAAACGTCCATTTGCGCACCGTGGAGTCTCCACAGTTCGGCGATGCGTTCGGCTGCCTGCCTACCGCTGTCTTTTAGATTGTTCTTTTTCATGACGTTGACGATTTAATGGGTTGTTGTATAGATGAAGTTTACAAACGTACCCCTATCCAAAGGGGAATAAGGTCAATTAGTCCATAACCATTCCAGGGGAGGATATGTATTGATTATCAGCATATAATATTCAAATCGAGCCTCTTTTATGACCACTGAAAAGACCTGAAAAAGAATTCGGTCGGTAAAGAAAAATTATCAAAAATTATTAGCTTGTTTTTTATATAATTCAACCTGTCCATTTGTGGGGTTTGACTCACACAGGTTGTTGACTGCTCCCCAATAGAAATTCCCTAGTGTCGTTAATGTCCGTACCTGATCAGTTCATTTTTCATTTTCATCCGGGCTCTGGGAAGCGATCCTCCCGTATTTCACCCCCGTATTTTTTCCATATCTCTGGGTTGATAAGCGCCAGGTGTGCCTTCCAACACATCCATAGGCGGGGTTAATAGATCCAGAATCCCGGTGTTGAGAGATATGTTTACTTTTCCCCCACTAAATTCCACATATTGATCATCCACATGTAGGGCTGTTGACGGCAAAAGCATTTTCACTGTCCGGACGGGTTGACTCGCACATGAAAATATTCCGGGAGTACCCGATATTTCCCCACGGATATAGTCGAGGAGCTCTCTTCTGTTTTGTTCATGTACCAGGACCAATTCCAGATGCCCATCACCGGGGTCTGCCTGAGATGCTAGTAATAAATTGGGGCCGATAGATTTGGTATTCAGCACTTCTACCATTAAAAACTCTCCTTCATAACGAATACCGTCGGCATTAATGACGACCGGAACGGGCTCAAATTCTTCGATGATCTGCTCCAGGACGAGTAGGGTATGATGAATCTTCTCCTTCGTCGAAAGTCCCGAAATTGATTGAGATTTCATTTTTTTCATCAGCGCCGGAAAAACGCCTAGCCCGGTTCCTTCGATAAAAAAAGCTCTATGTTTGGTTAACCCGTTTAGAAATCCCACATCCAATTTCCGAGAAACAGCGCTTTTTAACGACGATATCGCTGATTCTAAATCCGTTTTTATTCCCAGGGTTTTTGAAAAATTATTGGCGGTACCGAGCGGAAGAATAGCGAGCGGAAACCGGGGTTGCATGAGTGTTCGGTGCAATAACATTTCCACGACCCTCCGTACACATCCGTCTCCTCCACCGGCGATCAGAAAGTCGACCTTTTCGTCGAAGTTCTGCCATCCTTCCGATTTGATTGAAACATAGCGACAGGTGTATCCTTGTTTTTTGATCATCCTTACCAAGTCTTCTGGCAAATGATCCGAATCGCCCGCATTGGGATTATGAAATATTACTGACCGTTTCATCGTGTGTGTTTTTGCCTGTCCTAAACTAAAATTATACCTGGCACCGTTTTTTAACCTTCTCCATCCTACCCATAAAACAAAAAGCTTATGAAAATTTTAGTCACCAACGACGATGGCATTTACAGTCCAGGCCTTGCGGCTTTAGCGAAGGTCGCCGCCCGGTTCGGTGAGGTTATCATTGTCGCTCCCAATGTAGAACAATCATCGAGCAGTCATTCTATAACGTCTTCTCGCCCACTCAATTACAAGAAGTCACCCATCCTCTTTGACGGTATGGAAGCTTATAAAGTGAATGGTACTCCAGCCGACTGCGTGGCATTGGGCATTTTTTTGGCAAAAGACGTTGACTTGGTACTGTCCGGAATTAACATGGGGCCGAATCTCGGCAATGCGATCTGGCATTCAGGTACCCTTGCAGCGGCGAAACAAGCAACACTTTTGGGTGTCCGAGGAATTGCATTTAGCACGCCGACTAAACAATATGAGCCTGATTTTGAGCTCCTTGACCCCTTTGTCGCCGACTCTCTAAGTCTCCTACTAGAAGATCAGGACCTCAAATTGGTTAATGTGAACCTCCCCTATCAACCCACTGGTATTAAGTGGACCCGACAATCGGTACAGTTTTACGATGGACAAATCGTACCCGGGGAGGACCCCATGGGTCGAAAACATTATTGGTTTACAGTAAAGCCAATCGAATCGGCCGAAAAGGGCTCGGATCGATGGGCGCTTGAAAATGGCTTCGTTTCCATTACCCCGCTACGATTGGATTTAACCAGTGACGAAGATTTGAAAAGAGTGATGGAGAAAAATTCAGATGAGACTAAAATTTATACGCCTGCTGTTCCCCATTGAAATGTAACAACGCACACGCCTTATTTACAAACGCTTTTACAATTACTTCCATTCCTTATGGGTAGGGTGAAAGAGATGGTTATCAACGATCAGCTTCTCTAACGGGGTTAAATAAGAATAACGACAACTTAACAATTCAGTAATCATATCCGGATCTTGAGCGCGTATATAGAGTTGTGCCAATAATATCAGGTAATTTGTCCAAGGTTCTGGATCGAAAAGTGCCGCTGAATCCAACAATATTTCTGGCGTTAGTATTTCATCGAAGGGCTCTGTTTGCCAGAAATTCCGAAGCTCTTCGCACTGTTGCTTTAAAAATCGATTTTGATCATCGTCCCAATGTTGCTGATTTGACTCTTCCAATAAGTCGATGAATTGCTGCATTAAGGCAATTTTTCCTATCCTTGTTTTCATATATTTTTTGTGTTGTTGATCGTCTATCCCCCTAACGCAATGGGTTTTAAATGCCCCTGTACTTAAGGAACTTTAATTACGGTAATACCTGGAAGAATATATGTTACCTGTAAGGAGATATCACTACCCGTGGAGCTTCAGGGATTCTAGATGGCCGATTTAATGGTGGATTTATTTGTTGATATAGTTAATAGATTCGGTTTTCCCTGGCGTAAAAAAGGTTTAGGCATAGATGCGAACAAAATTTGCATACCATTCTTAACAAAGCTAATGTTTTTTTCGGAAATACTTGGCAGTTAATTAATTAAACGGCGGTTTATTTAACATTTATTTTTCACAAGTGCCTTCAGAGGTAATAAACGTCGATTATCACTTTCCTCAAAAACAATCGGCTCGTCCGTTCAAAGCATTTGAACCTACCTATCCTTGATTTTAATTAACTGGCGATCTTCGGGCAATTATTCCTCAAAATGTTACCCCTGACCGATTCGGTTTCCATCATTTTCATTTACGCAAGGTGGTAACCACAGCATGAATCCCTCTATTCTATTCTTATAAGCTGTTTTCCCCGTGTTCAGCTTACGCTTAAGTACGATAATTGCAAATGCTTCCTGGATATTGAGTCTTATTCAATCATTCTCAAAGTTTTATATCACAGTCAACCTTGCGTATTTGTTTCCGACTGTGATTTAGGAACCCCGATTCATCAACTAACCAACGTTAAAATGGAAAATGTAACATCGGAAAACAGTCATGGTTTTCCTCCCCAAAGTCAAAGTTTTCAACCTGGAGTTACCTCAGAAATGAATCCCATTCCCGAGACAGCTCCACGAAATAACAGACCCGGATCCAAATTGAAAGGCAAGGTAGCTGTCATCACCGGGGGTGATAGCGGTATTGGCAGGGCAGTTGCTTTACTCTTCGCTGAAGAAGGTGCCGATATCGTAATTGCTTATTATAATGAACATGAAGATGCGCTCGAGACGGAGAAAGAAATCCGAGCCCGAGGAAGTCAGGTATTGCTATGTGCCGGCGATTTGCAAGACGAAGCTTTTTGCCAGGAAATTGTAAATACAACGATTGAAAAATTTGAAAAAATAGACATTCTCGTCAATAATGCGGCCGTACAGTTTCCCCAAGCCTCACTTTCGGATATCACCAGTGAACAATGGGAAACTACATTCAGAATCAATGTATTTGCTCCGTTTTATCTGACCCGGGCTGCGCTCCCTTATATTCCTGAAGGAGGCAGTATCATTAACTCTTCATCCATAACCGCCTTTCGCGGAAGTGATCGGTTGATCGATTATTCCGCGACCAAGGGAGCACTTATATCTTTTACAAGGGCGTTGGCTTCCTCTTTGGTAGACAGGGGAATTCGGGTAAATGCCGTAGCTCCAGGGCCTATTTGGACGCCTTTGATACCTGCCAGTTTTAACGAAGAGGAGGTGGCAAAATTTGGACAAGATGTGCCCATGGGACGTGCAGGACAACCCGTCGAAGTGGCAACCTCCTACTTATTCCTCGCATCCAGCGACGCAAGCTATTTCACTGGTCAGACCCTACATCCGAACGGAGGGGTGGTTGTCAACACTTGATATACCCAAGAACTATGGCAAAGTATTCAAAAGCAACGCAGAATCTGGTACGCCAACTGATGCGTCGAAAAAAAGCCGGAAAACTTTATAGTGGCAGTGGGCAAAAGGTGACCAACGATAAGCAGGCGATTGCTATCGCTCTGTCCGAAGCTAGAAAAAAAGGGTACAAAGTCCCGAAGGAAGAGGATACCAAAGACGACGAAGAAAAGTAACAAATCCTACACCATTCCAGCCCACTTTAAACCATTGAGTTCCAAAGCTACGCCCGCTACCATGGACATACACTCGCCACGGGATGCGGGCGTTCTTTGTCCTATTACTTCACTGCCTGGTATTTGCGGGATTGGAGACCTAGGTGACTGCGCCTACAATTTCGTAAAATGGCTAGCCGACGCTGGACAAACTTGGTGGCAAATACTCCCAGTAGGTCCTGTTTCTTCCGAGCAAGGTTATTCGCCCTATAGTAGTTGGTGCTCCCAAGCGGGCAACCCCCTTTTGATCAGCCCCGAAATTCTATACCGGAAAGGACTGTTAAAACAATCCGATTTGTCAAAAACCAAGGTATTCGATACTCCGAAAATTGACTACCAAACAGTCTCCCAGATCAAAGATCCCCTGTTAGAGAAAGCTTTTCAACGGTCCAATGCAAGTGAGGATGTTGAATTTCATCGGTTTTGTAAGGAGGAAAAGTGCTGGTTAGACAATTTTTCGAATTACACTGTATTAAAAAAAATTTATAATGGAGCGCCCTGGTATCACTGGCCAGAAAAACATAAAAGTCGATCGGGTAAAAATTTAGAGTCATTGAAAACCCAATATGGAAATAGTATCCAATTCGAACAATGGAAACAATTTCAATTTTTCGAGCAATGGAGCCAGTTAAAAACATACTGTGCTGAACAGGGAATCAAAATCTTAGGTGATATCCCCGTTTATGCCAGCTACGATTCGGTTGATGTTTGGTCTCAACCTCACCTGTTTTCGCTAAATCCTGACGGAAGTCTTCAGGGAGTTGCCGGGGTTCCGCCCGATTATTTTAACCAAGAGGGGCAACGATGGGGTATGCCGGTCTATAATTGGGAGGAGCATATAAATGAAGATTTCGCTTGGTGGAAAAAAAGACTCGCTTCAAATCTTCGCTTTTTTGATAAAGTTCGAATCGATCATTTTAGAGCATTTCATTCCTATTGGGAGATCGGAGCAGATGAACCCACCACCAAAAATGGGGTTTGGAAGCAAGGCCCTGGAAAGACGTTCTTCCTGAGCATCCAAAAAAATTGGAAAGATTTGCCCTTCGTGGTCGAAGATCTCGGCGAGACTGATCTTGGTGTAGAAAAGCTTAGACGCCGGTTTAAATTCCCGGGTATGAAGGTACTCCAGTTCGCATTTGGTGAAAACCCAGGTGATTCCCCCCATGCGCCACATCATCATAGTCATGATTTTGTCGTTTACACGGGCACACACGATAACAACACCACCTTAGGTTGGTACAAGGATGAACTTACCAGGAAAGGGAAAGCCAGTTTAAACCGTTATGTAGGCCATCGGGTTAATGCCAAAAACATTAATGACACCTTAATACGAATGGCCTATGCTTCAGTAGCACGGACAGCCATCATCCCGTTGCAAGATTTATTCAATATGGATTCAGAGGCCCGTATGAATAGGCCAGGTAGCAGAACCGGCAATTGGAACTGGAAAATACCTAAGCAAATGCTTCAACCCGAATTAGCAAAAAAGCTACTGGATTGGACGCATTTATACAAACGCTAGTTTCCGCTCAAATTGGTATTATCACCCCCTTGGATTTTCCTAAATAAACGGGACTTTTCGAATCTTCAAATCAACTTTGGTAACTATAAAGGGAAGTGTAGTGTGAGATATCGATCCCGTCTCTTCGAGGGGTATGGTCGTTTTTACGTAACATCCAAATCCGATTTCCCTCATACATAATAGTGCGAAAAGAGTAGGTAATTATCGTATCGTGATAATCGAGGTTGAAGCTTTGAAAGTAGCGTTTAAGATTAATATAATACCCATCTTTCGACCTACCTACTTTGAAGGTAGCTTTAGGGGTATACTTGTCAGGAATGAGGTAAATAATAGAACCGTCGTCATTCCCTTCCTGTACGGACACCCGCATATGCCGCTGAAAATCAAGGTTTAATAATTGGCTAGCTGAATGATTGAAAGTGAGGTAACCATCTTCACTGATTACCGCTCGCGGGGTGCCAAAAAAACTTGGAGAATTTACTTGCGTTTTCATAGGTTTAGATGTAGATTAGTTTAACAAATTATAAATGTAAGCAATTTGCTAACATCTCGCAAAATCTTTATTCTAGAATTGTCAGATTTTAAGTAAACTATGCAGCGGGGAGAACAGATTGCGGTCTGGAGAAAAAAGCGGGGTTGGACTCAAAAAGAACTTGCAGAAAGGATTGGAGTACCTCGTTCTCTAGTAGCGCAGTGGGAAAGTGGTAAAAGGCGACCACACTATGAAAACATGTTTCCGAGGATTTGTAATGTACTCGATGTAGAAATTGAACTCCGTCTTAAAGACCGACGGGAAATGGAAGCAGAGGCGAGTTGATCGTTGGAGGTGCCAAATCGTACAAGTGATCGCAATTTCATGGATAACTAACCGATACCTTGTTTAACTAGGGTACGGGGTCTGAATTTTCTTTACGGGAAACCCAAATAGATTCTCAAACCGGCGAATCTAGTAAACCTATTGACCTATAGGAGATGGAGATTAATTTCATGAAGTAGGCGGTGAACCCGAGGTTTTAACTAAATTTGCGGCCAATCCTGAATAGCAGGATTAAAAATTTCTTGAAACCGAAGGTCAATTCCCTTTCCGAATAAGTTTACTTAATGAAAATTCACTCCTTACTCGCAGTTTCTCTCTTTTCCGTTGCCCTTTTTAATTGCTCCCCCGTTTCTGATCAGCAAAAGCCCGACGAAAGTCGATTTACGCCCGTAGTCCTCACTCAGGACCTTGATGAACCTATGGCTTTTGAGGTAATGAGGAACGGTAACGTTTTGATAATCGAGCGTAAAGGTGGGGTAAAATTGTATGATGCCTCGGCCGACTCCACCATTACCGTTGCCAACATTCCTGTCAACACCAAATACACGAGTAAGGCGGGGGTTGTCAGAGAGGCGGAAGAAGGGTTAATCGGAGTCACTTTGGATCCCAATTTCGAAAAAAACAACTGGATTTACCTGTATTACGCTCATCCTACCGAGAGTAAACATGTGTTAACGCGATGGGAGTTTATTAATAACAAGCTGGTGGAAGCTTCCATGAAAACGGTATTGGAGGTTGAAACCCAGCGGGAAACCTGCTGTCATACAGGCGGAGGAATGACCTGGGACACGGACGGAAATCTCTACCTTACAGTAGGTAATAATACAGGAAATGCGTTAATGGCACACACCGACGAACGTCCAGGACGTAAGAACTGGGACGATCAGGCACATGCCGCTAACACAAACGACTTACGGGGAAAAATACTACGCATTCACCCAGAAGAAGATGGTTCTTATACCATACCCGAAGGCAATTTATTCCCTCCGGGAACTGAAAAAACGCGTCCTGAAATTTACACTATGGGCCACCGAAATCCATGGCGTATATCCATAGACAGTAAAACGGGTTATATTTACTGGGGAGAGGTCGGACCGGATGCAAGCGTAGACAGTGAAATCGGTCCCAGAGGCTACGACGAACTCAACCAAGCCCGAAAACCGGGAAATTTTGGCTGGCCTTTCTTTGTCGGCCCCAATGCTCCCTTTCCCTATTATGATTATGAAGCAGGCAAGCCGCTCGAGCCTAAAGATCCTAACAACTATACAAATTTATCGGTAAACAATACAGGACTCGAATTACTACCTCCTGTTGAGCCTCCCTTCATCTATTACCCCTACGGATTTTCAGAAGAGTTTCCGTTGGTAGGCAGCGGTGGACGAAGTGCAACCGGTGGGCCTATTTTTAGAAGAGACGATTTCGACAAAAATGCCCCCAGGGTTTTCCCTGCTTATTACGAAGGAAAATGGTTTGCAACCGATCTTTCGAGAGGCTGGATCATGGTCATCTCCATGGATGAAGAAGAGAATTATAAATCCATGGAACAATTCTTACCCAATTACCATCCGATTGAACCGATTGATATGAAGTTTGGTCCTACTGGAGACCTGTACGTGTTGGAATACGGCAGTACCTGGTTTGCTAAAAGTTCCGATTCCCAACTGGTTCGAATCGAATATAATGCCGGTAACAGGACGCCAATAGCCGAAGCTGCTTCGGATAAAACCGGGGGAAAAATCCCCTTTGAAGTAAGGCTGTCTGCTGAAGGTTCTCGAGACCTGGATGGGGATAAGCTCAGTTTCCAATGGAATATTACCGATGAAAATGGTCAGGTTGTACAAACCTTCAAGGAAGCTAATCCGGTAGTGAAGTTTGATGTCGAAGGGGTATTTACAGCAACGCTCACGGTTACCGATCCTTCGGGAGAGCGTAGCAATAAGTCGGTGAAGATTATTTCCGGCAATGCCCCCCCTGAGATCTCGATGGACGTAAGCGGCAACCAAACGTTCTTTTTCCCTGGAAAATCATTCGACTACCAGGTCCATTTAACCGACGAGGAAGACGGAAGTTTAGCCGATGGCACCATTGATCCAGAACATGTTGCCGTATCCATTCAGTATGTTTCGGAAGGCTTTGATTGGGCTGAGGTGATTCAAAATCAAAGAAGCGTGAATCAAACAGCCGGTTTAAATATTGCGCAATCGTTAATGGTACGCGGTAATTGTAACAGCTGTCATAACCTCGATCAGGCTTCGGTTGGCCCTGCATTAGTGAAGATTTCCGAAAAATATAAAAATGACCCGACGGCGCTTAGCAGGCTAGCTAAAAAAATCCGGGAGGGAGGTAGTGGTGTTTGGGGTGAGGTGATGATGCCGGCCAACCCAGGGGTTTCTCTCTCGGATGCACAAACCATTGTCAATTACATCTTACATATTACGGACAAGACTTCACCCAGTCTCCCAGTAAAAGGCAGTTTTCAGCCTATAATTCCTGAGGGCGACAACGGTCGTGGATCCTTTATTTTGCAGGCAGGTTATCTCGATCGTGGTGCAGGTTCTGCCCCATCGCATCTCGTAGAAAAGATCCTTCGTTTGAGGAACCCTACGTTACTTCCCGGTGATGCCGATGTTTTAACAGGTTCGGATTTAGTCATCAGTGGAAGTGGAGGCGCAGCCCGTCTCAAACCTCTACACGGTACTGTTTTAGGATATAAGGGCATTGATTTAACCGGTATAAATACGCTGAAAATACACGGTTCAGCGACGGTAAGAGAAGATAACAGCGGAGGCAAAATCGAGGTGCGGGTGGGCTCTCCCGAAGGCAATACTATTGGATCTGTCGATGTGGCTTTATTCATACCACCTTCCAGTACGCCTGTGCCTACCTTAGAACAAGCCATGCAAGATGCAGGAGGAAATAGAAAATTGGCAGAAAAAAGGATCGAGGAAATTAGAGCTCAAAATCGAATTAAAAATACCCCCCCCGAGATTTTCATTCCACTAGAACAGGGAACGGAAGGTAAGCAGGATATTTACTTCGTATTTACGAATTCTACTGCACAAAATGCCCAACCCCTACTCACTGTAAACGGTATTGAATTTAAGGGGAATTAATCGAGGGAATTGATCAATACATAATAGCGATAAGCGAGAATTCCCATCTCCCAACGCTTGAGTTTTGCCGGGTCTTTTTTACTCAGACGCGGCAAAACGGCTTTATTAAGCTGATTGAGCATTTTGAAAAACCTCTTTTTCATGATGTTAAGATTTTCAGGGTGATCGATCAATAGGAATAGAATTAAAATTTCACAGTGGTATAACTAAAATAGAGACTTTAACGCTCCCGGTTTATCCGCTTTTATGTTAATATAGTCCGGTTATTCGCAGGTAAACTGGACTCTTTGAATCGCGGTTTCCGTTAGACCAAAAATCAATGGTAATGAAGATAGCTGTTTTGATGGTAATGTATCGAAAGACATGCCTATACTTTTTTTTCCTTGCAGTTATTTTTTTGGGGGTGTGTGCTAAAGGCCAACCTCGTCCGGATCAGATTAAATTTGTACGGCAAGCAGCTCAACGATTCATATTTGATCCGGCTCATCGTATTCCCCTAGCGACACTTCGTCCGTCGGACCTGGTAGGCATGAGTGCGATGCATCCAATTAGTCATTCAGGAGCGCAAAAATCGACCATTGAAATTAAAGATGAGCGATTAGTCATCAGTGCTACTGGGGAAACGCTGACGTCCATTTGGTTTGGAGGCTTTAATCCTTTTGCTACCTATAACCTGGATCTGGCTTCCCTAAATGGAAAGGGAGCCGTCGGATTCGAGTTTTCGGATCCATCTCGGGGGGATCGCTTCCGTATATTAGTGGAATTTGAGCAGGATAAAATTTCGGACATAACCCAGGAAATATTAATTGCCGGCGCATTGATTTCCAAGAAATCCATAGCTACGAATCTCCACCCCAGGTTATCGCCGCCTAATCGGATAATCCTCCAAATGCTGGGAAGTGGGCTGACTCTATTTTTACAACAAGGTGGACTTCCCGTTCCGATTGGTCAGTCAGACTTCGCCCAGGAGATAGATCTGCGTGAAAAACGGATTATTCATACCTTTCAATCCCATTTTATAGCCCAGTTCCAAGGAGGAGCAATTAGCGTCACGGAGGTTCAAGCCGGTTTTAGCAGCGGGATGGGATTGGCAGATATTCGGGCCATAACCTATGAAGATGGCACCCCTTTACTCGATCAGGGTAGACTGTGGTATACGATGACCATGCGAGGACGAGCATTGCCCCATCATGTGCAAGGTGTTTTAAGCATGGATCCTACCGTATTTGATTTGCGGTTGGAAGGGATCATTGTTTTCGATCGTTCCGATGGGATTCTCCGGAACGAGGTGGCTTCTCATATATTTTACGATCGTAAGGAGAAGGTTTGGCGAGGAATGACCACTGGATTTAGTGCTTATGCGCTCCCCAATGAAAAAAAACAATTACTAGCCATCGAGAGCGAAAAGGATCCTCGGTTTGGTTTCTCTATTATGAAAGCAACGCCTTTTGGTATCGTTGGGGATATCGAAGACCCTCATATTATCTATGACGAACATGCCGGAAAATGGCGAATTTTAACCTGTGAAAACAACGATGGCTATAAGGCCATTATGTTGGAATCAAACTATTGGAATAAAGAATATGTCCGAATCGCCGGTCCTGTCTCCTACAATTCTACCGGTACTTCTATCCAGCGGATCGGAAAACATCTCTATTGCTTTTCAGGGAGCAAGGATCGGAAAATTTACATTTACACCTATCCGGATCTACGTGAAGCCGGTACCTTACAAATGGATCTCCCACCTTGGGATTCGGAATCCGGTACCAGGGTTTGGCCGAATGTGATCGAATTACCCGAAGCCTATCCTTTCCGATATGTCGCTTTAATGATGGACCGTTTCAATTATCCGGGGTTACAAGGCCCGAATTGGTCGTATGGAGCGTTGTATCTGTACCATGGCTTTGTCGAAAATTGATCGATAGCGAAAAACTCGTAAACTCGATCCTTGGCATAACCCTACTAATTAAATCTGGGAACTACCTTTTTACAAACTTTAGTGCATTAAAGACACTCCGGTTGCATTAAATCGCGTGCAAATGTTAATTTTATCACGAAACCTTTAAGTGGACACCTATCATCCTAAAATTCACAATAACCATAACTCAAAAAGCTAATGACAGCTCCACTCAGAACGGGCATTTGCCTTGCTGCATCCTATTTATTCGCATTGACAGCCTTTAGCCAGACACCTTTATGGGGTATATTTGAAAAGGAATTTCAGAGCACAAAAAAATACGAAAACCCCCTCTATGATTTAAATGAATTTGCCGTTTATTTTGAATCACCGACGGGAAAAATCACCAAGATCAATGGATTCTGGGATGGGGAGCAAACGTTTAAGGTTCGTTTCAAACCTGATGAAATAGGGACATGGAAATTAAAAACCATGGCTTCCGATACCACTAACAATGGCTTACATGGCGTAGTAGGATCGTTCGAATGCATCCCCTCAAATGATCAAAGGGAAATTTACAAAAAAGGAGCAGTGATTCGACCTAAGGGTTCTTATTACTTGGTTCATTCGGACGGAACACCCTTTTTTTATACCGCCTGTACAGCATGGAATGGTCCATTGAAATCTACCGACCAGGAATGGGAAACCTATTTGTCGGACCGGGTTAAGAACCAGTATAATGTAATACAGTTTACCACCACCCAGTGGCGGGGTTTGGAAAAAAACAGCCTAGGCCAGGTTGCTTTTGAAGGGAGTGGTAAAATTCAGATCAACCCGGATTTTTTCAAATTCCTGGATAAAAAAATAGACGCAATCAACCGTCATGGTTTGGTCGCTGCTCCTGTACTCCTGTGGGCATTGCCAACCGGAAAAGGTCGAGAACTCAGCCCCGGCTATCATCTTCCTGATCACGAAGCAATTTTATTAGCCAAATATATGGTTGCCCGTTACGGAGGTCATCATGTTATTTGGCTGCTGGGTGGTGACGGTAATTTTATAGGTCCTTATGAACAAAGGTGGAAAAATATCGGAAGGGCGGTTTTTGGCGACAAACAGGCCAGTCCGGTCGCACTGCATTCTCAGGGCGGTTCGTGGATTGGTCGTGCCTATGCAGATGAAGACTGGCTCGATATCATCGGTTACCAATCGGGGCACAATGCACGCCCTAACACCCTTAAATGGATAACGCAAGGCCCTGTTGCTCGCGACTGGGCAAGTCTTCCGCCCAAGGCATTCATCAATATGGAACCCTGTTACGAGGACATTCTCCCTTCCATTACAGCCAAGGAAGTACGGAATGCAAGTTACTGGAGTTTATTTGCAGCACCTGTGGCAGGTATCACCTATGGTGCTAATGCCATTTGGCCGTGGATTCGCAAAGGGGAGGAAATTTTGAATCATTCACGACCCGCCTACCTCCGTACTTGGGAAGAAAGTATTAAACTTCCGGGAAGCGTCCAGGTGGGTAAGATTAGTGAATTGATGCGTAGGTATAACTGGTGGGATTTAAAACCTGCCCCTGAAATACTCCTGGAGCAAGCCGAAAATCCGGAAGGTTTCATTTCGGTCGTACGCTCGGATAAACATGACCTCATTATGGCCTACACACCCTTGGGGGCATCGGTCAAAATCCGCATCCCAGCAGGATTCACCTATCAAGGCAAGTGGTTCGATCCTGAGGCAGGCGAGTGGAGCCATGCCGCTTTAACTCCCGGACGCGGGTTTGCAGAATTCAAATCCCCCAAGAGAGGTGATATGGTATTGGTTATGGAACGGAAATAATTAACGGTTTCGCAGAATCCTGGATTTAGTTTCGCGGATGTTCTTAAGCTCTCTGCTCAGTTCCTCCACAACATCGGGATGATCGTCGTATAGATTTTGGGTTTCCTGGATATCCTTTGCTAGGTTATAGAGTTGCCCGTGTGCTTGTCCTGGTGCAGCTACTATTTCTTTTGGAGGGGTGAATCCACCGGAGCCTAACCCTTCGATAAGCTTCCAATCCCCCTTACGTATGGCAAAATAGCCATTCGACGCACTATGAACCACAGCTGGCTGCTCTTCAATAAGGGTGGATCGCCCCAGTAAAACGGGGAGTAGACTGTAACTGTCTTCGGGCATGTATCCGGAATTAGTTTCTCCCAATATATCCATGCAAGTGGCCATGAGGCTGGTTAACGAGAAAGTAGCATCACTCACCGTTCCATCTTTTACTTTACCCGGCCAACGTACGATAAACGGAATACGATGACCGCCTTCATAGGCGTCTGCTTTCATTCCGCGTAATTCACCCGCAGAGCGATGTCCGTACTTTTCTATTTCCTGCTGACGCCAATAAGGGCCATTGTCACTTGCAAAAATAACGAGCGTTTGATCAGCTAATCCTCTCTTATCCAGTTTATCCAGTATTGAACCAATAGCGGCATCGATCTGCTGTACGAAATCTCCGTATTCTCCAGCTCCGGAATGTCCACTATGGTTTGAATCGGGAAGCCAGGGGGTATGCGGCCCCGTTAAAGGCAGGTAGAGGAAAAAAGGTCTTTGAGCTTCTTGCTTATCGATAAACTCAATTGCTTTTGAAATAAAATGGGGCAATACATCCTCAAAGACAAAGGAAGGAGACTTTAACCCACCCCGCCAAAAAGGCCCGGTATAACCAGAATCGAGGCTATTTCCTTCGGTCGAATCGGTTGGTGTCTCAACTAATTTCTGATTTTCGATATAGCAATAAGGTGGCATGTCTAACGATGCGGGAAGGATATAGGAATATTCGAAACCGGCGGCTCGAGGCCCCCCGTTGATAGGTCCTTCGAAATCAATATCATTTGGATCCATATCCGTTGCGATGCCGTAATCGTCGGATTCCAGCAAATGTTCTCTCCCTTCTTTTACGGCCCAGTCGACCCCCAGGTGCCATTTCCCAATAACCGCCGTGCGATAACCGTGTTGTCGGAGCAATTTTGCTACTGTTAGTTGATCTGGCTCGATTAGGGTTCGACTATACCCTCGCAAAACGCCCACTGGTTTTCTGCTTCGCCAGGGGTAACGTCCGGTGAGGATGGAATAACGAGTTGGCGTACAGACCGAAGACGGAGAATGAGCATCGGTAAATCGCATTCCTTGTTTAGCCAAGGCATCCAGGTAAGGTGTTGCGATTTTACCTTCAGGATTATAAACAGAAAGATCCCCATAACCCATATCATCGGCTAAGATATACAAGATATTGGGGGGTAAATCTTGTTCGTTACGGCAAGCTGTTATTCCGAAAAACATACATAATACAGCCATACCGCCTAGTTTTTGCAAGGGATTTAGCGATTTTAAGTTCATAACCGTCGTTCTTTTACCGGTAGGGTTTAGCACCTACTTTGGCTACCCATTCCTCATACATTTTTTGCATAGTTGCAGTGCGATCCGACTCACTGCTGCTAAGGTCAACCGCCTCGGAAGGATCCTTGTCTATATTATATAAAGCCCAAGTTGGATCTTGTTTATCCTTGACCAACTTCCAGTCCCCTACTCGTATCGCTTGATTGCCTTCATGTTCCCAGCAATAAATGCGTTCTTCGATCGGTTCTCCCGTCCAAAGGGGCGATAAGCTTTTCCCGGCCAAAGGTATATCAGCATTCCTACCAGCTAGTTCGAGGGCAGTTGGCACCAAGTCGACGATGTATCCCGGGACTGAATGGTAGTTCGACTGAGGTTTAATTTTTTCCGGCCAGGAAATGATACAGGGCGAGATGACACCTCCTTCATGCAGATATCTTTTATATTTCTTAAAAGGGGTATTGGAAACATTAGCCCAGGGTGTATCGTAAGTCACATACGAACCACGCGCTCCAATTTTGGCCTGGGGGTCATGGAAATTTCTCTTGGCTACATTTTCCGCACAGGCGCCATTATCCGAGATAAAGACTATCAACGTATTATCCCATTGACCATTGGCTTTCAGCTTTTCCACCAGCCTACCGATATTTTGATCCATCCGATCAATCATGGCGGCATATACGGCCATTTTGCGAACCCATTCTTCCTTATTATCTACTTCTTCCCAGGCGGGTATATCTTCAGGTCTTGGGAAGTAAGTAAATCGCTCATCGATTACACCCAGTCTTTTCATCCTTTGGAACCGACGTTCACGGATTACATCCCAACCCTCTTTATACAAGTCGAGGTACTTCTCTACATCCGACTCGGGGGCATGTAAAGGGAAATGAGGGGCTGTATAGGCAAGATATAGGAAAAATGGGGCGCCTTGTTGATGGGTTCTATGGTCATCTAAATATTGAAGGGCAAAGTCGGTAAAAGCATCGGTTGCATAAAAATCGGGAGGGGTTTGATATTCTTCGTCGTCTAACACGAATTGTCGTTTTCCTTTTTCCTGGGGAATCACTTCATAAAAACTCGAGGCTCCGTTGATCAGCCCGAAGTAACGATCGAACCCTCTCTTTCGAGGCCAGTGTTCGGGTCTTTCTCCGACATGCCATTTACCCGACATATAGGTCCGATAGCCCGCCTCTCTAAGGAGCTCAGCAATGGTAGGAATATTTTGATGGAGAAAACCTTGATAACTACCTTCTTCGTATTTTTTTCCCACGGTAGACACCATATGCCCCATACCTACCTCATGCGGGTATCGCCCCGTCAGGAGACTGGCTCGGGTAGGGCAACAGCGAGCATTGTTATAGAAACTCCGCATCTTAATGCCCCCGGCAGCTATTTTATCCAAATTGGGGGTCTCTATTTCTCCACCGTAGCAACCCAGATCGGAATATCCCATATCATCCACCATGATATAAATGATATTGGGACGATCTTCCTCTTTTTCTTTTATGCAGGACAGAAAGAAAGGAGCAAGGAGTAAAACACTTCCTAAAAATATGCGAGATGATCGTACTAGGGTTTTGGGAGTAATTTTCATTTCGATGAAAGGTAAATTCAATATTCAATGAAATTAAAAATTGTATCTGTTAGGGACTGACCCTCTTCAAAGTTCTGTATTTAACTTCCTCTACTCATTAGCCGATTTTGAGTTGGAAGCGTTTACGTAATTGGTGTAAAATTGTTGGAGAGAGCTTTTTGAAAAACTCAACCGATCGCCCGTTTTCTTCATTATATTTTGCAATTCGGTGAAAAGCTGCTCAATTTTTTCTCTATTCTGAGGTAGAAAGGCTAGATTTTCTTTCTCCATCGGATCCTTCTTCACATCGTATAATTCAAAAAAGTATTCATCCTTGAAAGTGTCCACAATCAACTTATCATTGCCTCTAACCAAACATCGTTGTCCGTTCCCCAGTGAACCATTCCCGTCATATTGAATAAAAACAGGAGCTCTCTGCTTTGATTTACCTGCCACCAGGGGAAGTAGGGAAACACCATCAAGTGGAGTCGGTTGTTGGACTCCATAATAATCCAATAAGGTAGGTAGTACATCGACCAGGCTTACGGGGTTAGCTATTTTAGTGACCGAAGGTTTATACGAACGAGGGAATTTGATGAATAACGGAACACGCACAGACTCTTCATACATGCACATTTTTTGCCATAGCGAGTGGCTGCCCAACATTTCGCCGTGGTCGGAAGTGAAGATAATCATCGCTTCGTCATAAAGTCCCTCTTCCTTCAATACTTGTATCAATCGTCCTACTTCGTCGTCCAGCAATTTTACTAAGCCGAGGTATTTTGCCCAGGTATCGGTCCATTGTTCACGGGTGTAGCGCGAGCCTAAAAACCCGGTTAAGCTATACATTTGAAAGGGTGATTGGCCTGGATACCAGACCCCTACATTTTCCGGCACCTGGTAATCACCGGGTTTAAACATTGAAAAATATGGATCTGGAATATGGAATGGAGGATGGGGGGCTAGGTACATTGCATTTAATAATAGCGGCTTATTTTTATCGCGGCTTTTTATCGCTTTAATGCTTTCAGTCGTGATATAATGATCCAGGAAATACTCGAGTCCGTCGGGATAAAGTTCGGTTTTGGGGGTTGAATAGGATCGTAATCTCGTAAAACTTCCAGAGACCAATTCGGGTGCTTCGGCTTTAAAGTGTCGCCCCCCTGGTTTCGTTTTTTTCAATTGACTTAGCCATTTATTATAATCGGCTTGGGTGGTCCATCGTGTTGGACTATTGGGCTTTTTATCAATTTTTTCTGCGGTAAATAAATGTTGCTTGCCGACATGATAGCTATCCCAGGACTTTTCAAAAAGGGTATACAGGTTTGCTGTACCCGCTACCACCGTTCCGTGAACTTCATCTTCCGCCGACCATGGGTTTATTTTGGAACCGTTACGGTTGGGAAACAGACCCGTAAAGAAAGCGGCACGGGAGGGAGCACATAGCGGTGAAGCGCAATAAGTTCGCTCGAAGTCTACGCTTTCGGCCTGCAATTGACGGATATGGGGGGTCATTTCTCCCAGCACATCAGCCCTTAATTGATCGGCCATGATGATCACGACAGGTCCCTTCTGTTGTGAAAAACCGGGAAGAGAAAAGAGTATCCCTACCAGTAGCCCTATATTTTTCTTCAGCATCGTACTTTGAACTTAGAATTTCGAAACCCCTTATTTACCAATGGAATACAAGTTCGCAAGGGATGGATTCACCCTTTGCATGTAGGAGTAAAGCCTGTCTTCCAACTGTTTTGCCCTTTTTGAATCGGATTTATAGAGATCATTTTTCTCACCCGGATCGTTCGCTAGATTGTAGAGTTCCACCTTTCCAGTTTTCCAAAAACGAATTAGCTTGAAATCTCCGACCATGATCGCTGAATGCGGATAGGTGTTGTGAAAACGATGAAAGTAAAAGGCATTTTCTGAGCGTCTTATTTTCCCTTTACCTCCATTCGTTAAAAGAGATGCAAAGCTTCCTCCATCCCGACTTTGGTCTACATTACCTCCTGCCAACTCGCAAAATGTTGGCAACAAATCCCAACCTGCCACCGGTTCATCCGACTGACTTCCTGGCTTGATACCTGGTCCTTTTACGATAAATGGAACTCGAATACCGCCTTCATACAACGTCCATTTTCCACCTCGAAGGGGGGAATTCCGCATCGGTTTTTCAAAAACATCGGGGTGATCCAGTCGATTACTGACAGGTGGAATGTATTCAACGGCACCATTATCAGCCATGAAAAAAACGTAGGTATTTTCCGAAATACTCAATGAATCCAAGGCATCTAATACCTTTCCAATACTGGCATCCAGATCATGGATCATTCCTGCCCAGGCGGGGTGATCGTGAATTTTACCCTTCTTTTTTTCGACAAACTTTTGGTACGTTTCTGCACGTGTCTCAAAATTGACATGGGTGGCATAATGTGAAATCTGCAGGTAAAAAGGATTTCCTTGTTTTACTTGACGAGCCATGAATCGAACAGAGCGGTTGGTAAGGCTATCCACTTGTTTCGGGTTCTCAATCAAATATTTTTTATTCCACTTATCTTCCCTTTCGTCCACAAAATCGCCGTTCCGATTACCGGTGTCGCCATCACTTTCATCGTAGCCTAATTGTGCGGGTGTGATACCGGCACGAAGATCCCATTTCCCAAAATGTGCCGTTGCATAGGTCGGATCAATGGATTTTAAGACCTCGGGAATCGACGCCACGCGACGACTTTTTTCAGCATAACGCCCTCGAAATTCTTCGTCCCCTTGGCGAAGTGAAGTTTGTCCGAATTGAATGCTCCGTCGGCTGGGGGTACAAATCGGGTCGGGTGCATACCCTCTTGAAAACCGCATTCCCTGACTTGCCATTTTTTCCATGGCGGGAGTCTCGTGATAGTCACTTTTTGAATTGGCCAAACGTTGATCCATGAGGGCGGATAAACTTGTCCACCCCAGATCATCGGTAAGAATCAAAATAATATTGGGTCGGGTATTCTGTTGAGCACGGAGTCCGGTAATTGAAATTAGTCCCATAATGAGACACGCAGCCCCTACTATTCCAAAGTGATGTATTCTTCGCATAATGTGTATTTAAAAGGTTACCCCTGAGAGGGTCTTTTCATGGTTTGGGTGAGAATTCCGGATTGTACTTACCTCGCTCGCGAAAACCCTCAAATAGGCGCATAGCACCAAAACGTGGGTAACTATCGAATACCTCCCCTCCGCCAACAATTCTCGGATCTGCTTGCTCTGTCAATTGCTGGATAAGCTCCCTCTTCAATTCATCTTTGACCTCCTTCATTTTAGGTGAAGAAGCTAGATTTTTCAAACAGTAGGGATCGTTTTTTATATCGTACAGCTCCTCTGCTCCTCTTTTTTGAAATGCTAATTGAAATAGATATTGATATCGGTTTTGATGCTCGATCATGAAAGTTTTCGACGGAGAGCTGTCAATATCTTCGTAACCTTCCACCACGGGGCGGGCTTCACTATTGGTTTGAGTTTGAAGATTATTTTGCGGTGGTGGGTCACCTACTGGCCAGCGGTCGGGATAAAGGTTAAGAATATAGAGGTAGTCTGCGGTACGAATGGCTCGAGCTGGGTAGCCCACATTCGATGGACGGGCATGCGTATGACGCTCGCGTCCTGTGAGAATAAAATTTCGATCGGATTTCGAATTTTCGGAACTCCACTCTTTCAAAATCGGCCAGAGGGATCGGCCTACTATCCCCTCGTGCAAAGGTGCACTACCCGCTTCAAGGAAAGTAGGACATAAGTCGATAAGACTGACCAAGTTATCGACGATTCTACCCGGGTTTTCAACGCCAGGACCACATATTGCCAGCGGAACATGAATTCCAAACTCATGTAGATTGGCTTTGGCGTGAGGGAAAGCCATCCCGTTATCGGCGGTCACAACAATAATCGTGTTATCTAGTTCGCCGAGTTCATCCAATAACTCAATCATTTGCCCGAGCTGGAAATCGAACCATTCGATTTCCAGTGCATAGTCGAGCAAATCTTTTCGTATTTCATCAGTACGAGGTAAAAAATCAGGGATTTCGGTATCTGAAATCGTAAAACCGGCTCTCTTTCCCGACCCCATTTCGTAGACGCGATGCGGCTCATGCCCCCCGTACCAAAAAAAGAACGGTTGACCCGACGGCCGCTGCGATAGGAATTCTTTGAAGTTGGCCGCGTAATCGGTGCGATGAATGCCTTCGGTGGGTCGGACTTCTAATTGGTGCCGATTATATGCCGGACCCACAGGATTTCGCGACCAGCCTGCATCTTCAAAATTACCCGGCCCCCAAGGTTTTCCCGTATAGCCCAGAAAATACCCGACTCTTTCCAAGCCATCGGTAAATACAGGAAACTTCTTTGGAAAATAACTGGAATGCGTACCCGCTTCTTCGAGTTGCCAGATCGGTCGACCGGTTAAAAGAGCTGCTCTCGATGGACTACATTGGGGTGCAGCCACAAATGCATTTAAAAACAAAACTCCTTTTTTAGCAACCGCATCAAAATGAGGCGTACGGAACGTATTACTACCTAAGGCCGAGAAATGAGGAAAAGACTGATCGTCTGCAATCGCAAATAAAATATTGGGGCGGCGTGGGACCTGCGCCTTCATTTTTTTTACATCGTCAAAAATGATTTCCGAAACTAAAGCAGCTCCAACGATGATTACTCCGATGATGATTCTTTTCACTATCATAACACTCGTGTTTCTCTACCCTGCTTTAAGGCAATGGCTTTTACGATAAGGTTAGCTGTACTCTTACTTGGGTCAAAGGATTCAGTATATTTAAATTATTAATCTCCTTAAAATTATTTTACTTCCACACTCCTACTGGAAAAAAATACGTTTCTATCGTTGGAATGGACTTTCAAATCTGCTTCGTCATTTGTATCGAGAACAGCTTCTATTTCCCATTCCCCTACCTGCACGACAATCCTGCCATTTTCATCAATTCGATGTTCGAGAGGATGGGCAAGCTGCCCGGTCCTAGTAATTTGTATCACCGAAAGGAAACGTGCTCTGCGATCTTTGCCCTGCGTTTTTGCACTTAAATGCCATTGATCATCTTTATAAACTTTCCCGTTTCGACTGCGATAACTCACCGCCGGTACTTCAAACTTATTGGTAAGCGTCCAGGTAACCGGCATACTACTCCATAATTTCCCAGCACCTTTTCCTGTATCTACGGTTGAAATAAACATTGCTGTAGTGGTGTCGACGGTCATATTTTCGAGACTATGAATCAACCATGTCCACTCCGAAGGTTGGGCAGCTTCTAGTTCGTCGTAGATCACCAAAACACCGGGTTTTAACAAGGCCATCCGTCTATAAAATCGGGTTAGACCTGCATCCCATTTTTTTTGCTTGCTTCTGTAAGCGTTGGACGCATCACCCATTAGATAGGCCATTTCTGCATGCTGGTAGAATGTCTGGAATTGCCCCCCTGCATCAACACTATAGGGCTGTCCTTCTCCGTTAATCAAAATCCCATTATGGCCTTTGGTATGCATACTCCACCCGATACGGTGAGGATCGTTCATTGCAACTTTATAACCCGTTCTGAAGAACAATCTTTCCCCATCGAGGATAACATTAAAGGTGTTTTGATCGGCATGTGCATGTCCATAGGCGCCAAAAGGACTCGCCCGCATCGAGACAAAAATATTGTTCCGCGGATCGGCAACATGGGTATGCATCGAAGCAATACCAGCCTCTTGAAATACTTTTACCATTGAAAATTTCAGTCCCTCAGTAGAAAGGGCACTATCGTCGCACCGGAGGAGGCGAAACCATCTTAACACGGGTTCTTCGGCTAAGTTAGGTTGTTGTAGTTCCTCTATTTTTTGGTAGTACCACGTAAACCTGGCGTCATGCAATAAATTTTCCATGGCTTTCGCATAGGCTGCATAAGCTTTGGGGGGTTGACGTAGTTCTTCGGTATTATCCCCAAAACCATCAGGTGCTGAACCAGGTGGCACTTGGTAAATGAGCCAGTCGGCTGTATTTCTATACCAGGGATGCGAATTGAAAAAGTCAAAGCCGGTGTAAGTTTTGATCTTGTCCGGTATTTCCACCAGCATATCCATATTCATGGTAAAATAGGATGCCCCTTCAGCCCAACCACCGCTGGGTCCAGCTAGGACGGGGGTTCTTCCCATGAAAAGTTCGTAGGCATAAGTCAGCCAATTCGCCGCCCGGGGGTTATGATGAAATAAGGCTAAACCGGTTTTAAAAAACTCATTCAAGAGCAGCTGCCACACATGACCGCTCAACACCTTCGATTCTATATTGTTGACCCACTGCTGATAAAAGCGCTCGGCCCTATAACTAGCCCCATCACGTAAGCTTTTTTGCTGTTCGGGATTTAAGTTATCATAGAAGGTGTCCAATACGAGTGCCATAACTAACATACAAGCGCCGTCTGTAAAATCTACTTGAGCGGATGGCCCGTCGGGGTCCCATTTGCTCACTGCCAAGGCTGCCTGCAAGGCTTTAGTTTTATACTGGGGATTTCCGGTAAGTAAATAAGCTTGACATAGGACAACCACCGCATCGTGAATCTGATGCCCTTTCCTGACTATGGCATCCTTTATTCGTCTTTCTTTCTGTAATTCAGTAAGATTAGCCGGTCCTTCCCCGTCGTCGCCAGGCTCTTGAACGAGGTCGGTCGTCAAGGATTTTTCAGCTTGAGCGATAATGGCTTTTGCTTCGGGTTTTTCTGCAAAACCACGCAGATCTTGTTGGGGATTCTCTTTTAGAATTCGAGGATGCGACAATGGAATACCAGCCAGCAACTTTTCTGGTGCCGGTGCATGAAAGGGTATGGCCTTTTCGGATATGCTGAAGCTTTGCAAACGAGACCATTCTTCCCCCGAAACACGATATTGCCAAAACCAACGGCCTTCTTTCAGGGGCCGGTAGGGAAGAAATATAGCACCCGCCAAATTCGACGCCTCTAAGGTTCCCTTACTTTTAAATAAGCTATCCTGAGACAGTCTGACTTCGTATCTTACTTGTTCTCCTTTTTGATATGGCCAACGCAGGACGGGGAAATTAAATAAAACTTCAGCACCGTTTTGCGGAGCAGGCTGATCCAGGAACATGGAATAAGGTACGGGTACTTGTGCGACACTCCCCGATAGAAATGTTAGGAGCATCAGCAATAAACATGCACTCCGGGATATCATACAATAAGCCCTTTCAGATCACAAATAAATACTTGTCGTACACCGTTTGGAGCACCATTGAAGCACAACGATCGATAATCTCGACTCCAGGCGGGATGTGGATCTAGTTTAAAATGGCTACCTCCCTCTTTTCGGGTTTCGGGTGTGGACTGTCGCTGTCCTCCTCCGACATCATTGGGGACATTACAAATCCGAATTTCCCGATCCTCCTGGAGATCAATGAGTCGAATAGCTACTTCTCCTTCGGGTCCTGCCACATAGGATTGTTTGGGATAGGCATCAGCCACGAGATATCGCCCACTAGGTTCAATTGACGGATGTCCACTACCCTGATATTTTTCACTCAAAACGGTGAAATCGGTTCCGTCGAAACGAAAGCGACAAAACATCATTTCGTCAAATCCCAACCACGTAGGGATGCAGTTCATAATAATATGCTCCCCATCGGGATGCCAATTAGGGTGATTACCCGATCCTCCGGATTTTGCGTATTGATTCCATTTTTCGGCTGAAAGGCATTGGATTAGATTCGTTCCGTCGGTATTCATCGTAAACAAGGATGCATTTCTTCCTTGATTATTTTTCTGAGCCCGAAACACCTGAAGAATTCGATTATTTTGTCGATTAAACTTCGAATGGAACAGGTATCCGATCATCCCCTCATACCTTTTTTTATCTTCAGCCACCTCGAAAAAACGGCTTGTTGGCACCAATAATTCCTTTTGGTTGGTCACCAAATCAGTTTTCCATAGCCCTTCGCGGGTCATATCTTCATCAAATAACGGCTCCGGCTTCCCACCGGGGCCGTCGGGTACAGCATACCCGTACTGATGAATATTCATATAGAGGAGGGAGGGACTGATTATCGATTTCCCATCAGGGGCGATATCATATTTAGAGCCGGCAAAAGTTTTGATATTACCAGTTACCAGATCAATTCTTATACAGACGACTTCGTTGTTCAAAATGTCGTTGGTATATAAATATCGATCCGAAACATCGTCCCACTGGGGGTTGGCACCGAGTTGAAAAGACCATGCTTTCGTCCGATACACGTCACGGATTCGCCGATTTTCCAGATCAATTACACAGACCGTTGCTTCATCACCCCAAACCGGCTTTTTGCCTTGGTAATCAAATCGGGTTACCGCTAAATATTTTCCCGATGGGCTCCACGGACACTCGTCATAAAAGGTATGTACATAGTATCCGTCGTCGGGAGTAACTTTTAGAATGGGTACAGGATATTGGCCTGGCCGGAAACTTTTAAAGTCGTATTCCTTCCAGCCAGACCATGGAGACGAACCGGTCCGGAACCCCGTAGAAAGCAATGCAAGCGTTGTTCCGGTAAGAGTTTTGTTGATGAAGGTTCGTCTATCCATCCGTACAAAAATTAGTAACCTTCGTTTTGACTCATTGAAGGGAATGAAAGGTCAATATCGCTTTGCGGAATAGGACGCAGGTAATGAATTTGCCTGATATCCGTACCTTTTTGAGCCCATGGATTGTATTTTTTTACCCTTTCGATGAGTTTTCCAGTTCTTTTTAAGTCGAACCAACGTGTATATTCACCCATAAGCTCACGGGCTCTTTCGTCCAGAATCATGTCTATGGTCAGACTTCCTGGAGCTGCACGGTAGGATTTTGACTCTAGGGACTGAAGATTTGCGGGATCGGCTGCACATTGGGGATCTGCGGATGGATCTTTCAAAGCACGCTCAACGACTTTGTTGTAGTATACTTCAGCAGCTCCAAGTTTCCCATTTCCCGCACCTTTAACGATTGCTTCGGCAGCGATCAGATAGGCTTCAGCGGCACGGAATATAGATTCATTGAAAGTCCCCGCCGCGTCACCGTAGGGAATATTGGGCTCCCAAAACTTCCACATCATGGGGTGATCACCTGAACCAAAGCCCGAGTTCCGGGGATAAGCTCCTCCATATTCATCCACATTGATGACGGCATAGGGTTTTGGCCCGCCTAAATCCATTCCCCGCTCACTGAGGGAGGTAGCTGGACGATTCCAAGGGCGGAAATAACAAACCGTATCTCCCTTCGCAATGTCGATTTTAATAGACTCATTTTGACGAATGGGGAGGAAGTTTTTGACATCCGAGAGGGCATATCCCACCTGCACGAAATTATGCTCGTATCGAGAATCCAAATCGGGATCGAATAAACGATAGATGGCCGGAGTGACAATATGATGCCCTTGATGACGGTTATAATCCGGGGTTCTTCCAATACTTCCTGCGAATGATTCTCCCCCACCGCCAAAGATAGAATGCAAGTTATTACCGCCAGCAGCATCAAAAGGAAATGCCGGATCGGTTTTATTAGTCAAAATTTCCGAACTATACTGGACCGAAAAGATGATTTCCGGGTTTTTATCATTTTGTGGCCCATTGTATTGGGTCAATGGGTTTTTGGAATGTATGGGAAACAAATCTTTGTAATTGGCGGCCAAGGGGTAGACTTCGATCACTTTGTCTGCATATTCGACCGCTTTCGAAAAATCTGCATCACTTCCCCCAAGCGAATTGGCATAATTCCATCCACGGGTGAGATACACTTTGGCAAGCAAAAACTGAGCGGCTCCTTTGGTAGCCCTTCCATAATTGGTTGCAACCGTGGGCAACGTCGCCTCTGCCTCTAGCAAATCATCGATGATCTGCTGGTATACTTCCCGGGCTGGTACCCGTATAGCTTCTTTACTTGCAGTCGTTGTTTCGACCAAAGGCATGGGGACGTCACCCCAATGTTGAACCAAATAAAAGTAACAGAGAGCTCTCAAAAATTTAGCTTCAGAAACCCTTACTGCCTTTCGGGCTGCATCCATGGGGACGTCAGGGGCCCTTGAAACCACGGTATTGGTACGGGCAATTTCAGCGTAAAGTAATTGCCAAAGACTTTGGAAAACATCGTTGGAGGGGTTTAAACGAGTATCATAAACATCCACCGGATTGGGATCGGCCAATTGAGCCGCAGACCAGCCTGTTCCTGATGAAAATAAATCGGTACCATTTAAAACCAGTGCACGATTTTGATGAATATTCCGTAAAAGCGGATAGCACGATTTTACCAGATCTTCAAAACCCGTTTCCGTCTTGTAATAAACGTCCGTGGTTAGCGTAGAAACCGGTTTTTCGCTCAAGAATTCATCGCCACAACCGGATGCAATCAAGCTTAGGGCTACCAGTATTCCGAATATTTTATTCCTTTTCATAATTTCCATGATTGTAATTCGATTAGAAACTGATGTTTACGCCAAGGGTATAGATCGCAACAGGAATGTCATCCTGGTAAATCGAAGAGTTAAATTCTGGGTCGAAACCAATGAATTTAGTAATGACCACAGGACTGTTCGATTGCACATAAACACGGGCGTTAGACATATTCCATTTGTTCAGTAGTTTAGCAGGAAGGGTATACCCCAGGGTAATATCCGAAATCCGCAGGAAGCTGGCATCCTGATAGGTTATTGCATTTCGGTGCGGGTTAGGAACAGCCACGCCAAAATAAGTATTGGAAGGGTTATCACTACGCCAGTAGTCGAGTTCGGCCAGGTTATTATACCTTACATTGGTGATTTCGCCGAATGTTCCTGCCAAGGTGTTGTTCCTATATTGTACACCATTTCGGTAGTAAACGAAGACGGAGAAATCAAAATCCCTATACCGCAAACGGTTGGTGAAGCCCATCAGCCAATTAGGAAGTTCAGTACCTAATACGATACGATCGTCGACGCCCTCACTAGAAGAGATAACTCCGTCTTTGTTCTGGTCAACCACCCGTACCGAACCAGGAACCTGCTTATAGACAGCCGCTTCGTCCTTTTGATCAAGCTGCCATATTCCATCAAATTGATAATCGAAATTGGCTCTGATCGGATACCCTACGAACAATTTGTTCCCTTTGTCTTCGGTTTGTCCATCGCCATAGAGGGATAAAAGCTTGTTGTTATTTTTTGTAAAAGTAAGGGTAGACGACCATTCGAAATTCGTTTTAGCGATGTTAATGGTATTCAAGGTTAGCTCCACGCCTTTATTTCCGATTTCACCAACATTGGCAACCACTTGCGAGAATCCAGTCACACTTGGTATTTTTTGGTTTAAGATCAGATCCACCGTTTTCCGGTCATACAATTCCAACACCCCGACGATCCGGTTTCGGAACAAACCAAAATCCAACCCGAAATTGAGTTCTTTACTTCTCTCCCATTTAAGATCTTTGTTTCCAAGGTTAGCAGGCGCAAACCCAAATGCAGGTGCGCCGTCAAAGTCGTAACCCGTATTGAGCAACGAAGCCTGAGTGCTGTAGGGATTAACCGTGGAGTTACCTACTTGTCCATAGCTTATACGAAGTTTCAGATCCGACAAGGCAGTGAGGTTATTGGCCATAAATGGCTCTTCAATCACACGCCAAGCTACAGCAACGGATGGGAAGAAAGCCCATTTGTTGTTTTCCGAAAGCTGAGAGGCTCCGTCGGATCTACCGGTTAATGTCAAAAGGTAACGATCAGCAAATGAATAGTTAATGCGCCCCATGAAGGAAAGCAAAGATCTTTCGACGAGGGAGCTATTGTAACCTGTCACCGTACCGGTATTGATGGCATACCAGTCAGACGCGTACGGCAAATCCATTACTGCAATCTGATACGCCTCATTTCTTTGGTAAAAAGTACTTTGGAGACCGGTGAAGGTGATCCGGTGACGGTTGAAGTTCGCTTGGTAGTTGAGAATATTATCGAGGGTGTAACTTCCCATGATTCGACTATCGTATTGGGCTCTAGGAAGCTTACCTATTTGGGATTTCGACCAGGTACCTCTAAAATCCCCTACTCTTTCCGAGCTATAGGCTGCTGACAATGATGACCTGAAACTCAACCCAGAGAAAGGCATAAACTCTACATAAGTATTTCCCATGATGGTTGCAGCCGTAGTTCTGAGTTTAGAATGAACGGGGTCAACATCCAAAAGTGGGTTAGGAACCTGCTTATCATTAATTCCCATCCATACCGCTAGACCGTCGATTTCGATGTCTTGATTTTCCGATGGGTTTACTAAATCTTTAAAGTAGGGAGTCCCTGTAGGACGTGCTCTATAAGCCCCACGCAAGGACTCCATGGAGCCCAGTTCTTGTTCACTATAGGTGACGTAGGATGTAAACCCCGCTTTGAAATATTTACCGAGCTGGCTATCCAGTCCCGCATTTAAATTGTAACGCTTATAGCCGGTATGGAGTACGTTTCCGTTTTCCTGCAAATAACCTCCCGAAAAACGATAGGTGGTTTTGTCATTACCTCCAGAGACACTGATATTCTGACTTGTTTGCAAAGCAGGTTCAGTGATAAGATCGACCCAATCGGTGGTTCGCCCATTTTGGATATTCTCCATTTCGGTGGCCGTAAAGGTGGCACCGGCGGCACCTTCGGCGATCCGATCCGTATAGGTAGCTTTATAGAACTGCTCACTCGTCATTAACTTTGGTAAACGGGCAGGAGCTTTTACGCCCACATAACTATCGAAGTTAATACGTGGCTTACCTGACGCTCCCTTTTTAGTCGTTATAATGACCACTCCATTCGCACCCCTAGAACCGTAAATAGCTGTGGAGGAAGCATCTTTTAGGATATCCATCGATTGTATATCATTGGGATTTATGGTATTGATGTCACCCCCCATTAACCCGTCGATAACAACCAAGGGTTGGGTAGAAAAGTTAATTGTATTTTCACCACGAATGGTTATTCCGTAGCCGGCACCAGGTCGGTTACTGGATTTTGTAACCGTTGCTCCTGCAATCTGTCCCTGGATGGCTTTAGCTGCCATAGGAGGATTGCCTCGGACAATATCGGAAGGTTGCAACGATGAAACGGCACCGGTAAGATCCGACTTCTTAACTTCGCCATAACCGACGATAACGGTCTCGTTCAACAGGAGGTTGTCGGTTTTTAAGACAACATCCAAGCGAGTTCGGGTACCCACGGTTATTTCTTCCCTTACATAACCGATAAAACTGAATATCAATACCGTGTTATCATCGGCTATGGATATAGTAAAATTCCCCCTATCATCGGTCACTGTACCGGTTTGTGTTCCCTTGACAAGAATACTAACCCCCGGTAATTCTTCCCCTGTTTCAGACACTACCTGCCCGGAAATTACCCTATCGATCACCACTTCATTTTCTGTGGAAATTGGCTCCGGTTCCGCTGTCAATTCGAGGAGCTTTCGTCCAATCACGCTGGAAGAGGATTTGGCGAGATTACCGGAACTGGCTACGCCGGACTGACGACTCTTATCCGAAAGAATGACAAATGTTTTCTTATCAATTTTTTTAAGTCTTAGTCCGGAGTTTTGGAGCATCACCTCTAAATCCTTCTCGGCATCATTGCCGAAATGAAGTTGACGTGATGAAATCGTAACCCCTTCCAGGACCTTCTCTTCAAATAAGATGTCGACGCCAAAGTGATTTTTAAATTTTTGAAGAGCATCACGTAGCATGATCTGGTTCGGCTGTGCGTAGTCCACATTTACAGCCGCCCGGACATTTGCTGAGAGCAGTTGTGCCGACAAACTGAAGGCAGTCAAAAGCACACCTGTCAAAGCGAACAGAATGAATCTGGTTTTCTTCATTGCAATTAGTAGTTAATTGTGAGGTCAATATGTAAGGGTATATGTACGGGGTAACTGTTCACTTACCGGTCCTGGAATCACCCGAACTTCCAGGATATCAGCGAGAATCTGAAGGACTTTTTCGGCGGAATCGGCTTGAAAGGTACCTCCGATTGTACGTTTGGCCAACGCCGAATCGGCAATGATTACGTTCACACCGAAGACGTCGTGCAACTGATCTGCGATGGTGGAAATGCGCGTATTGTCAAAGGTGAATCGATGGAATTTCCAAGCAGTATGAACCTCAACCGGTTGATTCTGTTCACGGATCACCTCGCCCTCACTCGACACGGTTACTACATCGCCCGGCTCCATCACCAAAGGCTGTTCAACATTTTCCACCCGAAGCTGCACCTTGCCTTTGGATAAGGCTACCTTACTCCCTTTCTTCCTGCTATAGACGATAAACTCAGTCCCCAGTACTTTCACTTCCAGGTTGTCGGGCGTATACACCATAAAGGGTTTTGCGTCTTTCAAATGACTGACTGCAAATTCCGCTTCACCGTCGAGATATACGTTCCGAACCTTATTTCCGAAACCGAATCGAGGAAGGGTCAGTTTTGAGTTTGCATTCATCGTTACTCGGGTACCATCGTTCAGGTACACCGTTTTAAGTTCCCCATAGGAAGTTGAATAGGTACGGGTAAAAATTTGATCTCTGAAAAAAACGCCTGCGGCTAGGAGGACCACCATGGCAGCAGCCCAGATGGGAAGTAATTGCCTGTAAGCAGGTTTTATTGTGGTACGTTTAAGCGGAAGATCCGGACTCGAAAGAATATGGCTCCGCCATTGCTGGAAAGCTGATTCTGTGTCAACGATCAGCTGTGGATTTTGAGATTCCCATGCTTCCAACAAGGTAAAATATAGCTCCCGGTATTCGGGATGGTGCATCGCCTTTTCAATCAGTTCGCGTTGCAAAGGAGTAGCGCGACCTTCGAAAAGCGCTTGCACAGAACTGCAGAATAATTCATAATTCATAACTGCGACAGAATTAGCAGTGAAAAAAAGAGTTCTTGGACACGGGATATAACCCAGGTTATCCCGATGATGACGGCTACGGATGTAATGAATCCGCTCTCGCGCAAGGAGCGTCTGAAAATGGAGATTGCTTTCGTAATATGCCCCTCCACGGTTTTCACCGATAAATTGAGTTCGTCGGCAATAGCTTGATTCTTTTTGCCGTCAAAACGACTCATGATAAAAACCTTTTGCCCCTGGGGTGGGATGGTTTTTAATATCTGCTCAATTTTATCGTTCAGCTCATGGTATTGCAGTAACTGGTGAGGAGTACTAGGTTGGACGAGTTCCTGTGATGCGTCCCAGATCGGTTGTTCATCCGGTAATTCCTTCCCAAATTCAGTTTTCAGATAGGCAAAAGCCGCATTCCTAACCGTTGTGAATAGATAGGCTCGGTAGGAAGTATTCACCAGTTGATAGGTTTTGTTTTGCCAAAATCGACTGAAAACTTCCATGACGATGTCTTCCGCAATAGCACGGGAGTAAACAAAACGAACTGCGTGGCTGCAAAGGGGTTGATAGTACCGTTTGAATAATAAAGCGCACCCTTTAAGATGGTCGGTTTCGAAACTCCGCCGTATGAGCGCTTCCGAATCAATCACCCTCCCGGCCTTGTCATTGAAATGATTCCCCACCCAGCTCGGTTCGTCATTATCTGAAGTATTGGATTCGTTTGATCCCACTATGATCAGGTTAAAGGTTCAAGAACGTACTAAACGATTTGTACTTGGTAAGAGTGTAAAAATGGGTGATTACCCTTGGTCAACTTTTAACTTTTTTTGATATTTTTTTATAATTCTACGGAAATTACCACCAATAGGGCGTCCTTAGAGTAAGTAAACTTTTCTGCTTCCTTTTGACAACAACCTGTTAGGAACCATAAAAAGGGGAATTGGAGGCCACAGAAGTATTTATAACATTCCAACGTATTCTAAGTTGGGACCAAACTTTTTCAGAATGATCACTCGACGAAATTTCATTACTTCATCCCTAAGCTTCAGTGTTTCATTGGTTTGTATGCCGCTAAAAGGTCTAACCTTTAACTCGGGACCAACTTACAGACGTACGTTGGAGTCACCTGCTCGCTTTTTTGACGGTGAAAGCTGTTGGACCCATCCCCGTATAGGGATTATTCCCCATCGACGTCGCCCCCTGGCGGTGCTAACAATGAGTAAACTCGATCTGGAAGGCAGCGATGTATTCAGGGAAATGGTAGGGATGCATACCACCGATTTAGGGAAAACATGGGAAGGTCCTTACAAAATTGAACGTTTATGCCCCACTGAAGAAAAGATAGGCGATGAAATTCGCCCCATTGCCGTCAGTGACTTTTGGCCATCCTACCACAAAAAATCCGGAAAACTCCTGGGCATTGGCCACACGGTCGTATATACTCCCGATTGGAAGGTGGTCCCCGGTCGCCCACGTCATACAGCCTATGCCATCTTCGATGAAAAAAAGAAGGAATGGCTCCCGTGGAAAACCCTCGAAATGCCCGATCCGATAAAATTTGCAAATTCCGGAGCAGGGAGCGTCCAACGTTTTGACAAGGAGGACGGATCTATTTTACTCCCTTTTTATTTCACTTCGCCCGGAAAAAATTCACGGGTTGCTGTCGCACTATGTCAATTTGATGGGTCCGAACTAAAATTGCAAAAGTACGGCAATGAATTGAGTGTAGACGATAACACGCGAGGTTTACATGAACCTTCCATGGCCTATTTCAAGGGGACCTACTTTCTGACCATCCGAAATGATAAACGAGGCTACATAACCCGGAGCCGAGACGGTTTAAATTACGAACCGATCGTGCCCTGGACCTTCGACGATGGTTCGGATTTAGGTAATTACAACACCCAACAACATTGGGTTACTCATAAAGACGGATTGTTTTTAGTCTATACCCGGCGCGGTGCTAACAACGATCATGTTTTCAGGCATCGAGCTCCCCTCTTCATGGCTCAGGTTGATCCGGAAAAACTTTGTGTGATCCGAGAGACAGAACAGATTTTGGTGCCTGAAAGAGGAGCCAGACTCGGAAATTTCGGGGTTACCTATGTAAGTCCCCAAGAAACATGGGTTACCGTTTCGGAATGGATGCAACCAAAAGGTGTGGAAAAATATGGAAGCGACGGAAGTGTCTATATTGCGCGTATCCATTGGGACAAGCCCAATTCGTAAGCGACGTAGGTAGAAGATTACCTGTCAATCAGCCCGGTTTGGGTAGGTTGACTAACTACTTAGTACCGATATATTGGGGAGAAACGATTTGTCATTGAAAAAAATAAAATAGTATCAAGTTCTACTAGGATAGTAATAGACCTCTTCCCTTTGAGCCTGTATATTTGGCGTCTGAGGGCATTGCCTTCCTAAACCGTTATTTACCTTAGTTTTTCTTTGCCATATGATGATGCGAAAAAGCCGGGTGCTGCAAAAACTGCGATCCGGACAGACAGTCAGTTGTATCAAAATAAATCTGACCGATGCGAAAGTTTGTGAAATGGCTGCGCTAGCCGGATTCGATTGCGTTTGGGTGGACCAGGAGCATATTAGCCAAGATTGGTCCGTATTAGAAGCCTCCGTATGGGCAACCAAAGCACATAACACCGATTTGTTAGTGCGCGTGGCCAAAGGTTCCTATAACCAATTCATCAAACCACTCGAATTGGATGCAACCGGCATTATGATACCCCATGTGATGAGTCTCGACGAGGCCAAGTCCATCGTGCACCAAACACGGTTCCACCCCATAGGAAGAAGGGCAATTGACGGCGGCAACGCCGACGGTCAATATACCGGGATTGACTTTAATGAATATCTCCAGCAGGCCAACGAGCAACGTTTTGTGATACTTCAAATTGAAGATCCGGAGCCACTAGAAGAATTGGAAGAAATTGCCAACCTTCCGGGTTATGATATGTTGTTTTTCGGACCTGGAGATTTTAGTCAAGGCATAGGAGCACCGGGTCAATGGGATCACCCTTTAATTACCCAAACGCGCAAACGTGTGGCAGAAATTGCTATCAAAGCGGGTAAATTTGCAGGCACCGTGGGCAGTCTTTCCAACATGGAAGAATTAAAATCGATGGGCTATCAATTTATTAACCTAGGAGCCGATGTGATCGGACTGAAGAATTACTTTGGTGATATTATAAAAGGTTTCAGTAATGGGAACCGGAATTCGGGTCGATCCTATCTCGAAAATCAAACGTAAATGAAAAAAAGAAAGCTAGGAAACACCGATTTAGAAGTTTCGGAAATTGCATTCGGAGGGGTAGAGATAGGTATGCCCTATGGTATCGGAGTGAAGGGGGAAGCAGATATGCTATCGGAAAAAGAAGCAATTGATTTACTCCATAGTGCCCTAGATCGAGGAATTAATTTTTTTGACACTGCCCGTATGTATGGGGTAAGTGAACAACGCATTGGTAAGGCCTTCCACGATCGACGTAACCAGGTGATTATTTCCACTAAATGTCATCATTTCAGAGGAAAAGACGGGGTACTTCCTACTTATTCAGAAATTCGAACACTGGTAAGAACCTCAATCCAAAAAAGTCTCGAAGCCCTACAAACCGACTATTTGGATGTTTACATGCTTCACCAGGCGGATCTCGAAATCCTGAATCATAGTGTGATTGCCGAAGAAATGCTACGCTTGAAAGAGGCTGGCTATGTTAGAGCCATCGGTGCTTCTACTTATACTACCGAAGAAACCCGCGTTGCTCTTGATTCCAAAATCTGGAACGTCATTCAATTACCTTTTAATTTAATGGATCAAAGACAAGGGGAATTATTCGATATCGCTGAATCTCAAGGGGTAGGAATCGTTATTAGATCCGTGCTATTAAAAGGCTTGCTGAGCACTCGAGGTAAGAATTTACATCCTGCTTTGGCTGCGGTTGAAAACCATATTGCTTCCTTTAGCAATCTCCTACCCGACGCAACCACCGCCCTTCCCGATCTCGCTATTCGTTTTGCACTTTCCTTCCCCCAGGTTTCGTCGGTATTGATCGGCATTGATAAACAGGATTACCTGGAAGCGGCTTTATACAGTGCAAACGGTAAATACATGGATCACACGCAACTCGAACAGGCAAAGGCGCTGGCTTATCCTGACCCGGATTTTATCGACTTACCCTACTGGGCTAAAATGGGGTGGTTAACCTAGCAGCTATTGTATAAATGGAATTACAATGTTAAGAATAGGTATCACAGGGATGAGTAGCGGAAATGCACATCCCTATTCATGGTCTTCCATTATTAATGGCATTTATGATGGGGACGAAATCACTCGTGTAGGTTATCCCGGTGTGACCGCTTATCTGAATGCCAATGAAGATACCCTGGGTATTCCGGGTGCGCGTGTAACCCATGTATGGACACAGAATCCTGAAATATCTCGTTCTATTGCGCAATCTTCTGGGATAGACACAATTGTTGAAAATGCTAGCGAAATGATCGGGGAGGTAGATGCCCTCATTTTAGCTCGGGATGATGCTGAAAACCACGTCGAAATGGCTCGTCCGTTTGTGGAAGCAGGGGTTCCCATTTTTGTTGACAAGCCGCTTGCCATTACCGCCACGGATCTCCATTGGTTTTCGGAACAAGTCGATGCCGGTAAGTTTATCATGTCCTGTTCCTCGATGCGATATGCAAATGAGTGCAGAATTGTAAAGCAAGAATTAGCTTCTTTAGGTAAAATTGAATTAGTTACTGCAGTCGGGAAAAAGGATTGGTTGAAATATGGGGTTCATATGATTGAAGCCATGTATGCAACGCTGGATGATCCCCGCATCTTTTCGGTGCAACATATAGGTGAGTCGGGAAAAGATGTTGTCCATTTGGTGTTTGAAAATGGATTAACTGCGACCATCCATTTGTTTATGGAGATATGCGGCACCTTTCAAGTCCATTTTTATGGTCAAATGGGGTGGCGTTCGGCCGACATTAAGAATTCTTATTCCATGTTTCGGGAAAATATGATAGAGTTTATCCGCAGTGTCATGGAGGGGAAATCTCGTTTAGATTTTGCCAAAACAGAAAATGTTATTAAAACCGTTATTGCCGCTGAAACCAGTCGCCAAAACGGTGGGGAAATAATTTATATCAAATAATATAGGTCATGAATGTAATGGAATTGTTCCGCCTTGACGATCGTGTCATTTTAGTAACGGGGGGTGCAGGTCAATATGGCAAATCTATAACTGAAGGATTGTGTGAAGCCGGCGGAACGGTCATCATCGCATCTCGTAATTGGGAGGCGATAGAAAAAGCGGTGGAAGATTTTCGCACGAAGGGTTTCGATGTACATGGGATGCAATTGGATCAAGCGGATCAGGCTTCGGTTCGGAATCTAAAGGAGCAGATTAAAAAGGATTTCGGACGATTGGACGCATTCGTCAACAATGCGGTAGCTCGCCCGATGAAAGGTTATGATGCTCCCATCGAACAATTTGATGAATCGATGAAAATCAATGCTACTGGTATGATGGATCTGCTGCGTGAAATGACGGATTTGATTATTGAATCAGGTGGAGGCAGTGTTGTAAACATTAGTTCGATGATGGGCATGTATGCGCCGATTTATTCGAATTATGAAGGAGTTCCGGGGATGGGTGACTTACCTCCTGATTATTGTTTTCACAATGCAGGATTGATTATGTTAACACGTTTTATGGCAAAAAAGCATGCTGGGAAGAACATTCGGTTTAATTGTATTAGTCCGGGTGGGTTGTTTAATAATCAGCCGGCACGGTTTGTAGAACAGTATTGTCAAAAAGTACCGTTGGGTCGTATGGCGAATAATGATGATATAAAGGGACTAATCGTTTTACTTACTTCCGACGCGGGTTCTTATATCAATGGTGAAAATATTTTAATTGACGGCGGCTTATACGCATAAGGTTTTGGCCTCTTTCCATCATACGTTGGATTGAACCTTCTTCCCCTCCATCTCCCTCCATGCTTGTAAACACTGTAGGGTTTATAAACAAAAAAGGGAGACCGATTTCTCGATCTCCCTTTTATTATGG
>ENA-UOVV01000365-UOVV01000365.1-compost-metagenome-genome-assembly--contig:-NODE-365-length-59228-cov-5.491812_pt1 | contig 59228 bp, 44 predicted proteins | sample MGYA00238155_ERZ761577 | MGnify/ENA primary metagenome ERZ761577 (study PRJEB28898, sample SAMN06268775) | compost metagenome | isolation source: Emeryville, CA | place: USA:Emeryville, CA | collected... | reverse complement strand
GGCTTCCACTCGGCCACTCACTGAATTGCGGCGGAAGACCAGATCGGACTGCCCGGCGAGATCCCGCGCCTTGACCACCTTCACTTCGGTGCCTTGATCGTCCAGCAGGCTTACCTTGGTGCCGGCGGTGATATAAAGGCCGGATTCCACCTTGCAGCGATCGCCCAAGGGAATGCCGATACCGGCATTGGCGCCTATCAGGGATTCCTTGCCCACGGAAATCACAATGTTGCCACCGCCAGACAGGGTGCCCATGGTGGAGCTGCCGCCGCCCAGATCCGAACCTGCGCCGACAAAGACACCGGCAGAAATGCGGCCCTCGATCATGGCTGGACCTTCGGTGCCCGCATTAAAGTTCACAAAGCCCTCGTGCATGATGGTGGTGCCTTCGCCCAGATAGGCGCCAAGGCGCACCCGCGCCGTGTGAGCAATACGCACACCCTTGGGTACTAGGTAGTTGGTCATCTTGGGGAATTTGTCCACGCAGGCCACTTCCAGCAGTTCGCCCTTGAGGCGGGCCTGCAGCTGGCGCTCCGGCAGTTCTGCCAGATCTATGGCACCCTGGTTGGTCCAGGCCACATTGGGCAGCACACCGAAAATGCCGGTGAGGTTGATACCCTGGGGTTTGACCAGACGGTGTGAAAGTAAATGCAGCTTGAGGTAGGCCTCGGGTACGGATGTCGGGCCTGCGTCGGTTTCCAGCAGCGTGGCCACCAGCGGGCGCTGGCTTTGGCTAAGCTGACGGGCAATGGCCGCCTGTTCGGCATCGCCTGCTGACTGCAGGGTTTCCGCCAGCTTGGCTGCCTGTTCATTGCTCAGGCTGAGGGCCTGGTTGCCACCAGTGTAGCCAGTGATGGCGGCAATGGCCTGGGTAGTGGCGCTGGAGGGCTGGAGCAGGGGAGTGGGGTAAAAAACTTCCAGCCACTCACCCTTGGTGTTCTGGGTGCCGACGCCGAGGCCGAGGCTAAAGACTTGGGTCATACGCGGGTTTCCTGTGTTGCGGCCTTGCGCTGGCAGGGCCGGGTTTAAAACAGCTGCTGGTATTCGGTTTCACTGAAGCCGGTGTGATAGCGGCCGGACCATTCCAGTAGCGGACGTTTGATCAGTGTGGGGTTGGCTAGCAGCAGTGCCACCGCCGTTTTTTCATTGAGGTCTGCGCGGCTGGCGTCGTCCAGCTGCTTCCAGGTGGTGCTGCGTTTGTTCACCAGTGCGTCCAGGCCGATTTTGTCTATCCAGGTTTTCACCTGGGTGGATGTGAGTCCCTGGATGCGAAAGTCGTGGAACTGGTAACTGAGTCCTCGGGACTCCAGCCAGCGGCAGGCCTTTTTCACTGTGTCGCAATTCTTGATGCCGTAAACCTTGAGCATGGCGAGATTTTTCTTGGGCTAGTTTATTAACCGGGCGCGCGAGAATAACAAACTTTGCCCATTTTTTCAGGCCCGGTGGGTGTTCTGTTTACTCCACCAGGCGGATCAGATCCGGTTCGATAAGAATGCGGCGCTGCTTGTACAGCAGGCTCAGGGCGTTCTTGTAGTTGCCTTTGCTCACGTTGTAGGCGGCGTAGATGGCCTCGGGCGGACTCTTGTCGGTGAGATCCGAGATCCCGCCCTGGGCGCGCAGCCGCGCCAGTATCTGCTCTGCCAACAGGTTCTTACCCTCGCCTGCCGGAGGCTGGAGGCTGAGATCCAGCTTCTGATCCTGTCGCACACCCTTGATATAGCCTTTGACCCTCTCGCCATAGTTGAGGGGCCTGAAGGCGTCATCGCGGAAGATGAGTCCCAGATGGGTGTGATTGATCACCGCCTTGTAACCCATGTCGGTCTTGCCGCAAATCAGCAGATTCACCGCCTGACCTGGTTTGAATTGGCGGCTCTTTTCATTGAGGTGCCGATTGAGCCGTGATGAGGCGGTAATCCGGCCGGTGTAAGGGTCGAGGTAGATGCACACCACATAGCGGCGCCCGGCTTCCATGGGCTTGTGCTGCTCGCTGTAGGGCACCAGCAAATCCTTGGGCAGACCCCAGTCGAGAAAGGCTCCGGTGCTGTTTACTTCGCGCACTTCCAGCAGGGCGCATTCGCCCACCTGGGCCTTGGGCGTGAGTGTGGTGGCTATGACCTCATCGTTGGAGTCGAGGTAGACGAATACATCCAGACTCTCGCCCGGTTGCCATTGTGGAGGCAGATAGCGGCGCGGCAGGAGTATGCGGCCCAGTTCGCCGCCGTCCAGCAACATGCCCGCATCTATGGGTTTTACGGCGGTGAGCCTGTTGGTCTGGCCTATCTTGATCATGAGCTGTTCTTGCTGGTGATTGGGTTCGCCAGTTTAGCAGTTGTTGGCCGGGGAGTTTACTTTCGCTGCAGGCTCACAGGAGAATAGCTGCCAGTTTTTATTGTTAACGCACAACCGCCTGCGCGACTGGATGCCCTCTATGATGGAATTCTTCAGCTTTGATTATCAGCAGTACAGATTCACGGTGCGCGGTTCCAGTTGGAATGGCCTGGAAGAAGTGATGGTCGATGATCAGGTGGTTTCCAAAAAGCGCAATCTGGGTTTTTCCAGCCTGCACGAATTTTCTCTGACGGATCTCGGCCAGTGTGAACTGGGATTTACCATCGATATTCGTCGCGCCCTCATCGCCTATCAGCTCCGCGCTCAGGGGCGGGTGCTGGTGCAGTCAATGACACCATTGCACGAGTCCTACACTCTGGCACGTCCCGCACATGCGGATGACCTACTCGAAGTCGAGGCAATTGAATCCCAGACAGCCTCTGCGGCGGCAGCTGCACCGCGTCGGCGGGGCAACTGGATAGTGCTGGCGGGTATTGTCTTCAAACTGTTCAAATCGGCCAAGATTTTCAAGGCGGCGCTGGTGGCTGCCTCGGTCTCCGCCTATTCGATTATTTTCAGTGTTGAGTTTGCCATTGCGCTGGTGGCGGTGCTTATGTTTCATGAATACGGCCATCTGCGCGCAATGAAAAAGTTCGGCATTCCCACCAAGGGTATGTACCTGATTCCGTTTGTCGGTGGCTTGGCCGTGGGCGATAAACCTCGCAGCCGCTGGCAGGATGTGTATATCTCGCTGATGGGACCCATTTACGGGCTGGCCATGACGCTGGCTTTTTATATCGGCTATCTGATTACCGACAGCCATTTCATGGGGCTGGTGGCATCTCTCAGCGGCCTGATCAACCTGTTCAATCTCCTGCCCATTTATCCGCTGGATGGGGGCAGGGTAGTCAAGTCCCTGGTATTTTCCGGGCGCAAAACCCTGGCCCTGATATTTTTGCTGGGTCTGTCCGCGTTGTTTTTTGCGTTGTCAATTTGGCTGGGATTTGCCCTGATAGGTTTCTTTATCGTACTGGGAGTGGCAGATATTCTCACCGAATGGAAACTGTCTCTGGCCGAAGACATAACTCCGCTCAACCGCTACGGCATTTTCTTTTGTACCCTGTGGTATCTGGGCACCATAGCGGCTTTTCTGCTGATTATTGTGCTGGTTGCCTATACGGATTTGCCCGGTGCGGAGATAGCCACTTCCGTGCTGGACTCCTAGGACGGACCGACGGGAATATCCCGCTCCGCCTGCCAAGGTGGTAGATTCGTCGATTTGATCACTCAGTGCCGCGTCAGAATTTGGCTAAAATCCAGTCAGATTGTCCATCCGGCATTTCACTCTGGAGATTTGGCTATGCGGTTACGTCCACTTTTGCTTGCTGCAGCGGCGCTGCTGGCTGTTCTTGCGCAACCCCTGGCCGCCATGGGCCTGGGTGACCTGGTGTTGCATTCGCGTTTGAATCAGCCCTTTTCTGCCGAAGTCAGACTGCAGAATACCCGCGGACTCACTGAAGGCGATATAAAAGTGACCTTCGCCAGTCAGGACGAGTTTGAGCGTCGCGGCCTGGAGTGGCACTACTTCCTGACGGATTTTCGTTTTGAGGTGGAGTTTGTTCGGGGCGAACAACCGCGTATTCTGATTCGTTCCCACAGCCCGATACGCGAGCCCTACATCAGTTTTATTCTCGAGGTGCGCTCCCCAAGCAGCAAGGTGCAGCGGGAATATACGGTGCTGCTGGAAAAGCCGGAACCGATAGAGTAAGACCAGACGGTTTGTCTGACATGTTCACGAGGAGGTAAGTCTGGTACTAGGCATGGCGCCTTTTACCCGTTATGCTGTCGAGCTAATAACATTAGTATGTCCGCTTGGGACACGGGGAAAGTGGCTGATAAGGCCTAAAATTCCTATGACAATAAAATCACCGGTGCAGCTGTTGTGCGACTGCTCTGGTCTGCTGCGCAGACCCGGGAGTCGGCGCAAATTTCCGGTGATTCAATTCCTGTTTCTCTTCTGTTTGCTGTTTGGCATTACCTCTTTTGCCCAATCCCCCAGTCGTCAACAGATTCTCAGCTCCTATCTCTACAACTTCGCACGGCATATCGAGTGGCCCCAGGAACGCCTGGGCAGTCATTTTGAACTGGCGGTTTATGGTGCGGAAGATCCTCTGCTGATGGCAGAGCTGCGCCGTATGGCAGAAAGCGTCAAGCTACAAAACAAGCCCATTCGCGTTTCGCGCTTCACCAATCTGCCTGAGATCAACCGTTACCAGATGGTCTATGTGGCTGAAGCTAACAATCAGTTGATGACGGAAATCTATCGTCAGCTCAACGGTCAGCCGGTGGTCGTGGTAACCGACGGATACAACAATCAACAGCTGGTGATGATCAGTCTGTTTCCCACGCCCGACGGGCGTCTGCGCTTTGAAGTTAACAAGTCCAATCTGATCAATCACGGGCTGAACCCTTTGCCCGAGCTTATTCTCAATGGCGGTACCGAGATTGATGTTGCCCAGCTGTATCGCGAAGGGCAGGCTTCTCTGATCGAATTGCAGCGGCAGCTGCAGATGCGCGAAACCAGTCTCAGCCGTCTGAGTGAACACATAGAAGCGCAGGAAAAGGTCAATCAGCGACTCGAGCAACAGCTGGCCAGTCTCAATGAGAATATCAAGAAAAGCGATGAACTGATTGCCCGCCAGATGGTGCAGATGCGCGAGCAGCAAGTACAAATCTCGGCCAGTGAAGCGGAGCGCAGCAAGCTGCTGGGTGAGGTGGACGTACGCAATCAGGAACTGAAAATCCTGCGCGATAAACTGGATAACATCAGCCGGGAAATTTCGACACGCGAGGAGCGACTGGATCAACTCAATCAGACCATTGCGCAACAGGAATCGGAAATCAAAAAACAGCAACGGGAAATTCTCGGTCTGGACCAGCAGGTGGATGCGCAAAAGGCGGCCCTGCGTTATTTGGCGGGTATTGTGTTTTTGGGCGTGCTGCTGATTATTACCGTGTTGGTTGCCTACTTTGTCAAACGGCGAGACAACCAGCGGCTGGCGGCGCGCAGCCAGGATCTGCAAATGGCGCGGGACAGATTGGCGATTGCCAAGCGGCGCGCCGAGGATGCCAGTCAGGCCAAGAGTGAATTCCTGTCATTGATGAGCCATGAACTGCGTACGCCGTTGCAGGCCATTATCGGTTATACCGAAGTGGTTATAGAGGATTTGCGGGTGGTGGACGACCAGACCCATGTGGGCGATTTGCAGCGGGTGATCAATAACAGTGAGCGGTTGCTCAAACTGATCAACGGCGTTCTGGATCTGGCCAAGATAGAATCGGGGCGCATGGAACTGGATCTGACGGAGGTCAAACTGTCGGCGCTGATGGATGAAGCCTTGAGTGCTGTTGCACCGCTGATGAAGAAGAACGCTATCAAGGTGCGTCTCAACATCAACGATGGTACCTATCTACCGCTGGCCGATCCGGAAAAAATTCTGCACATTCTGATCAACCTGCTGGGCAATGCCAGCAAGTTTGCTCCTCGCGGCGAAGTGGTTGTCACTGCCATACACGAGCCGCAGCGCATCTTTATCAGCGTGGCTGATACGGGAATCGGCCTGACCCAGGAACAGCAACAGCAGATCTTTGATCCTTTCCGTCAGGTGGATACCAGTACGCGCAAGTTTCACGGCAGTGGTCTGGGACTGGCCATTACCCGTCAGCTGTGCGAAATGATGGGCGGCACTATCGAAGTGGAAAGCGAGCTGGGCAAGGGCTCGACCTTTACGGTCATACTGCCGTTGCCCATTGAACTCAATCGCAGCTTTGGCGGCGTCGAATCGGAAGATGGCAGTCTGCTGGAGGACGGTGAATCCGAGTCTGGCGTTAATGGCCAGCACATTGTTATGATCGACGACGATCCTGCCTTCCTCGACATAATGGCGCGCACCATGAGACGCGAGGGCTATCAGGTGCACACGGCGGGGGATGCGGAAACCGGCTTCCGTCTGGTGCAGTCCATCAAGCCCCAGGTAATTACTTTGGACTTGTTGTTACCCGACCAGCATGGTTGGTTTCTGTTTGAAAAGATAAAAGCAGATCCGGAGTTACAGGGTATCCCCGTCATCATCATTTCCATCATGGATGAGCGCCGGGATGAAAATAAACATCAGGTCGAAGAGTACTTGACCAAGCCGATTCGCCGCGAGACATTGCGCATGGCGGTACAGCGGCTGATGCCCGATAGCAAACAATAAGACAGCAAAGAATTCACATGTCATAAGGGGCTGTGATTATGCTTTCTTCTCGCTCAAATCGACTGGCTGTGGCCCTGCTGGGGGTGATGCTTTCACCTTTGGCTGCGGCGCAAAACTCGTCTGAAAATAGCCGGCAGGATTTTTACAACCTGTCGCTGGCCGATTTGGGCAAGATTCAGATTTCCATCGCCACAGGCAGCTCAACGCCTATTGAACAGGCACCGGCTACCGCCAGTGTTATTACTGCTGCCGAGATCCAGGCTATGGGTGCACGCCATCTCGAGGATATTCTCGAAATGGTTCCAGGCTTGCATGTATCCCTGTCCTCTCTCAGTCGTCTCGACTCCGTTTTTTCCATTCGTGGTATTCACACGGGTTTTAATGCGCAAGTACTCCTGCTGATCAATGGTGAGCCTTTGCAGAATTTCCTGCAGGGTGGTCGTCCGACGCTTCTGCGTCTTTCCGCCGCCAATATTGAACGAGTGGAGGTCATTCGCGGTCCGGGATCGGCCATCTACGGTGCCGACGCCTATGCGGGTGTGATCAACGTGGTGACCCGCGATACTCATCCCACAGAGCATCTGCGCACAGGGGTGCGTTTGGGTTCCTTTGATAGTCGCGAACTCTGGGCCAGTGGTGCCACCAGCTGGCGCGACTGGATGCTGTCTGCGCACTTTGCCTATCAGGAAACCGAAGGCGACAAGGAGCGAATAGTCGAACGGGATTTGCAAACGCTTCTCGATGAACAACTGGGAACAAATGTGTCTCTCGCTCCCGGCCCTCTGTCAACCGGCTACGAGAATCTGGATTTGCGTCTGGCGGCGAAAAATGACACCACTCAGGCCAGTCTCTGGTATTGGCAATCCAATGATGCCGGCGTGGGCGCGGGCGGTGCTCAGGCGCTGGATCATTTTGGTTCTGACGATATTTCCCTGTGGAAGTTGGATCTGAGCCATGATCTGGCTTCTGACAGCGAACACTGGCTACACACTGTTAACGCCAGTTACATGCGTTATGAAATTGAAACCCAGTTGCGTCTTTTCCCATCGGGCAGTCTGCTGCCCATAGGTACGGATGGTAACCTGGACTTTGCCACACCTGTCGGCCTGGTACTTTTTTCCGAAGGGCTGATTGGCAAGCCCAGCGGCGTTAACCGGGATGCGCATCTTTACTGGGTTACCAACTACACGGGTTTTGATCATCACCGCTGGCGGGTTGCGCTGGGTTATCGCTATCAGGCGCAGGACACTCGCGAAAGCAAGAATTTTGGTCCGGGTATTCTCGACGGCAGTGAAACTCTGGTGGATGGAGCTCTGACCGATGTGACCGGTACCCGCTTTATTTATCTGCCCGATTCCCACCGGCGGTTGTACTACCTCTCGTTGCAGGATGAGTGGCAGTTTACTCCCCGCTGGACACTGACCGCCGGTCTGCGCCACGATCACTACGAGGATATTGGCAACACCACCAATCCCCGCGTCGCACTGGTGTGGGCAACCACCGACAGGCTCACCACCAAACTGCTTTACGGCAGTGCATTCCGGGCGCCGTCCATTTCGGAACTGGGTTTTATGAACAACCCGGTGTCGCTGGGCAATCAGTCGCTGAAGCCCGAGCGCATTGACACCTATGAACTCTCGTTCAACTTCTTGCTGACAGAACAACTGCAATCCAGTCTCACACTCTTCACTTACCGTTCCTGGGACATGATCGAGTTTGTTCCCGATCCTGGCGCCACTACCAGCACGGCGCAGAATGCGCGGGACCAGGATGCCAAGGGTTTTGAATGGGAGTGGCAGTGGAAACCCTCGGCGCAGTTCTGGTTGTCTGGCAACTATTCCTGGCAGGATGCCGAAGACAGCAATACAGATGCCAGCATTCCCGATGCGCCGGGTCAGCTGATCAAGCTCAGTAGTTACTGGGAATTCCTGCCCCAATGGTCTGCCAATCTTCAGGCGCTGCGCGTAGCGGATCGCGCAAGAGCGCCGGGCGATATGCGCGCAGAAGTGGGCAATTACAATCGCTTCAATCTTAGTGTCAGACGCAAAGCTGTTTTGCCCGACCTGGATATGGCGCTCACGCTGCGTAATCTGGCTGACAGCAAAACCTACGAGCCCAGCGGCGATACTATTCCCGGCGATTATCCCTTGGCAGGTCGCAGCATCTGGCTGGAATTTAATTACACCTTTCGCTAGTCTTGCGCTTTTTTTAAAAAGCGAGTGTCCCTCATGCCGGAGTTTGAACACGATCAGGTGCGCAGCCGCAACGAAGCCTTTGCGGAGCTTATACCCTCCCGTATCTGGCGTGAAACGCCCAGCGCCAGCAATCCCTACCTAGCCACAGCCGCTCAGTGTCACGGCTATGATCTTATGGATCTGATGCAGCACTGCCGCTTTGTGGAAGTATTTTATCTGCTGTTTCGCGGTGAATTGCCCAGCGAGCCCCAGGCACAGCTGCTGGAGCAGTTGATGATCGCATTGATCAATCCCGGCCCTCGCCACCCCGCCACTCGCGCTGCCATGAATGCCGGTATAGGCAAAACAGAAGCTGCCCATATTTTGCCGATTGGTCTGGGTGTGCTGGGTGGTGCCGCCAGGCAGGTGGAAGAGGCCATGCGTTTTATGCGTCGTGCGCTGAAAACACCAATTGATGAGCAGCTGCAAAAATTATCCGCTGCTGTCTCTGCGGATTCACCCGAGGACTGGCTGACGGCTTCTGCTTTTGAGTCCACGCCGGGGTTTGGTCGCCACTATGGTGACTGCGATCTGCTCACACAAAAACTGGCAACGCAGCTGAGTCAATTGCCAGCGGCGGGGGAAGTGCTCGCGTGGGGCGAATCTTTTGCGCGTGCGTTGCAACCTCTCTCCGCAGGCTGGTTGCCTGCGGGTCTTGCCGCTGCAGTATTTTGCGATCTGGGCTTTCAACCCAGAGTTGGTGCCAGTTTGTTTCAACTCTTATCCGCGCCCGGCCTCGCTGCTCAGGGTGTTGAAATGTCCAACAAGCCCATCACTGCCATGCCTTTTGTGAAGGACGAAGATTATGTCATCGAGCGCTGACAACACTGAGATACAGCAAGAAGTACAGGCGTTTCTTGACGGCCGTCGTCAGCGCATTGTCAGTCGCACCGGAGGCTGGTTTCCCGGCAAGGGTGTTTTCAGTCACGGCTACTCCATGCTGGACGAGTTGGTGGGTGAAAAAAGTTATTTTCAAATTCTGATTCTCAATGCCACGGGTCGATTGGTGGAACGCCCATTGGCGGATTGGGTGGAGGCGGTTTATGGCTGCCTGAGCTGGCCTGATCCACGCATCTGGTGCAATCAGATTGGCGCTCTGGCGGGTAGTGCACGCGCGTCTGTGGTGGCGGGCACAGCACTGGGGGTTCTCGCCACTGATGCCCGATCCTATGGCGTGCTACCGCTGATTGAAGGTGTGGGTTTTATTCAGCAGGCGCTGAAAAAACACCAGTCCGGTTTGACGGCGGAAGATATTCTGCAGGAGGCCACTTCTGCCCGCGGCGGCAAGCCTTACATAGTCGGTTACATTCGCCCCATCGCCAAGGGCGACGAGCGGCTGGTGGTGATGGAAAAAATTGCAAAAAAACTGCAGATTCCTGTAGGGCCGCATCTGACACTGGCTTACGAAATAGAAAAGCTGCTGCTGGAAAAATATCAGGAGGGTATGAACATCAATGGCTATGTGTCAGCCGTGTTGTCGGACCAGGGATTTTCTGCACAAGAGATTTACCAGATGTTTGCCTGTCTGGTGGCCAGCGGTGTGACGGCCTGTTATCTGGATACTTTCAAGCAACCGCCCGAGTCCTTTCTGCCGCTGCGCTGTGAGGATATAGATTATCAGGGCACCGCGTCCCGGCCTCTGCCGGATTTCATTCTCGCGCGGCAATGATTACCAGGAGTGCCCCAGTTTGTTCTGGGGCTCGGGAGACAGGGAACCATTGGCGCCGCTAGTTTCCTTGAAGAGCTGTTCCACCGGCAAGGGATGACCCAGATGGTAGCCCTGCACATAGTCAATCCCCATCTGCTTGAGAATATTGAGTATCTGCTCGTTTTCCACATACTCGGCCACGGCTTTTTTGCCCAGGGCCTGAATTACCTGAATCATGGACCTCACCAGACTCTGGTCCACTTCATCCTGATGCAGATTCTGAATGAATGAACCGTCCAGCTTGATAAAGTCCGCGGGCAGATCCTTGAGATAGGCAAAGCTGCTGAAACCCGAACCAAAGTCATCCACCGAAAAACTGCATCCGAGTTTATGCAGCTGGGCGATCACTTTCTGAGTGACGCTCAGATTGAACAGACTGGCACTTTCGGTCAGTTCAAAGGTGATGCGTTTGGGATTGACTCCGGTTTCCTTGAGTGTGGCCAGAATCGAAGGCACCAGTTGTTCATCTTTGAATGCCTGGGCTGAAAGATTAATGGCGATGCGTTTCAATTCGGGGTGCTGCTTGAGCGAGCGTGTGGCCAGCTTGATGATCCAGCGATCCAGCAGATGCATTTCGCCCGAGGCCTCGAGCGAGGGAATAAAATGGCCGGGTGCGATGATGTCGCCATCGGGTTCGCGCAAACGTATCAGTGCTTCGTAGTAGGCAATTTCACCGCGATTAACATCCACAATAGGCTGGTAATAAAGCACCAGTCGGTCATCGGCAATGGCTTTGCGAATTTTTTGCGTGATGTTGAGGTTGTGTCTCAGTTCGTCGCTTTCGCTGTCCTGGGGATCGTATTGGTGAATCAGGTTGCGCCCGCGCCCCTTGGCAACATAGAGGGCTATGTCGGCGCGCATCAGATGCTCCTCGCCGCTGGCAATGCCGCCGTCGATCATGGTGAAGCCGATACTGCAACCCAGATTGATCCGTTGCTCCTGCATCTGAAAGCTGAACTCGCCAACTATCTGCTGAATCTCGCAGGCAAATTGATAGGCCTGGGTGGCTTTGACATCGTGCAGCAGCACGGCAAATTCATCGCCGCCGAGACGACAGAGAATATCGGGACGGCGAATGCGCTGACTGAGCAGTTGTGACATTTCGCGCAGCACTTCATCGCCTTTCTGGTGGCCGAAGGAATCGTTGATCACCTTGAAGTGATCCAGGTCCAGATAGATAAGCGCGTGCTGACGGCGATTGCGGTTGGCATCCGCCGCCAATTGTTCGAGTGAAGATTCAAAGAAGTGGCGGTTGTAGAGTCCGGTCAGGGCATCGTGCATGGCCATGTACTTGAGCTGTTCCTGGCTCTCGCGCCGCTCGGTGATATTGTCCAGACACACGGTCAACGTTGAAAGGTTGTTGTTACGGCTGGAGCGACTCACTTTCAGCTGGGCCCATACCGGCTGCTTCTGGCTGTCTTGCAGACACAGCTCAATATCGGCGCAGGGAGTGTTGTTGTGCAGTGATGCGTTGATTTTTTCCTTGAAGAGCGCGAACTGACTGGCATCTTCCGGCGCCAGATAGGATTCCAGCGGATTGCCAATGGAATCGCCGAGACTGTAGCCGAGCATGGATTCCCAAGCGTGATTCAGGAAAACAATATTGAAATTTTCATCCAGCTCCATCACTACCGAGCGCAGATCGTCCAGCAGTTGATGATGGTTTTCGTAGAGCTGGCGATAGGCCAGTTCTCTTTCCTGCAGGGATTTCACCCTGTCGGCAAACTGGGCGTTGCTCACCAGATAGTCGTCGCGGTGAATGGCGATATCGCACACGCGGCGCAGCTGTTCGGCGCGAAAGGGTTTGGGCAAAAAATCCACCGCACCCAGCAGCATCAATTCTTCCGCCTGATCTATGGTGGTGTGGGCGGTCATGATCACCACCGGTTGCTGCGGATTGTCGGCCTGGATTTCGATGAGTATGTCTCGTCCCGAGAGTCGCGGCAGCATTACGTCCAGCAGAACCAGATCATGGTGGCCCTTGCGCCACAGCTCCAGACCCTCAATGCCGTCATCCGCCACTTCGATATCAAAGGCGGTGGCCAGCACCCGTTGAATCAGATCGGCGGTGTCCGGTTGATCTTCTATCACCAGCAGACGTGGCCGGTGAATCTGCGTCTGCGCAGATTCCAGCAGTGAGCCGACTACCTGGGGCAGCCGGTGCAGATGATCCATGGGCAGCAGGGCATTGATGCCGTACTCACGCGCGGTGACCTCGGCGATACGCTCGCACCAGGTGCTGGTGATAATCAGAATGGGAATGTCGGAGCGGCAGTGGAGAATACCGCTGCGTACCAGACGGGACAGACGCCAACCATCCAGATCGCGGGTTTCCACGTCGACAATCAGGAGATCGAAGGCTTGTCGGCGCAGAATACGCAGGGCCTTTTGTGCAGAGTCTGCGATAGTGAGCTGATCGTAACCCAGGTCGAGCAGTTTCGCCCGAATGGCATGGAGCGCTTCGGGATGACTGTTGACCACCAGAATCGGAGTGGATGATCGTGGATTGGTTGGGTTGTTATTGATTGTCGGCTGCACGCAGGTTTCTCCCCAGTCGCCACATCTTAGATCAGTAACACTGGTTCATCCACCCGGAATGTTGGAACTTTTATCTGTCAATCCGGCAACCCTTTCCGTCATTGGGGGCACTTCCTCCCGGTCAATGCGCACATCCAGCAGGCTCGGCCCTGGATGACGGAAAAGGTGTTCAAAATCCAGCAGTTCCAACTCCTCTGGTGTACTAATCACCTGGGAATTGATGCCCATTGCGTTGGCCATGGCAGTGTAGTTAATTTCATTCAGCTCCCAACCGATGGATTCCTGGCCGCCGAGGCGCTGGCCATGCATCACCATGCCCATGGCAGCGTCGTTGAGCACCATGAACACTACCGGCAGCTGATGCTGGGCGGCGACGGTAATTTCCTGGGCACCCATCAGATAGGAGCCATCACCCAGGATGCAGAGATGGGGGGCTGTGGGGTTGGCGGCGGCGGAACCTATGGCCGCTCCGGGCGACCAGGCCATGGAGCCATAACCCATGGCGATACGGTAGTGCCCCAGCAGATTACTGCGGCACAGATAGTGAGTAGCCCAAGACCAGACATTGCCGGCATCGATAAAAATTCGCGTGTCCTCCGGCAGTACCCGACTCAGATGACTCATCAGCCGCTGGGGCTTGAGCGGGAGGTCGTTGGCAAAACATTTTTCCGGTGCAATCAGCGACACATAGCCGCCCACTGTGTTGATCTGGCCGGGCTGACGCAGTTGCTGCCAGCGCCGTCCCTGCAGACGCATGCCGCGTACCCGCACCAGCAGGCGTTCAAACAGAATATCCAGTTTGCCGAGCACATGGAGGTTGGCCATGGGCGAGCGGGTGAAGTGTTCGATGGAGGAGTCTATGTGTACCAGCTTGCTGTTGAGCAGATCTGTCTGCCAGCCGCTGGTGCCCAGCTCGCCGAGATCGGCGCCTATGGCGAGAATCAGGTTGACGGATTTGTCCTGCAGCAGCTCCCGCGCTGACTCGTGACCGGCAAAACCGTAAACGCCTCTGTAGAGCGGATGATGTTCATTGACCCAAGCCTTGCCGGTGGGGCTGGCCACTATGGCAGCGTTGGTCAGTTCGGCAAATTCCATAATCTGGTGAGCAGCCTCGCCCACGCCACTGCCGATATAGAGCACCAGATTGTCCACCTTCTCCAGTTTTTCGCAGAGGCGGGTTATGGCCTTGTCGTCGGCGGTGGCGAAGTCGTGCACCAGCAGATCGGCGTGAATATGGGGCTTGAGCTGCGCGGGCGCGCGCAATATGTCCGAGGGAATACTGATATGGGCAGGGCCACGGGGCGTGCGGTGAGCCGCCATTATGGCCGACACCAGTTTGCTCTCCAGCTGTTCGCTGTGGGACACCAACGTATTGAAGCGGGTGGCATGGCGGAAAATGCCCACGGTATCAATGGCGGTACAACTGGATTCCTGCAGGGCGCGCTTGCCGAACTTGTGCAGTGGTGTCTGGGCAGTGATCACCAGCATGGGAATTTCGTCCACCAGCGCCGAGGCCACGCCGGTGAGCAGATTGGTGGCACCGGGCCCCGTGGTGCTGCACACCACACCCATCTTGCCGGTTTCGCGGTAGTAGCCATCGGCCATAAAGGCGGCGCCACATTCGTGACGCGCTACCACAAGCCGCGGTCCGCCCCGGCGCTGGCTTCTGGCCAGCGCATTCATCAAGGGTTCTATGGCGCCACCGGGGACGCCGAACACTGTGTCTATCCCCAGTTTGTCCAGGTAATCAATGATCAGGTCGGCGTGGGTTGTGGTGGGAGAGGGGTTGGCGAAAGGAGTCGCTTCGCTGGTGGTGATGAGCTTGTAATCGTTGGAACTGGCTGGAGGCAGCATGAAATTCACACCTGAAGTGATGGGAGTCCTTATTCAATAAGTAATTGCCGCGAGTAATATATAACAGGCATTTCAGAAGTGACAGGGAATATCAACAGCCATAAAAAACCCGCATGTCTATTTGCACACATGCGGGTCGAAGATGAGTCAGGTGACAGAGGGTTAGACGCGATAAGTGGCCTTTAATTCGGGCACTCTGTTGACCACCCAGGCCGCCGTGCCAACCAGTGCCGCCACATCATTGATGATCATTTGCACCGGAATTTCGCTGACATAGCCTTTCATGGGGCCCTTGTACTCAAAGCGGGCGTTGAACTTGGTTTGAGCCAGAAAGTCGGCGATTTTGGGAACTATGCCACCGCCGAGATAGACGCCGCCCTTGGCGCCCAGGGACAGCGCCTTGTCGCCCGCCACACTGCCCAGAAGTTCGCAGAAGCTGACCAGTGCCTCGCGGCAGCGGGGATCTTCGTTGGCCAGTCCCCGCTTGCTGACATCGGCGGGGGAATACTCTTCGGCCTTGACACCATCCCGGTCAGCCAGGGCCTGGTAGATGGATACCAGCCCGCGGCCTGACAGTACGTCTTCTATAGAAACATGATCCTGTTTCCGGGCCAGATAGGTACGAATCACCAGTTCGGTTTCGGTCGCTGGCGCCAGATTACAGTGGCCACCTTCGGTGGGCAGGATTTTCCAGTCGTCGTCGACGGGGAGCAGGCCCGCCATGCCAAAACCTGTACCCGGACCCATCACTACCATAACAGCCTTCGGATCGGCTTCACCCGGATGCAGACTTTTCAACTCGTCGCTGCGCAGGAAGGGGGTGGCATAGGCGAGGGCGGCAAAGTCGTTGATCACTTCCAGCGCCTGCATGCCCAGTTCCTGGCGCATATCCTCAATGCGCACTGCCCAGTTGAGGTTGGTCATCTTTACCCAGCCATGCTCAATGGGGCCGGCGATGGCGAAGCAGCCAAAGGCGGGAATCGGAATACCAGCCTGTTGGCAGTAGACCTTGGCCATGGCGGCAATACTGGGGTGCTCGGCACACTTGAGGGTGATCTGCTTTTGCGGGTGAAATCCGCGCTGGCTGTTTGACGACTGGGCATCGCTGCCGATCTGGACTACAGCAAAGCGGGCGTTGGTGCCACCAATATCCGCTACCAAGATGTCGTATTGGTTCATATGGGCCCTTTATGTCCTGGGGTGGGAGTGATTATCAATGCGGGATGCGCGTCAGGGGATTCTAGGGGATACTTGTCCTGCTTGACCAGTTGCCTTTTGGTTCTGCGTATTGCTTTCGCAACCGGGGGCGCGGCAGTCTAGTTATGATTGACAGCGCTGTCAATACGCGTTAGTTTTCCGGCGCTTTTTGCGTAACCGCCGGTCTGCGCTTCTTTCGAGCGCTTGGCCTCAGTCCTGTTTATCAGGCAAGCGGCATCCACCCCAGGCAATAAAACAGGTTAAAAACCATGAAAACAATTCCCAAGTTAATCCTGTCGCTTATCGCTGGCCTCGGCTTAACCGCCTTGGTGGGCTGTGACACCTCCTCCAAATCCACTCCAGTCGAACAAAAAGCTGCCGTGCCCAGCGAGGCCGCCAGCGAGTCGGTGGAATGGCCTGCGATCAACAGCCGGGTAAAACGCGATCCGGCGGTGGAGGCGCGGGTTGAAGAATTGCTGGCGCGCATGACACTGGAAGAAAAAATCGGCCAGATGATTCAGCCGGAAATCAAACAAGTCACGCCCGAGGATGTGCGCAACTACAATCTGGGTTCGGTGCTCAACGGTGGCGGTACCACACCTAACAACGACAAGTACGCCAAGCTGTCCGACTGGGTGGCTCTGGCAGACAGCTACTATCTCGCCTCAGTGGATACCAGCGATGGTCGCACCGGCATTCCCATTATCTGGGGTACGGATGCGGTGCATGGTCTGGGGAACGTGATAGGCGCAACTCTCTTTCCGCACAATGTTGGCCTGGGTGCTACCAACAATCCCGATCTGCTTTACAAGATTGGTCAGGTGACTGCGCGCGAAATTGCCACCACCGGTATCGATTGGAACTTTTCTCCCACTGTGGCTGTATCCCGCGACGAGCGCTGGGGGCGCGCCTATGAAGCCTGGTCCGAAGATCCGCAGGTGGTGCGCGCTTTCGCCGGTCGTATGGTCGAAGGTCTGCAGGGTATTCCCGAATCACCGGAATTTATGGGTGAGCATCAGGTAATCGCTACCGCCAAGCACTATATCGGTGATGGTGGCACCCTCAACGGTGTTGACCGTGGCGAAACCCAGGGCGATGAAAAAGTGCTGCGCGATATTCACGGCGCCGGTTACTTCAGTGCGCTGGAATCCGGTGTGCAGGTGGTAATGGCTTCCTTTACCAGCTGGCAGGGCACGCGCATGCATGGTCACGAATACCTGCTGACCAATGTGCTTAAGAACCAAATGGGTTTTGATGGCCTGGTGGTCGGCGATTGGAGCGGTCACAGCTTTATTCCCGGTTGTACGGCGCTGGATTGTCCCGAGTCGGTGAATGCTGGCTTGGATATTTACATGGCCCCGGAACCCAATTGGAAAGAGCTTTTCTACAACACGCTTGCGCAAGCCAAATCCGGCGAGATTCCAATGGCGCGCATCGATGATGCAGTGCGCCGTATTCTGCGGGTAAAAATTCGCTACGGTGCCTTTGAGCGCGGTGCGCCTTCCTCCCGTCCACTCGCCGGTCGTGCGGATATTCTCGGTGCGCCTGAACACAGAGAAGTGGCGCGGCAGGCGGTGCGCGAATCTCTGGTGATGTTCAAGAACAAAAATGGCCTTCTGCCACTGTCGCGCAAGCAGCATGTGCTGATGGCTGGCGATGGAGCCGACAATATCGGCAAACAGGCCGGTGGCTGGACCATTTCCTGGCAGGGTACAGGCAATACCAACGACGACTTCCCCGGTGCAACTTCCATTTATGGCGGCATTAACAAAATTGTTTCTGCAGCCGGTGGCAAGGTCACACTGAGTGTGGATGGCAGCTACAGCGAAAAACCTGATGTGGCCATAGTGGTTTTTGGTGAAGATCCCTATGCGGAAATGCAGGGCGACATTACCGATCTGCGCTACAAACCGCGCGATACCAGCGATTGGGAACTGCTCAAGAAATTGCGCAGCGAAGGTATTCCCGTTGTGTCCCTGTTTATCACTGGTCGGCCTCTGTGGGTGAATCGCGAAATTAATGCTTCTGATGCTTTTGTGGTTGTCTGGCTGCCGGGTAGTGAAGGTCAGGGAATTGCCGATGTGATCTTCAAAAATGCCGAAGACAAGATCAACTACGACATGAAAGGCCGTCTGACTTTCTCCTGGCCCAAACGTCCCGATCAGGTGCCGCTCAATCGCGGCGACGCCAACTATGATCCGCTTTTCCCCTACGGTTTTGGTTTGAGCTACGCCGACAGGGATACACTTGGCGATGATCTTTCAGAAGAGGGGCTGATGGTGAGCGAAACCCAGGAAGTGCTGGAGTTGTTCAATCGCCGTCCACTTGACCCCTGGACGATTGACATTATCGGTTTCCAGAATGACAGAGCCACAATGACCACCAATACTCTGAGCGTGTCGTCGCTGATGATCGAAGCTGTGGACCGCAATGAACAGCAGGATGCGCGCCGCGTGGTCTGGAATGGCAAAGGACAGGGGCAGGTTGCACTGTCAACAGAAAATCGTCAGGACCTGCTCGATTACGCCAGGGAAACATCGGCGCTAGTATTCGATCTGAAAGTGGACAAGGCTCCCTCGGCCGCCACCTTCCTGCGTCTGGGCTGCGGTTCCTACTGCGCATCGGATATCGATTTCAGTCAGCATTTGACGGCGGCGACGGGTCAGGGCTGGAAAACCTACACTGTTGATCTCAATTGCTTCCCGCAATCCGGTGCCAACTTTGGTGTTCAGCAACAGCCTGAGGAGTTCTTAATTCAGGTATTGCAACCCTTCTCATTTGTCACCAAGGGAGAACTGGATTTGACCTTTGCCCATGTGCGCATAGAGAAGGGTGCGGGCACAGGCAAGTGTGATTGATTTTGTTTGTCGAGCAGCAAGAGCCACGCAGTTTTGCGTGGCTTTTTCCTTTTGAAGATGGGTCGGTGTCAAAGCCGACACTGTGGCACCTAATGAAGAGAGTGTGATATGTCCCAAGCATCATCCTGGCCGCGTATTGAATCGGCAGTAAAACCTGATCCGCAGTTGGAGAAAAAAATCGATGCGCTGCTGGCGCAGATGAGTTTGGAAGAAAAAGTCGGCCAGACAATGCAGCCGGAAATTCGCCACGTCACACCTCAGGACGTAAAAGATTTTCATCTGGGCTCAGTGCTCAACGGCGGCGGTTCTGTGCCCAATGGTAATCGCTACAGCAAGATCAGCGACTGGGTGGCCATGGCTGATGCCTACTATCACGCTTCCATGGATACCAGCGATGGCAAGATTGCCATTCCCATTATCTGGGGGACGGATGCGGTTCACGGTGTGGGCAATCTCGTAGGTGCCACGCTCTTTCCTCACAATATTGCTCTGGGGGCGGCCAACAACCCCGAGCTGATTCGTCAGATAGGTGAAATCACCGCGCGCGAAATTGCGCTCACAGGGTTGGACTGGGATTTCTCCCCCACTGTCGCTGTGGTGCGTGATGATCGCTGGGGTCGCACCTACGAATCCTATTCCGAAGATCCGCAGCGTGTGCGTGAATATGCCGGCATGATGGTGGAAGGCCTGCAGGGCAAGGCGGAGTCATCAGAGTTTCTCGATGCTCACCATGTGATTGCCACCTGCAAACACTTTCTCGGTGACGGCGGCACAGTCAATGGTATAGACCGTGGTGACAACCGCGATGATGAAGCCGTACTGCGCGATATTCACGCCGCTGGTTATATGAGTGCCATTGCTTCCGGTGTGCAGACGGTCATGGCTTCATTCAACAGCTGGATGGGCGAGCGTTTGCACGGCCACCAATACCTGCTTACCGAAGTGCTGAAAAATCGCATGGGCTTTGACGGTTTTGTCGTGGGTGACTGGAACGGTCATGGCTTTATTCCCGGTGCCACTGTGCTGGATTGTCCCCAGGCGATCAACGCCGGTCTTGACATGTACATGGTGGCTGATCCCGAGTGGAAAACACTTTACTGGAATACACTGGGACAGGCGCGCACTGGTGTGATTCCGGCAGAGCGTCTCGACGATGCTGTACGTCGTATTCTGCGCGTTAAACTGCGCGCTGGTTTGTTTGAGCGAGGCGCGCCTTCTACTCGCCCCCTTGCCGGTCGCAGTGAACTTCTCGGCGCTGCCGGGCATCGCGCTGTTGCGCGTCAGGCAGTGCGCGAGTCGCTGGTGTTGTTGAAAAACAAAAACAATCTCTTGCCGCTTTCACCCAAAAGCCGTGTGTTGGTGGCGGGCGACGGTGCACACAATATTTCCAAGCAGACCGGTGGTTGGTCTATTACCTGGCAGGGCACTGGCACCAGTCTTGAAGACTTCCCCGGCGCCACAACTCTGTGGATGGGTATAGAGACAGCGGTCAAGGCAGCAGGCGGCCAGGCAGAGCTGTCACCTAGCGGCGACTTCAGCGAAAAACCCGATGTGGCCATAGTTATTTTTGGTGAAGATCCCTACGCCGAAATGCAGGGCGATGTGCAGAATCTTCTCTACAAACCCGGCAATGTCAGTGATTGGGAACTGCTGAAAAAGTTGCGCGCTCAGGATATTCCTGTTGTGTCTCTGTTTGTCACCGGTCGTCCATTGTGGGTCAATCGCGAACTCAATGCTTCTGACGCTTTTATGGTGATCTGGCAGCCGGGTACCGAAGGTGCGGGTGTGGCTGATGTTATTTTCAAAACTGCCGATGACAAAATTGCCCAGGATGTCAAAGGTCGTTTGACGTTCTCCTGGCCGCGTCGCCCGGATCAGGGGCCGTTGAATATTGGCGATGAAAATTATGATCCGCTTTTCCCCTACGGCTATGGCCTCAGCTATGGCGACGAGGACACTTTGGGCGATGACCTGTCGGAAGAGGGTATGGCTATCGTGGAAACTTCCGATGTGCTGGAGATTTTTAATCGCCGCCCACTCGCGCCCTGGCAAATCGAAATCGAAGGCAGCAAGAATGATCGTCTGGTAGTAGTGGACAACCAGGCTAGCGTCTCCACACTGAAAGTCATGGCAGTGGATCGCGATGTGCAGGAAGATGCTCGCCGCGTCATTTGGTCAGGTGATGGCGAAGGCTGGTTGTCTCTGGCAACCCGCGATCGGCAGGTACTGATCGATTATCTGCATCAGGGTGGAGCGCTGCTGGTGGATATCAAGGTGGACAAGGCGCCCGGCTCGGCAGTGATTCTGCGCATGGGTTGCGGACCTTCATGCAACTCCGATCTGGATATCACTGAAGAAATTCGCGCGTTGGCAGGCAAGGGGTGGCAACAGCTCAGCATAGACCTCAAGCGCTTCCCCGATGTGGGCTCCAACTTTGGTCTGGTGCTGCCGCCGGAAGAGTTTTTCCATCTGGTACTGGCGCCTTTCGGTTTGGTTACCAGCGGTGAGCTGGACCTGACTTTTTCCCGTGTGGAAATTCGCAAAGACGTCTATTGATCATGTTTAGCTAAAGGGAGGGTTCTGCTGTCGTAGGGCCCTCCCTTTTTTTGTCTGGTGTTTGGTTATCACGAAAAAATCCTTGCAAACGGTTGATAGCGTTAACTGAGTTACCACTGTCGCCGATTGAGTATTGACTGAATTCATAATGGAAGTACGCGCTAACATTTGTTTTTGCTTGGCAAAATGATTGCGCAATCAGAGGTCGGGTTAATTTTTCTGATTTAATTTTTGGTTGGCGCATTTTTAATCCCCAATATCTCTGTCTATACTGCGGCATGAATAAATAATGCAGTCGTTAATCAGGTAGTCGCCTATGATCGCTGTTCATATAAAAAAAATTGGCATTCTTCGATTTTCCGGAATCCTGTTTTTTCTAACCCTGTTAGCCGCTCAGGCTGAGTCTCAAGTCGTTCGCATGAACGAAGCGGCAGATGCCAATGGCAGGTACGCCACCTCCATGATCAAGCTGGCGCTCAGCTATATAGATACCCCTTATCGTCTTGAGATGGTCCCTGGTGAAATTACCCAGGCGCGCAACGTTGACGAAGTGGTGTCCGGACGACTGGACATCATGTGGGCGGCCACCGATCAGGATATGGAAAAGCTCATGTTGCCTGTACGCATCCCGCTGTATAAAGGTTTGCTGGGGCACCGCATTTTTATTATTCACCGCGACAACCAGGCCAAGTTCGACCGGGTGCGCACATTTGATGACCTGCGTTCCTTCACCTTCGGGCAGGGTGCTACCTGGGCGGATGCCAAGATTCTTGAAGCCAATGGCCTGAAAGTGGTCAGGGCCAACAAATACCCCAGTCTGTTCTACATGGTGGATGGCGGTCGTTTTGACGCCTTCCCTCGCGGTGTGCAGGAACCCTGGGGCGAAATCGCCCAGCGCCCGCAGTTGGAATTGGCGGTGGAAAAACGCCTGATGCTGGTTTACCGCATGCCTTTTTATCTGTTTGTGGGTAAGGACGATGTACAGCTGGCTGCAGATTTGGAAAAGGGCCTGCGCATGGCGATTGCCGATGGCAAGTTTGACGAGATTTTCTACAAGGATCCCACCGTCAAGTCGGTACTGGAAAAGGTCAATTTGGGTGAGCGTGTGGTATTTCCATTGGAAAATCCGACGTTGCCGCAGGAAACGCCTGTAGACGATCCAACCCTCTGGCTGGATGTGAAGGATTTGTAATTATCTGATGTTCTTTCGGAATGATATCGGTTACGTCCGATATCATCCGCTTTTCCCCGGCGAATCCGCTGTGGGACAATAGCCGCCCTCGTTTTTGGCGTTTTGACACCTGTGGTTGCAACTGTTATACAGGCACGGCACCGCATACCAATAAACAAAAATAAGGTTTCGGCGAGACTCATGATGCACTCCGACTTAGAGTTCCCTCTTTCTGCTGCTCAGGATGATCAAGAGCGAAAATATCGCGCGCCCGCCCTGGAAAAAGGCCTGGACATTCTCGAGTTGCTTGCCCGTCAGGGGCAGCCGATGACCACATCCCAAATGGCCAATATGTTGGGCCGCTCGGTGAGCGAGCTGTTTCGCATGGTGTTAGCGCTGGAGTACCGGGGATATATTGCGCCAGCGGGCGATGGCCGTGACGGCTACACGCTGACCAATAAACTCTTCACTCTGGGTATATCTCAAGGCACGGCGCGGGTGCTGCTGGAGGCGGCTCTGCCGGTGATGAAAGAGCTCAGTCGCGATCTGGGTCAGTCCTGCCACCTTACGGTGGCGTCCGGCGATCAGATAGTGGTGGTGGCCAGAGTAGAAAGCCCCATGGATCTGGGTTTTTCCGTGCGCGTAGGCTATCGCCGCCGACTGGTTGAAACCCACTCGGGTGTGCTCCTCTACGGTTTTGCGCCGGAGGAAGTACAGGCCCAGTGGCTGCCTCAGCTGCGCGCTTCCGCGTCCGCAGAGGAAATCGAGAGATTCCTGGCGCGGGTAGAGATGGCGGTTGCTGAGGGCTATATCCGCTCATCTAGTGAATTTGTCGATGGCGTGACCGACATGTGTGTGCCAGTGATGGGTATACAGGGCGCCGTGGCCAGCCTGATCGTGCCCTTTATCCAGATCAAATCCCAGGCCCTGAGTCAGGAGCAGGTGGTGGAAAAGCTCAGGCTCGCCTGCCGCCGAATCGCCGATTTGCTCAACGACTAGTCAGTTTTTATCTTCAATTCCTGTCCCCGCCGAGTTCCGGTAGAATCCCGAAAGTCTATTTGCGGCGATCTACCGGAATCCTCTCATGAAGCAGTTATTGTCACTTGCAGTATTAATGACTCTGACCACCCCGGTCTTCGCGGATGTCTTTGCGGTCTTCCGCAATGAGGATGGCAGTACCAAGTGGCAGTATGTCGCCAACTTCTCCAGCAGCGTGCTGATTATCACCCTGCTGATTGTGCTGAGCTTTTTGATCCGCGCCCACAGACGCGCTGTGCGCTCCAACCGCGCCCTTACCGAAATGAAATCCACCCTGGAAGAGCGGGTGGCCCAACGCACCGCCGTGCTGCAGGAAACTACCGAAATCCTTAAGGCCAGTCAGGCCTATATCACCAGCATTGTGGACTCCATGCCGGTGATGCTGATCGGCCTTAACGACCAGCTGGAAGTAACCCAGTGGAATCGGGTTGCAGAAAAGATTACCGGCCGCCCTCTGACCGATGTGCGCGGGCTCAACCTGTGGAAGGCCTATCCCAGCATTACGCTCACCCAGGCCCAGGTGGACGAGGTGCGCAAGACCCGCGAAACCCGCCTGATCAAGCACCGCCAGCCGGGCCAGTATTGTTTTGACATCACGGTTTACCCACTGAGTGAGGAGGCGGGTACGGATCTGGTGATACTGGTATCGGATGTCACCAAGCAGGTCAACGCCGAAACCAAACTGGCCGAAAGGGACAAGATTTCCTCCATGGGCGAACTGGCGTCGGCCATGGCCTATGACTTGAACCTGCCGTTGCAAACCATTTCCTCCAGCCTGCTCACCGCCCAGCACCAGCTGGCCGATGCTGAGGTAAGGGACATCAAGAACGCATTGGGCAGCGCCATCAAGATGGCCCAGCAGAGCGCCGCCCAGGCCACGGCCATTGCGCAGAACCTGCTGGATCTGGCGCGCAGTCACAGTGTGGCCAAACAGCCGGTGCAGATTCAGCAGATCATGGAGCGCAGCCTGATTTTGGCGAACAATCTTTTCGCCGATGCGTCCGGTCTGCGCTTTAGCGATATTTCGCTCAATCGTCAGTACGACACCAGCCTGCCATCTATTCCCTGTTACCCGGATGAAATTTTGCAGGTGTTTGTGCGTCTGTTGCGCTCCGCTTTCTACGCCCTCAACAGTCAGCGCGAGCTGGGCGGCAAGGAACGCTGGCGACCGGCCATCAATATTGAAATCAGTGCTTTCTATGACAGTCTCTGGGTCAAGATTCAGCACAACGGCAAATGCCTGACACCGGATGAGCAACTGGATATTTTCCAGCCCTATTACGCGCTCACCACTCACGCACTCAGCTATCCGGCTGAGCAGCGTCTGTCCTATCCCTTTTACATCATTACCAGCCATCACCGCGGTGAAATGGCGGTGACCTCTGACGAGGATTCAGGAACCAGCTTCAATATCCAACTGCCCCTGGTGGAATTGCCCAGAGGCTAAAAATAACTGACAAAAACCGATTGTCGCGCAGCGCCATGCAGCGCGAGGTGAGGGCACACCATGAAACTCTTGCGATACGGCATCGCTGGCCAGGAGCGTCCCGGCATTCTGGACAGCGAAGGAAGGATTCGCGATCTCTCCGGTGTTATTGCGGATTTGGATGGTGCATCGCTCAGCGCTGCCAGTCTGACCAAAATTGCCGCGCTCAACATAAACGAATTGCCGCTGGTCAATGAACCTGTGCGTATCGGCCCCTGTGTAGCCAGAGTGGGCAAGTTGGTAGGTATAGGCCTCAATTACGCTGATCACGCCGCAGAATCAGGTCTGGCTCTGCCCAAAGAGCCGGTAGTGTTTATGAAAGCCACCAGCGCCATCAGCGGCCCGGAAGATCCCCTTATTCGCCCGCGCAATTCCACCAAGCTCGACTGGGAAGTGGAATTGGGTTTTGTGATTGGCAAAGAGGCGCGCTATGTAAGCGAAGCTGAGGCCATGGAATACATCGCGGGCTACTGTGTAATCAACGATGTATCCGAGCGCGAATTCCAACTGGAGCGCGGCGGTCAATGGGACAAGGGCAAAAGCTTCGACAGCTTCGCCCCCATGGGGCCTTATCTGGTAACGCGAGACGAAGTCCCCGATCCGCTCAATTTGCACTTGTGGCTCAAGGTGAACGGAAAGTTGTTTCAGGACGGTTCCAGTCGCCAGATGATTTTTGGTCCGGCTTTTCTCGTGCACTACCTGAGTCAATTCATGAGCCTGCAACCAGGCGATGTGATTACAACCGGTACACCTCCTGGTGTTGGTCTCGGCCAGAAGCCGCCGGTCTATCTCGAGCCAGGGGATCTGGTGGAGTTAGGCATCGAAGGATTGGGCAGCCAGCGTCAACAAGTGATTGCTTGTCCTTTCTAATTTCTATCGTGCTAATCCTTATCGTGAGATGAAACCCATGAAATCAATATTTATAAAAGTATTTGGACTCAGTCTTCTGGTGGGCTTGTTGCAAGCCTGTGCTACCCAATCGGTATCAAAAACGGATAAACCCGTGTTTGTACAATGGAACAGCGCTGGTCATCTGGCGCTGACACTGACGGAAGATTCCGATAGTCGCAAGCTGGACTGGGACAAGGGTATATGGCAACTGGAACTGGATGTCAGCGTATTTGATCGCACAGGACTGGAGTTTGTGGTTTTCTGCGGTGAAGGCTGCGAGCGTCGTCTGCCGGTGGATAAACCCGTGGCCGCCATGTTGGGGCAGGGCTGGCGAACATTGAATCTGCCGCTCAGCTGTTTTGAACGTGAAGGCGACGATTTCAATCAACAACCGGTGAGATTCGGACTCTTCGCCAGTGGCACAGGCAAACTGGAACTGCGCCACAAGGGTTTTGTATCTGGCGTTGAGCCCAGTCTGGCCTGCCCGGATTTCGCCAATCTTGCGGTAACACCCGACACTCTCAACACTTGGTGGGCGCGCGACTGGTGGCTGCCGCGTCATGAAGCCAAAAAACAGGAAGCGCTCGAGAACAAAAATATTCGACTGGTCATGATCGGCGATTCCATCACCCAGGGCTGGGAAAACGAAGGCAAGGCATCCTGGGAAACATATTTTGCTCCCCGCGGTGCGATCAATCTGGGCTTCGGTGGCGACAGAACCGAAAACGTGCTCTGGCGTTTGCATCACGGCGCTCTGGACAATCTCAAGCCGCGCCTGGTAGTGCTCAAGATAGGCACCAACAACACTGGCCATCGCATGGACAAGGCAGAAGATACTGCGCGGGGTATTCGTCTTGTGCTGGATGAAATTCGCGCGCGTGCACCCCAGGCAAAAATTCTGCTGCTGGGCATTTTCCCGCGTGATGCAGAACCAGACTCCGCCATGAGAGTTCGCAACAGCGAAATCAATTCCATCATTTCCGGCTTTGCGGACAACCAGTGGATTTTCTATGAAGATCTGGGCGGTATCTTCCTGGATGAGCAGGGTGTACTTTCACGAGAAGTTATGCCCGACCTGTTGCACCTGAATGCTGGCAGCTATGAAACTTGGGCCAAGGAACTGGACGCGCTGATTCAAAAGCTCTTTTAACCAAGTAGGCCAAGGATGAAAATAAGCATACGAGTTTATTTATATTTTTTGACAGGCTGGCTTATGCTGGCCTGTGGCTGCGCCGCCGCTTCGTCGGCGGCATGGCTCCCGTCATGACAGATCTACTCTTTTCATTCTCCGCACACCTGGCAATAGTCGCTACCCTGGTGGTTGTGCTGAAACTCCTGGGAAAAATTACCATCCATTGGCAATGGGTGGCGTTATCTCTGGCTTTGTATATCGCTTATTTTGCAGCACTTATTACCGGTATTCCTTTGGAACCTGTATTCGGCCCTGGTATTTTCGATTACCGGGCTGTACGGATTTGTTTTCTTATGGATTCGAGAGCGCACAGGAAGTTTGGTGTTGCCGATCTTGACCCATAATGCAATCAATCTGTTTGGTCAGTTGATTCCGGCGCAGATATCCGGTTAGCCTTCTACTTGAGACGGCTAGGTTATTTTTAGCTGATTACGCATTTGGTATGCGTAGTAATTAAATAGCAGCAGCTTTAACTGGTGCTATTTATACCCAATCAGAAAAGCAGATTAATTATTCTCCTACCCGATAAAAATCGAAATCCGCGCTGCCGCCAATCACTTGCGTTGCAAGATTAAAGAGCCCGAAGCGATAACCCATAAAATGGGGCAATGTGTATTTCATCGTCAGAGTATCGCCAATCGATTGCCAGTTTTTGCCGTCCAGACTGTATTGAAAGCGGGCAATGTCGGTCATATCGCGAAAATCCATGTCAATGCGCAGATGTACTTTTGATTGCTTGAGTGGTACGCGTTCGACTATCTGCCAGTCCTCCGGTGTGCCCTTGGCCATAACTACAAATTGTTCTGCTCCCAGATGTTCGACCCCGACAAATCCGTAGTTGGCTTGCAGTGCGCCAAGGCCGGCGTAGTCGCCCACTTTCATTTTGCGGGTGTCCAGTAGGGTATGAGCGCTGGAGCTGGGGCCGAAACTGCGCTGGGTCAGGGTGTTTTGTGTTTCCACAAAACTCTTGTCCAGGCTCAGGTTGGTCAGCCGCAAAAAGCCTGGGCGTTCGGTTAGTGACCAACCTTCAGCTACAGGGTTGTGATTCCATTGCCATGCGAGATGCAGGGGCTCATTTGGCCTGTAATTGAATTCATCGGAGGCAACCAGATTGTTCAGGCTCTGCTGGCTGACCATGATGGGCAATTCATCCGGCACTATTCGCTTGCCGCTTTCATCGACATAGCCATATACAGGCCAGTCGTCTTCCCATTGCACGGGCACCAGATAGGGAATGCGTCCGACAGCACCCTTGTCCTTGAACAGAAAGGCGTACCAGTCTCCTTCGGGTGTATCTATGAGTCCGCCCTGGGCTATGCCCTTGTCTGCCAGCGCAATGCGTCCTTCATAGGGGCCGAGAAAATTCGTTGCGCGATAGATCAGTTGGGTGCGCATGCCGCCAGCGGGCCAGGAAATCAGATTCAGATAATAGTAGTCGCCCACCTTGAGCATCTGTGCACCTTCGGAGGGCACCCAAAATTCTGTTCCGGCAATGGAGGAGGCCTTGGGTATCAGCGTCATGCGCAGGCCGTCTTGCTTGAGGGCGCTGGCATCGGCGGTGAGTTCCACCAGGTGGATATCGTTGTTGCCGTACAGCAAAAACACTCGGCCATCTTCAAACACCAGCGAGGCATCGTGAAAAAGTCCGTCCAGTTCGGCGCGTTGCCAGTTGCCGCGCTCTATATCGTCGGTGGAAAACACATAGGTTTTGCCGGTAGTGTTGGAAAAGGTGGTGACGTAGTAGCGGCCCTGATGATAGCGCAGGCTGCTGGCCCAGGAGCCGCGGCCGTAGTTGTTTTGGCCGTTGTCGAGTCTTGAGGCTTCATCGTCCGAGAGTATGTCGTAGACGTAACCGGTTAACTCCCAGTTCACCAGATCGCGGGATTTCATGATGGGCAGTCCCGGATTCATGTGCATGGTGGTACTGCTCATGTAGTAGGTGTCGCCGACGCGAATCAGCGCTGGGTCTGGTACATCGGCCCATATCAGTGGATTTCGTGCAGCAAATTGCTGTGAGCTGCCTGGGCTCTGACAAGCTGTGAGCCACAGAATACAAATGAAACCGATGATCAAATTGATCAGGCGATTGGCTGAATTCAGCGTTTGAGACTTGTGATTGAGCAGGTGCAGATTCATTTGTATTACCAGGCGTTAAGAGTTGCTCGAATTATCATACATTATTGGCGCGTTGAGAATTGCGTCAAAAAACCCTGTTTGCGCTATCTTTTTACGTTGACCCTAGGGTGAAAAAGTGATTCCATTGCAGCACTTCAATGCGGTGTCCTATCCAATAAAAATTAAACTCAGGGCGGCTAATAATAAAATCCGCGTGAACATTTTTTTTGGATAGGCAATGGTAGCGCTAACACTCGGCAATTGTATGATATGTCGAGCGCCGAAAGGATCAGAGGGTGTCAAGGATTGAGAAGTCAGGGAGTGAAGGGGAACAGGGAGGTTTCCCGGAAGACCACAACAAGAAATCAGGCAGAGATGCTGGGCCTTCTAAAGTTTTTTCTTAGCGAATTTCACCGAAAGGGCCAATTTGGCCTGTCCTCCATGGAGTGGAGGTATCGGTAAGGCTTGGGGTGCACGGGCTGAGGCGATAGCAGTTTTTGACTGTTATTTTCGCCGATTCCCGCCCTTGGCGGATCTTTTGGATCCGCCTTTTTTATGCTCGTCATTTGGGGGTTGTTGCAGCAGTTTCTGCATGCCCCAGAGACTCAGTCCCCAGAGTGCCAGTATCAGCGCCAGCAGCCAGATGCTGATCAGGCCAAACAGATCCGGCGCTTTCATCAGAGTGGTCATGAGTGATTCCTGATAATAAAAAAACCACTCATGATCATCGGGGAAAATCTGTTCGTGCAGCCAATAAAACACTTTCACCGGGCCAATCACCAGCGTCAGCAGTGTCAGCACCAGCAGTGCTGATAAAAATCCGAGCACAATTTTTTTAATTGGCGGCAGGTGGCGCTTTTGCCAGCGGGCATAGACCAACAGCGGCAGCCAGAGCGCCAGCCCAGCCACTCCTGTCAGATAAAAACGGTCAATCAGATTGGCCACGTCCTGCAGATGAATTACTTCGGGTTCGCGCATCAGCTGTTCGTGGCGGCCATCGGACAGACGATAGCTGATATCCGCAAGTCCCTGTCCGGAGTTCTGCACCGCGCGACTGATTTCAGCAAAGATGGCCTTGTGTTCCTCCGGAGTTGTCTGCTCAAACTGGCCCTTGAAGCGGTTGAGCGGCCCGTATTGCTGAATATGGGCCTCGATATTCATCAGCGAATAGGCCAGGGGATAGCCGAATTGCACCTGCGCCAGCAGATGCCAGGCCAGCAGACTCATGGCCAGCAGATGGCCAGTCAGCAGCAGCGGCCATAAAAAAAACCGATTAAACAAGGACATGGTCAATAATCTTTCCTTTGCAAGAGCCCGAAGTGTGCCAGTAAAGGTCAAGGCTTTGCAAAATCACAGCGGCTTGTTTGCAAACAGGGTTTGCACCCGGATACAGATCGATTTATTTTGCGGTCTTGTCTAAATCGAGAGTTGTTGTTCGACCAGATGTACGGATCCACATAAAACCTGCCAACGAGGGAAATCTTATGTCTGACACACTGCTTCTTGGCACCCGCAAGGGGACCGTCATCATCGAACGGCAGGGCTCTGGCTGGCGCTCCAGGCCCATTCTTCACGCCGGTGTCCCTGTTTGTTATGCAGCCCGCGATCCGCGCGATGGCACCCTCTGGGCCTCTCTGGATCACGGTCACTGGGGACCCAAGCTGTCCCGCTCCAGAGATGGCGGCCACACCTGGGAGGATATTTCCTCCCTCAAGTATCCAAAGGGTGCACGTCATATCGCCCAGACGCTCCCCACCCCCGACTTTGATCCCGAAGCTCCCCAGGGCGAGCCACAGTATGCCGATGCGGCGGTTTACAAGATCTGGTATATCGCTTTTGGCGGCGCTGACCAGCCGGGACGAATTTACGCCGGCACCATTCCCGGCGGGCTTTTTGTCAGCGACGACGGTGGCGATACCTGGAATCTCAACCTGCCGCTGTGGAATCACGAGAGTCGCGGCGGGGATCTGTTTGCGGGCGATGCCACCAGTGAGACCCACTGGGGCGGCACACCGGCCAGTATCGATTATGGTGTTTTCGAGCCGGGCATTCACTCCATCCTTGTTGACCCGCGGGATTCCAAACACCTCTATGTGGCGGTTTCCTCGGCGGGTGTTCTGGAATCCACCGATGGCGGTCAGACCTGGGTGGGGCGCAATCGCGGCATGCTGATGGACTATCTGCCAAATCCGGAAGCCGAGTGGGGGCACGATCCTCATTTTGTCACCCAGTGTCCGGGCCAGCCGGATCACCTCTGGCAACAGAATCACTGCGGTGTGTTTTACAGTCAGGACGGCGCCAAAACCTGGACCAAGGTCAGCCAGACGGATGTGGGTGCGCATTTCGGTTTTCCCATAGCCGCAGATGACAAGGATGGCCGCACTGCCTGGGTGGTCCCTGCGAAGGGAGATTTTCAGCGCATGACCATTGATGGTGGACTCTTTGTCGCGCGCACAACCGATGGCGGTCAGAGCTGGCAGGCGTTGCGCAAAGGTTTGCCCCAGGAAAATGCGCACGACATCGTCTTTCGTCACGCACTGGATGCCTCTGGCGATCGCGTCTGTTTTGGCAGCACTACCGGTAATGTGTATCTGTCGGAAGATCGCGGCGAAAGCTGGCAGTGTCTGGGCAACAATTTTCCGCCGGTTTATTCCGTGCGCTTTGGTTGAGCCTTATGCCCAGAGTGGAAATGACATCCCATCTCTACCGATTTTTTCCGCAACTGGAAAATCGGGAACTGGAAGCACCAGCGGGTTCGGTGGCGGAAGTGCTGTCGTCCATCAACCAGCTGGCGCCAGGTTTTACTGATTATATTCTGGACGAACACGGAGCCTTGCGCCGTCACGTAAAGCTGTGCATTAACAATGCATTGGTGATAGATCGCAAGGCCCTGAGTGACAGGGTGAAGGAGGGAGATACGCTTTTTATTTTTCAGGCATTAAGTGGCGGTTGATCGCTCGCTAAACTCCAATCAAAAAGCGCAGCCAGTGAGCTGCGCATTTTTGTTCAGGAATCAGTGTTCTGCAAAATGGCTTTGATGAATGGCGGGAATGGCCTCTATGGGTCTGATCTTTATGCGTCGGAAAAAGACTTCACCTGCTTCGCTCTGCAGCAGTATCTGTCCCTTGGTCAGCGGAACTACTTTTCCATCTGCCTGTGTGTAACGGGAATTCTTCAGCGCCATAACCACTTCGCCGTTGACTATATGCAGGCTCTTGTCGCCGTGGGTGATCAGTTCCAGACGATTCCATTCGCCATCAGGTTTTTCGGCGTTGTGACTGGCGCGACAGTGAATATCCGCACCGCCGGGGCCAAAACTGATAAAGGGTGCCTGGGGATTGTAGATATAATTTTCTTCCCCTTCGGGTTTTTCGCAGCGAATATCAATCTGTGAACCGGCAATCTGCCACCAGTCGCCGTTGCTGCCCTCGATAATCTGAAACTCCTGCGACAGCGCCCAGGCCTTCCAGTAGTCCACACCGTGTTCGCCATTGGCGTGATAGAGAATACCGCTGTCCAGTTCCTGATCCAGACGCGGCTCCCACTTGAGACTACCCCACTTGAATTCCAGACTCAGATGATAATTCTCGAAAGATTCGCGCGTGTAGACACTGCCGTAAATTTCTCCTGAAATGCGTAGCACCGGCTCGCCATCCACCAGATTCACGCTGAACACCTTGCGATCATTGCGTCCATGTCCCAGTGGTCGCACATATTTCCCCTCTGCATCTTTGGGCAGATCAGCAACAGGTGTATCCGGATTGGGCGTTGCCAGATAGGTATTCCACTGGCTCAGAGTCATATCCAGCAACTGAGTCCAGCCTTCATCTGCCTGGCAGTGAAGCGCGCTGAGAAAAATAAAGGAAAAGCTGGTTGCGAGTATTTTTTTCATTGTGTGACCGCGCTAATAGTTGGTTATAGATGCCGCGATAGGCAGGAACAGGGGTGGCAGGTTTAATTAATGAATGTGTATTTGCCGCAGCAGCATTTGAATCGGATGGGGCAGCTGCTGCTGATCCACGCGTTTTATCTGACTGCGGCAGGAATAACCCGAAGCCACCAGACGATCCTTGTTGGCCGGATTATTCACCACTTCAGACCAGGACATCTGATAAAGCTTTTTCGAGGTTTCCACATTTTCCGCTTCGTGACCATAGGTGCCCGCCATGCCGCAGCAGCCGGTCTCTATGACTTTCAGTGATTGACCCAGCGCCTCGAACACTTTTTGCCAATCGCGAATGGAAGCCACTGCATTGGTTTTTTCCGTGCAGTGAGCCAGCAGACCGAAATCACCACCAGCGAACAGAGATGCCTTGTCTTTCAGTGCTGGCAGTTGTTTGGCGAGCCATTCCTGAATCAGTTGCACATTGGGTGCTTTGTCACCCAGCACTTTTTTGTATTCCGCGCGGTAAACCAGTGTCATGGCAGGTTCCAGACCAATCAGCGCTATACCGGATTCCGCCAGTCGATTCAGATGAGTCGCATTGGTTTCAGCGGTTTTGGCAAAGGCTTTGAGAAAGCCGTGAACATGCAGCGGTTTGCCGTTGGGCTTGAAGGGTGCCACCAGCGGAACAAAGCCGAGTTTTTGCAGCAACTTGAGGCTGTCCAGTACAAAACCGGTTTCGAAATAACTGGTGAAGGCGTCCTGCACCAGAATCACCGCCCTGGCTTTTTCTTCCGCGCTCAATTGCGCCAGTGTTTCTTCAGTGGCGTAGCGAATGTGTAATTGCTTGAGGCTGGCATCCAGATGAATGCCGGACAGCAGGGGGCTGTCCACCACGCCGAGCAGTTTGCCTACCAGCCTCTTCATGAAACGCGGTTTTAGCAGACTGTTGTAGAGCCAGGGCACACGCGCCAGTGTCGGCATCATAAATTCCAGAATGCCGACAAAATAATCCTTGAGCGGACGCAGATAGCGGCTGTAGTAGAGTTCGAGAAACTTGCTGCGGAACTCGGGTACATCCACCTTGATGGGGCATTGACCCACGCAGGATTTGCAGCCGAGGCAGCCCTGCATCGCATCGTACACTTCGTGGGAAAAATCGTATTCACCTTGGGATTTCTGCCAGGAGTTTTTGATGCGCGCTGGCAGGCTGGCGAAAAAACCGCGCTCGCGCAGAGCGGCAGTTTCCTGCACCGGGTTGACCCCTCTTTCGCTCAACTGCTTGAGCCATTCGCGCATCAGCGAGGCGCGGCCCTTGGGCGAATGCTTGCGCTCGCGGGTGGCTTTCCAGCTGGGGCACATGGCGTCGTTGGGATTCCAGTTGTAGCAGAGGCCATTGCCGTTGCAGTGCATACCTTCGCTGTAGGCATCCCACACCTGCACGGGAATTCTGCGGTCTTCCTGTCCGCGTGTGGTAACACCATCGATCTTCAGCAGCTGGCTGTCGTTGGAGGGTGTGGCAATCTTGCCGGGGTTCAATTGGTTATGAGGGTCAAATTCGTATTTGACGCGCTGAATCTGTGGATAGAGTTCGCCAAAAAATTGCGGCGCGTATTCGGAGCGCACGCCCTTGCCGTGTTCGCCCCATAACAGGCCGTTGTATTTCTGCGTGAGTGCCACCACCCGGTCGCTGATCACCCGCACCATTTTTTCCTGTTCCGGATCTTTCATATCCAGCGCGGGGCGCACATGGAGCACACCGGCATCCACATGGCCGAACATACCGTAGCTGAGTTGGTATTCGTCGAGGATAGCGCGAAATTCCAGAATAAAATCCGCCAGGTTTTCCGGCGGCACGGCGGTATCTTCTACAAAGGGAACCGGGCGAATTTCGCCTTCCACATTGCCGAGCAGACCCACGGCCTTTTTGCGCATGCCCCAGATCTTGTTGACCGAGTCGCTGCCCCAGGCGATGGAATAGCCTATGCGGCCAGTTTCAGTTTGCCCGGTCTGCTGATCCAGCAGATCGGTGAGCCGCTTGATTTCGCTGCGCAGCTCCTCGTCGGAATCGGCGGTGTACTCCACCAGGTTGATGCCCTGAATTTTTTCGCCGCTTTCGGGGGCGGGAAAGAATTCGGACACGCTGTGCCAGACGATATCGTTCATGGCCAGGTTGAGCACCTTGGAGTCCACGGTTTCGATGGAAGTGGGGTTTGCTTTCATCAATTCGCTGGCATCGCGCAGCGCCGCGTTGAAATCGCGGTAGTTGACGTTGATCAGCGCACTCACCTTGGGAATGGGCAGCAGATTGATCTTGGCTTCAGTGATAAAGCCGAGGGTGCCTTCGCTGCCGCAGAGGATATTGTTGAGATTGAAGCGCCCCTGATCGTCGAAGATATGGGCCAGGTCGTAACCGGTGAGGCAGCGGTTGAGCTTGGGAAACTTGGCAGCAATCAGATCCTTGTGGGTGAGGGCGATGTCCTTGAGCACGCGGTGGATCTGGCCCAGGCGGTCCTGGCGATCACAAACGGCTTCCAGTTCCTCTTCGGTCAGCGGGCCGGAGGTCCATTGGCTGCCATCCAGCAGCACGCTTTGCAGCTCCAGCACATGGTCGCGGGTCTTGCCGTAGCGACAGGAGCCCTGGCCGGAGGCGTCGGTATTGATCATGCCTCCAATGGTGGCACGATTGCTGGTTGACAGCTCCGGCGCAAAGAAGAGGCCGTGGGGCTTGATGGCGGCGTTGAGCTGGTCTTTGACCACCCCGCATTCCACCCGCGCCCAGCGCTCTTCCACGTTGATCTCCAGAATACGGTTCATGTACTTGGAGGTATCCACCACCAGACCGTCGGTGAGCGACTGGCCGTTGGTGCCTGTGCCGCCGCCTCTGGGGCTGAGCACTATCTCGCGGAATTCCGGCCTCTGGCTGAGCTGGGTGAGCAGCACCAGATCCTGGCTGTCACGCGGGTAGACCACCCCCTGGGGCAGTACCTGATAGATGGAGTTATCTGTGGCCAGCACTGTGCGGTTGGCGTAGTCGGGGCTGATATCCCCGCGAAAACCGCTGTGGCGCAGGACGTCCAGGAAACTCAGATAAAGGGCTTGAACCGGGGAGGTGTGTTGAATACGTGGGATCATGGTAACCGTGTAGGCCAGGCTTGCGACGAGGGGGCCATTCTACGCGTTTGAACAGCGCTTGAGAAATGCAGATAATGGCCGCCTTTGCTTCCCCCTTTAGGGGAGGATTCTTCCGGTAAGACCATAGGACAACTCCATGATTATCAAGCCAAAAGTACGCGGATTCATCTGCACCAACGCTCACCCGCAAGGCTGTGCCGCCAATGTGCAGGAGCAGATTGCCTACACTCGCCAACAGGGCAGCATCCAGGGCGGCCCCAAAAAGGTACTGGTTATCGGCTGTTCCACAGGCTATGGCCTGGCATCCCGTATTGTTTCGGCCTTTGGTTCAGGCGCCGCCACCCTGGGTGTCTGCTTTGAAAAGGAACCCACGGAAACCAAAACCGCCACTGCCGGCTATTACAACACCGCCGCCTTCCACGAGGCGGCGGAAGCTGCTGGCCTTTACGCTCACACCATTAACGGCGATGCTTTTTCCGATGGCATAAAAACTCAGGTGATAGAGCAGCTCAAGAAAGATCTGGGCAAGGTGGATCTGGTGGTCTACAGCCTGGCTTCACCGCGCCGCACTGATCCCAAGACTGGCGAGGTGTACAACTCAACGCTCAAGCCCATAGGTCAGAGTTATACCGCCAAGAATCTCAACACAGACACGCTGAAAATTGCTGACGTGACCGTCGAGCCAGCGAGCGCTGAAGAAATTGCCAACACCGTTAAAGTCATGGGTGGTGAAGACTGGGAGCTGTGGATTGATGCCCTGAAAGGAGCGGATCTGCTGGCCGACAACTTCCAGACAGTGGCCTACACCTATCTGGGCGACAAACTCACCTGGCCAATTTACGGCCACGCCACTATTGGTAAAGCCAAGGAAGATCTGGATCGCGCTGCCAAGGCCCTGAGCCAGCGCCATTCAGGCACTGCTCGCGTGGCTGTGCTCAAGGCAGTGGTAACTCAGGCCAGCTCTGCCATTCCGGTTATGCCTCTGTACCTGTCTATCTTGTTCAAGGTGATGAAGGAGCAGGGCAGTCACGAAGGTTGTATTGAGCAGATCCAGCGTCTGTTTACCGAATGCCTCTACACCAACAACCCGCGTCTGGATGCCGATGGCCGTTTCCGTGTGGATGAACGGGAACTGGACAGGCGTGTGCAATCTGCTGTGGAAGAAATCTGGCCTCAGGTGACCGAGGAAAATCTGTTCGAGATAACCGATCACCAGGGTTATCGCGATGAGTTCCTGCGCCTGTTTGGTTTTGGCATTGATGGTGTGGATTACGATGCAGAAACTACACCGTTGGTGAAGGCCTTTTTTTGATTTGATTGGCCCTTTAACCTGAGCTTGGTCCACAGGGCCAGGCTCTCCTCCACCTCGCGTTCTCTTCAAGCAGTTAAAAAATGCGCAAAATTATTGCAATAGATATGGATGAAACTCTGGTGGATACCATGGAGCGTCATCTGGGTTGGTACAACCGCGAATTTAATCAATCCTTGACCAAGGCTGATCTGGCTGGCACCAAGATTTATCACCGTGTGCCCGCTGAGCATGTAAGTGCGGTTCGCGCTTATCCGGATCATCCGGACTTTTTTGCCGGTATTCCTCCGCTGCCCGATGCGATTGATGTAGTACGCGAACTGCACGAACACTACAAAATCGTTATAGCGACAGCGGCGATGGAGCATCCCAATTCCTTTGCCGCCAAATACCAGTGGTTGGTTGAACATCTGCCGTTTTTATCGCCGATGAATTTCATCTTTTGCGGCAAGAAAAGCCTGGTGAAAGCGGACTTTTTGATCGACGACAGCTCGCGCCATTTCAACGGCTTTGTCGGTCAGGGAGTTCTCTTCACTGCGCCGCACAATATCCACGAGGTAGTCGAGCGGCGAGTGAACAACTGGCAGGAAGTGCGGCAGATGTTTTTGGCCGGTTGATCACCGGCCTTGAGTCAGAGTGGTTGCCAGAATCTGTCGCTGCGCGGCAGGAAATAGTTGTCGTAATTCAATGACAGCACCAGTTGCCTGCTGCGCCCGATGATTTCATCGCGGGGGACAAAACCGATAAAACGCGAGTCGGCGCTGTTGTCGCGATTGTCGCCCAGCATCAAATAGTGTCCAGCGGGCACCTGTACTTCTTCAAAACCGCTGAAGCTGTGAGCATTCGGATTGATGCGAATGCTGTAACTGAGCTCCCCCAGTTTTTCCTCGTAATCAACCGCATCGGCCTGTTGTTGCAACAGGCGATATTCCAGCGGCTGGCCGTTGATCCACAGACGGTTGTCGCGCATGGCGACTTTGTCGCCGGGCAGGCCTATCACCCGTTTTACCAATCGTTTGTCGGCTACGGCTGATTCAAAAACCACTATATCGCCACGCTGGGGATCGTCCAGTTTCACCAGTGAGTAGGTGGTAAAGGGCAGGCGCAGGTCATAGGCCATCTTGTTAATCAGAATGCGATCGCCCTCCACAATGGTGGGGTTCATGGAACCTGTGGGAACATCATTCCAGTCCGCCAGCGTGCTGCGAAAAACCAGCATCAGTGCGATAAACACCAGCAGGCTGCGATACTCGCTCCAGAAGGATTTCAATAGCTGGAGGCCTGGCAGAGAGGGGCGGCTTTTGGCGGAGGGCTGGGGATTCATAAACAGTTTCCTTTGTGTCTGGCTGAGGATGACTTGCCTGAGACGACTTGATAACCTGCCGGTTCCCTTGGAAACTGCCAAGTATCTATGTTTTTGTTTGCTCATCTGCGTGGTCTGCTGACCAACCTGCTTTTTACACTGGCGACGTTGCTGGTGTTTGTGCCTCTTTTGCCGCTGGCGCTGCTCAAACTCATTCCCTGGACTCCCTGGCAGCGTCTGTGCCGCCGCTGGCTGGCCGCTCTCGCCAGTGCCTGGATCAACTTCAACTCCTGGCATCAAAGTTGGTTGGCGGGCGCGTGTATCAAGCTGGAAGGGGATCTGGATCTGCGGCGCGATGAGTGGTACCTGATGGTGTCCAATCACCAGTCCTGGGTGGACATACTGGCCATACTGCGGGTGTTTAACGGCCGTATTCCCTACGTGAAGTTTTTTCTCAAGAAATCCCTGATCTGGGTGCCCATGCTGGGGGTGGCCTGGTGGGCGCTGGATTACCCTTTCATGCGCCGCTATTCCAAGGAACAGCTGGAGCGCAATCCGGCTCTCAAAGGCAAGGACATTGAAGAAACCCGCCGTGCCTGCGAAAAATTTCGCGATATTCCGGTCAGCATCATCAATTTTCTGGAAGGGACCCGCTTTACCCCGGCCAAGCACCGGGTTCAGCAGTCTCCCTATCAGCGTTTGCTGATTCCGCGCGCTGGCGGTGTGGCCTTTGCCCTGAATGCCATGAACGGTCAGTTGCACCGGCTGCTGGATGTCACTATCTACTATCCCGAGGGTATCCCCACCTACTGGGACTACGCCTGCGGACGCGTCAAACGCATTCGTCTGCATGTTAAACAGCGGCCGCTTCCACCGGAGTTGCTGGGGGATTATCTGGAAGACTCGGCCTTCAGAGCCAACTTTCAGTCCTGGGTCAACCAGCTGTGGGAAGAAAAGGACCGGCAACTGGCTATCATGACGGAGGAGGAAAGGGGCAAGCAGGGGTGATTTGCGCCCACCGGGCTTACTCCGGCTGCCGCATTTTGCTATGGTTGACCGTTAAATGCTGATCACACAGGAGGTCCATCATGCTCGACACCTCTCATCACCGTCTCCGTGATTTGTTTGCCCAGTTGGGCCTGCCCAACAGTCCCAGCGACATAGAAGCCTTTGTCCTCCGCCATCGCCCTCTGCCCCAGGCTGAACCCCTGTACAAGGCCAAATGCTGGAATGAATCCCAGTCCGCCTTTTTGCGCGATGCCATCAGCAACGACTCCGACTGGGCGGAAGTGGTGGATGAACTCAATTTGCTGTTGCGCGACTGACAGCTTCTCCCGCTTGCAAACAGGGCGGTGCGGAGACCGCCCTGTTGTTTTAGGCTCCTTTTTCAATCCTTTTCATTGACTCAGCAGACTTTAGCCCGTAACTTGCGCGCCGAGGTGTCTGACGGGCCAGTACTTTGCTGGTTAGGGTCAGAGTCAATGGGAATCTGGTGCGCATCCGCAAATCCAGAGCTGCCCCCGCAACGGTAGGTGTTGTTCGCAACACAAGCCCGATACCAGCCTCGCCAACTTTTAATTCACGATGTCGCGGAGGGCTGCATCGGTGGAAATCCGTTTCGTTTATCGCGATTCTCTTTTCCGCTTCCCCTCCCTCATCCCCATTTTCGGATTGAGGAGCTTTCATGTTCAAACCAGGAATTCCTGGCCTTGCTGCCTTGCTGGCATGCTCGCCATTTGCCCACGCAATTACTGACAAGGCTGACACCATTTATGTCAGTGCCACTCGCTCGGAAACCGTGCAACTGCCGGTGGCTACCCTGATCAGTGTGATTTCCAGTGACGATATTCGCCTGAGTGGCGCCAAGCTGGTGTCAGAGGTGTTGCAAACCCACGCGGGAATTCAGTTTTCCGATTCCGATGGCAGTGGCATGCGCAATGTGGCCATTTCCATGCGCGGCCTCACCGGCGCCAACAATGTGCTGGTACTGGTGGACGGTCGCAAGCTCAACAACCCCAGCATGGCCTCGCCAGCCATCAACGCCATTGCGCTGCGCGACATAGAGCGCATTGAAATAGTGCAGGGCAGCGCCGGGGTGCTTTACGGCGATCAGGCCATTGGCGGCGTGATCAATATCATTACGCGCAAGGTGGCGGCGGGAGAAACGTCAGGCAGTGTTAGTGCCAGACTGGGCAGTGATCATCTGCGCGACTATGGTGTGAATATAGGTCAGGCGTTTGACAATGGTCTGAGTTACAGCGCCTCGGCGCAAGCGCGGGATGCGGATAATTATCGCGATAACAACAAATCTGCGTACGACAGTTATCTGTTGAATATTGGCTACGCTCACCATTCGGGTCAGGTGTTTGTCGAAGTGCAATCCATCGACGATGAACTGCGCACGCCGGGGCCTTTGTCCGATGCTGAAGCGGCGCTCAATCCCCGCCAGACAAACACGCCCAATGATTTCAGCAATCAGTATACGGATCTGCTCCGTTTCGGCGCACAGCAAAAACTTGCGCAAAACTGGCAACTGCTGGTGGAGTATTCCGACAGGGATGAAGAGGGCGAATATCTCTACGATGATTATTATTACGACTCCAATCCTGCCCCTTCGCAGTATGCCATGCGCGTCACCAGCTGGACGCCGCGTTTGATCGGCCATCTGCCCGGCGCGCACGGGCAGTCCATAGTGACGCTGGGTTACGACCGGGTGAACAGCGATTACCAAAGCAATATTTCCTATCTGGCAGTCAATTCCAGACAGTTACAGGAAAGTGTTTACGGTCAGCTGATTTATCCGCTGCTGCCGCAAGTGACTGCCAATCTGGGCGTGCGTCACTCCAGAGTCAGGGATCACAACCAACTGGTTGAGGAAGAACACAAGGACAAGCTCACCGCCAGTGAGTTGGGGTTAAGTTATCAGGTATCCAATGTGTTGAGACTTTTTGGTCGCTACGCCGAGGGCTTTCGCTTTGCCAATCCCGATGACAACAACACCATGTCCAGCGATGCGATTTTTCTCAGACCCCAGACAGGTGAGTCCTGGGAGCTGGGTGCACAATGGCATTTGGGTTCCCTGAGTTTTTCTCCAGCGCTCTACAAGCTTAAGCTCAAGGATGAAATCGTCTTTGATGCCATCAACTTTGTGAATATCAATTTGCCTGCATCCGAGCGTCAGGGCGTGACTCTGGATCTGGAAACGCAACTTCTGGAATCTCTGTCATTGCGCCTGAATTACACCTATACGGATGCAGAGGTCATCGAGGGCATATTTGTTGGCAAGCAATTGCCTTATGTTGCGGAAAATACCGCTGCTCTGGTGCTGGTCTATCAACCCGTGGAACCGCTGAGCCTGTCTCTGGAAACCCTGTATACAGGTTCGCGCTTTATGGCGGATGACGATGCCAATGCCTATCCCAAATTGGCGGACCACAGGTTGGTGAATTTGAGTCTGGGTTATAGTATCGGCCGGCTGGAACTGAATGCCCGTCTCAACAATATCACCGACGAGCAATATGCCGGTTATCACTCTGTGTGGGGCCAGTATCCACAGCCGGAGCGCAACTATACGCTGGGAGCGAGCATTCGCTTCTGATTCAGTTAAAGTCACAGCCCCGATGCAAATTGGGGTTTTTATGCAACCAGTTGGACATCATCGGCGAAAAATTTTATGGCTGATACTCAAGGGCAAGACAACAAAGAGCAAAGTAGAGAGCAAAAGCACAAGCAGCGGATGCAGCAGCGCAAGCAACTGGTGGACGCCGCTATTGCCCGCGCCGATCAGGAGCGGGGCGTGGTGATAGTGCTTACTGGCGACGGCAAGGGCAAAAGCTCATCGGGATTTGGCACAGTGCTGCGCTGTCTTGGCCACGGCTATAAGGTGGCGGTGGTGCAATTTATCAAGGGCACCTGGGAATGCGGTGAAAAAAACTTTCTCACCGAAAGTCTGTTTCGCGGTGCACCGGCGCAACTGGAATACTATGTGATGGGCACTGGCTTTACCTGGGAAACCCAGAATGCCGAGCTGGATCGTCAGGCTGCGGAAAAAGTGTGGGCCGAGTGCGAACATGTGTTCAGCGATCCGGAGATACATCTTGTGCTGCTTGACGAGCTGACCTATATGCTCAACTACCATTATCTGGATAAAGACAAGGTACTGGATGCCATTCGCAAGCGCCCGCTGAATCAGAATGTGATTATTACCGGGCGCGGTGCCAAGCACTATTTACAGGAACTGGCGGATACCTTCAGTGAGATCAAGGCAATCAAGCATGCATTTGATGCAGGCATCAAGGCGCAGAAGGGCATTGAGTGGTAAATCTCGCAGCCCCTTTCCTGTGTCTTAGCTAATCAAATCCCCACTTCAAACAGGTGACCGTTAATCCAGAAGTGAACGGCGATACTGGCGAAATAGCCCAGCAGAATAACCGGGGTCCAGCGCAGATGTCCCATAAAGGTGTAGTAACCCCGCGCCTGGCCCATAAGGGCTACGCCAGCCGCCGAGCCTATGGAAAGCAAAGAGCCACCTACACCAGCGGTCAGCGTGATCAGCAGCCAGTTGCCGTGAGACATTTCCGGCTGCATGGTGAGCACCGCAAACATCACTGGAATGTTATCTATCACTGAGGATGACAGCCCGAGAATGATATTGGTGGGGGTGGCACCCAGTCCTGTGTAGAGGATCTCCGACATCAGTGCCAGATAGCCCATAAAGCCCAAGCCGCCCACACACATAACCACACCATAGAAAAACAGCAGTGTGTCCCACTCGGCGCGGGCAATGGGGCTGAAAACGTCAAAGGGCACTACGTTACCCAACCGCTGCACCGCTTCTGCATCGCCTTTACTTTCGGCGAGGGCACGCTTGCGTGCCAGGGATTTGGACAGGGTTTTGCGCAGAAAGTAGCCGAAGAATTGCAGATAGCCCAGCCCCATCATCATGCCCAGAACCGGCGGCAGGTGCAGGAAGGTGTGACAGGCCACTGCGGTTGCTATGGTAATCAGGAAGAGCGCCATAATCCGGCGAGCACCGCGTTTGAGTTCCACCACTTCGTTGGCGGCGGATGGCTGGCGGTTTTGCACAAAGAAGTGCATGACAATGGCGGGAACCAGGAAGTTGACCAAGGCTGGAATAAAAAGCGAGAAGAACTCAGGGAATGGTAACACGCCTGCCTGCCACACCATCAGGGTGGTGATATCGCCAAAGGGACTGAAGGCACCACCGGCGTTGGCTGCAACCACCACATTGATACAGCAGAGATTGATAAAACGTTTATCACCTTCACCTACTTTCATCACCACCGCACACATCAGCAGCGCAGTGGTCAGGTTGTCGGCGATGGGTGAGATGAAAAAGGCGAGAAAACCGGTGAGCCAGAACAGCTGCTTGTAACTGAAGCCTTTGCGTATCATCCAGGCACGCAAGCCATCAAACAGGCGCCGCTCTTCCAACGCATTGATGTAGGTCATGGCCACCAGCAGGAAGAGCAGCAGCTCGGCATATTCCAGCAGGGTTTCGCGGAAGGAATGTTCCGCGCTTTCCGGTAAGCCGCTGATGGTGTAAACGATACCTATGGCGATCCAGATGACACCCGCAGCCACCAGTACCGGCTTGGACTTGCGCAGGTGAAGGGCCTCTTCGTACATCACCAGCAGATAGGCGAGGATAAAGAGAATCACCGCAAAGTAACCCACTCCGGTACGGGTGAGATCCAGTTCACCCACTACCGCATAGGCGGAGGGACTCAAGGTGGCGATAAGTATCGCCAGGGCTGTTAACGGCCAGCGTAGGGAGAGAGGCATGGCATTGTCCAAACTGGTGTTATTAGAGACTTTTTCCGAAGAACCGCCGGAGTAATGTTTTCAGGAGCTTAACACAGGCAATCTGGCGTACTGGTAACTATTTCCGCTAAGAATCGTCAATGAAAAGCCTTGGTACTCAGTAAGTGATTTGCCCAGCTCAGCGTTAAATCTTACAAATATGCCAGCCAGTTCCCCTCGGTTTGCTGCTTGGGTCACATCCTTTCTCCAGGGTGGCTATTAGGCTTGGTTCCACTCCCCCAAGCACTCAACTATAACCAATCATAATCACATCAGGAGGCGCATATGACCAAGGTGCCGACCCTTACCCGGGTAGTGAACTCTTCTGGTTTTGCCGATCAATCTGTACTTCAGATGCCTGTTTCCCCGGTGACAACCGGCGAACGCCATCTGCTGGATCTGCCCACCCATATTCTCACCGAGCATCGCGCCTGGATCGGCAGCGGACTCTGGCAGGGCATGTTCGACTGTGCCATCTGGCTAAGAACGCCTCAGGGCATCCCCCAGCCCCTGCAACTGCAGTTGCGCTATCAGGACAACCAGGGCGAGAAAGCTATCTTTATCGACCGTTGTTCCGCTGGCGCCTATCGCACGGTTCTGCTTAACGGCAGCATTTTGCTGACAGCCATGGGGCGGGTCCGAGGCCTCTCACTGTGGGCCATCAATGCCGCTCCGGCTATGGAGGCCCTGGTAGATGAATGGCATCTGGTACCTCAGCAGCGACGTTAAATCTTCAAGCATCGGTGCTGCTATACTGGGCGCAAACGGACTTGAAACCCTCCCATGAAAGTGACATTGATCGCCCGCTCTTTACTGTTGTTGGTATTTGCCCAGATATCCTGGGCAAATACGGAAAACAAGCCTCGCCCCCTGATGCTGGGAACCAACGTGACCGCCTCCTATGGCGCTGACAGATCCTTGCGCATTCAGGGCGGCTCCATTGAGCATATCGAATGCATCCTCGAACGGATGGATCTGCCTTTCCAGATTACCCATATGCCCTGGCGTCGAGCCCATCAGGAAGTCAAAAAGCACAACCTGGATGGTTTCTTCACCGCCATATTGACCAACGGTGCAGACGATCAGGGCCAATTGTCCGACCCTTTGGTGCTGGAAAACTGGTACTGGGTTACCTCGGCGGGCAAGACGCTGGATCAGATTCGTTCGGGACAAAAGATAGGCGCCATTATTGGCAGTCCCCAGGCCATCTGGATGGCGCAGCAGGATTATCCGGAGCCGGTTGCCGCAAACAATCTGCCACAGCTGGTCAAGATGCTGATGAGCGAGCGCATAGATGTTGTTCTGGCGGACAAGGAACAGTTTGAAAAAGTGGCCACTGATCTGGGAATCAGTACGGATAAATATGCCTATCGTTTTTATCGTTACATGCCGCTCGGCGTTTACTTCAGTCGCGCAGCCATGGAGGAGCGAAGCGATTTTCTCCAGCAGTTCAATCGCCAAATTTTACCCTGTGCACCCGATGCTTTTCAGGTGTCTGAATACGAACGGGAAAAAATCAAGGCGCAGTTGATGCCGCTGATGCGCGAATTAATAGCGCGCCCCAGCGTGATTTCCGCTGTCGTTGAACAGAACCACGCTCACCGCAAGCTTTCTCTTGAAACGCTGCTCGAGCGAGACAAGGAGTGGATTGATCTTTTTTATCAGGGTTACAGTCCTCTGGCCAAATCACTGCTGTCCAACTCCCTCTCCAGAGAGCTGCAGGAATTGAAGGCGGCTACCGCTGGCCTGATCAGCGAAATTATTGTGATGGACGAGCAGGGCTTCAATGTCGGTATGAGCGATATGACTTCCGACTACTGGCAGGGAGATGAAGGCAAATTTTTGCAAATACTGGGTCGCCCGCAGGATACGCTGCTGTTTGATGCGGTTGTCTATGATGAATCCACTCGCCGTTTTCAGGTGCAGCTAAGTGTGCAGATATACAAGCCGGGTGTTCCCAAGGTTCAGGGTATAGTCACTCTGGGTGTGGATGTGGAAAAGGCCTTGTCACTGAGTGACTAGTGTTTGAAGCAGATAATTGGAAAATAAAAAAGCCGGGAAATTTCCCGGCTTTTTTGTTGGTGGACAGTACCGCAGCTCGCATCAGGCCTTGAGTGGTTTGTACTTCATACGCTGTGGCTGAGCGTTCTGGCCTTTGCGTTTCACCAGATCCTCGTGGTACTCGGTGTAGTTGCCTTCGAAGAAGACAATATCCGAATCGCCTTCGTAAGCGAGAATGTGAGTGGCAATACGGTCGAGGAACCAGCGGTCGTGCGAGATCACCAGGGCGCAACCGGGGAAGGCGAGAATCGCTTCTTCCAGAGCGCGCAGGGTTTCCACGTCCAGGTCGTTTGAGGGTTCGTCGAGCAGCAGCACGTTGGCGCCCTGTTTCAGCGTGTTGGCCAGATGCAGACGGCCGCGCTCACCACCGGAGAGTTCGCCCACACGTTTTTGCTGGTCGGAGCCCTTGAAGTTGAAACGGCCTATGTAAGAGCGGGAAGAAACCTCATAGTTACCGATCTTCAAAATGTCGTGACCATCGGACACGGCTTCCCATACGGTTTTGCTGTTGTCCAGGTTGTCGCGGCTCTGGTCAACGAACGCTACTTGCACCGTTTCACCGATAATCACTTCTCCCGAATCCGGTTTTTCCACACCGGCAATCATGCGAAAGAGGGTGGATTTACCCGCGCCGTTACCACCGATAATGCCCACTACAGCACCCTTGGGCACAGTGAAGCTCAGGTTGTCGATCAGCAGGCGATCGCCATAGCCCTTGGATACATTGTGGAATTCGATAACCTTGTCGCCCAGACGATCCCCTGGTGGAATATAGATTTCGTTGGTTTCGTTGCGCGCCTGGAATTCCTGGGACTGGAGTTCATCGAAGCGGGCCAGACGAGCCTTGCTCTTGGCCTGACGTCCCTTGGGGTTCTGACGCACCCATTCCAGCTCCTGCTTAAGCGCTTTCTGGTGAGCGGCTTCAGTACGCTGTTCCTGTGCCAGTCGGGCTTCTTTCTGCTCCAGCCAGCTGGAGTAGTTGCCCTCGTAGGGAATGCCCTGGCCGCGGTCCAGTTCCAGAATCCAGCCGGCGGCGTTGTCGAGAAAGTAGCGGTCGTGGGTGATGGCCACCACTGTGCCGGAGAATTTTTGCAGGAACTGCTCCAGCCAGAACACGGATTCCGCATCCAGGTGGTTGGTAGGTTCGTCCAGCAACAGCATATCGGGGCGCGACAGCAGCAGGCGGCAGAGAGCCACGCGGCGCTTTTCACCACCGGACAGTTTGGTCACATCTGCATCCCACGGCGGCAGACGCAGGGCGTCTGCGGCTACTTCCAGTGTGTGTTCCAGATTGTGTGCGTCCCAGGCCTGAATAATGTCTTCACACTTGGCCTGCTTTTTTGCCAGCTCGTCAAAGTCTGCATCGGGTTCGGCGTAGGCGGCGTAAATGGCATCCAGCTCTTTGAGTGCCTCTATGGCTTCGCGCATGCCATCTTCCACGTTGCCGCGCACGTCCTTGTCGGGATCGAGCTGCGGTTCCTGCGGCAGGTAGCCGACCTTGATGCCGGGCATAGGTCTGGCTTCACCGATAAAATCCTGATCAATGCCGGCCATGATGCGCAGCAGTGTGGATTTACCCGAGCCGTTGAGACCCAGCACACCTATCTTGGCGCCGGGGAAAAACGACAGGGAAATGTCTTTCAAAATTTCGCGCTTGGGAGGGACTACCTTGCCCAAACGATGCATGGTGTAAACGTATTGAGCCATGAAATTGAATCCTCAATAAAAATCACTCTTCCCGCGCTATGGCGCGGTAGGCAATGTCCTTGCGATAGAACATGCCCTTCCACTGGATTTGCTCAGCCAGACGGTAGGCTCGCTGCTGCGCTTCCTTCACGCTATTGCCCAGGGCTGTAGCGCAGAGCACACGGCCACCGTTGGTGACTGTCTGTCCGTCTTTTGTTGCAGTTCCTGCGTGGAAAACTTTCTCGCCCGGAGTTTCCTCTGTGGGCAAGCCTGAAATCACATCGCCTTTGGCGTAGGCGTCCGGGTAGCCGCTAGCGGCCAGCACCACACCTACGGCAGCGCGACTGTCCCATTCGGCGGTCACTTTGTCCAGCTCACCTCTCAGTGCAGCCAGGCAGAGTTCAACCAGATCCGATTGCAGGCGCAGCATAATGGGCTGGGTTTCCGGATCGCCAAAGCGGCAGTTGTATTCGATAACCTTGGGCGCACCTGAAGCGTCGATCATCAGACCGGCGTAGAGGAAGCCCACATAGGTATTACCTTCCGCAGCCATGCCGTGCACTGTGGGGTAGATCACCTCGCGCATAATGCGCTCGTGCACTTGCGGTGTGACAACCGGTGCGGGTGAGTAGGCGCCCATGCCACCGGTATTGGGGCCGGTATCGCCGTCGCCGACGCGCTTGTGATCCTGGCTGGTGGCCATGGGCAGTACATTTTTGCCATCCACCAGTACGATAAAGCTGGCTTCTTCACCGCTGAGAAATTCTTCGATCACCACGCGGCAACCGGCATCGCCGAAGGCGTTGCCTGAGAGCATATCGCGCACAGCGGCTTCTGCCTGTTCCAGCGTCTCTGCCACTATCACGCCTTTACCTGCGGCCAGACCATCGGCTTTCACCACAATGGGAGCGCCTTTTTCGCGCAGATAGGTGAGGGCGGGCTCCACTTCAACAAAATTTTGGTAAGCAGCGGTGGGAATGTTGTGACGCGCGAGAAAATCCTTGGTGAAGGCCTTGGAGCCTTCCAGTTGCGCGGCGCCCTTGCTGGGGCCAAAGCACAGCAGATTGCGCGACTGGAAATAGTCCACCACACCGGCAACCAGCGGCACTTCGGGGCCGACAATGGTCAGCCCCACGTTGTTTTTTTCTGCAAAATCAGCCAGTGCTTCAAAAGTCAGCACATCAATGGCGACATTTTCCAGTTTTGGCTCCAGTGCTGTGCCAGCATTACCCGGTGCGACAAACACTTTATCAACCTGCGCACTTTGCGCTGCTTTCCAAGCCAGGGCGTGTTCGCGACCGCCACTGCCAATAATCAAAACATTCATTGTCGATAGTCCTGTTTATTATTGGGTGCCAGCTGCGATAACCGGGTGACAGGGTATCGGTGCGGAGCCCCCAGGGATAGGTTCACGGCGTGTCTCACGGGGCAGTCCGCAAGGTGCCCCGGAAGATTGTGAACACTAAAAACTTAATGACGGAAATGACGCATGCCAGTAAATACCATCGCCATGCCGTGTTCATCGGCAGCGGCAATCACTTCCTCATCGCGCAGGGAGCCGCCGGGTTGAATCACTGCTACGATACCCGCTTTGGCAGCGTTATCTATGCCATCGCGGAAGGGGAAGAATGCATCGGAAGCCATGACTGAGCCAGCTACTTGCAAACCGGCGTGTTCCGCTTTAATGGCGGCAATGCGCGCTGAGTTGACGCGGCTCATTTGGCCTGCACCCACACCAATAGTGGCTGTGTCCTTGCCGTAAACAATGGCATTGGACTTGACCATCTTGGCGACTTTCCAGGTAAACAACAGGTCACGCATCTGCTCTTCGGTGGGCACTTTTTTGGTGACCACTTTTAAATCCTTGGCGCTGATCATGCCGTTGTCGCGATCCTGGACCAGCAGGCCACCGGCAACGCGCTTGTAGTCGAAATCATTGGGTGCAGCGCCCCATTGACCGCACACCAGCAGGCGCACGTTTTTCTTGGCCGCTACCACTTCGCTCACACCGGCAGCAACGCTGGGTGCAATAATCACTTCCACAAATTGCTTTTCCACAATGGCGCTGGCGGTGGCCACATCCAGTTCGCGGTTGAAAGCGATAATGCCGCCGAAAGCGGATTCCGGATCCGTGTCAAAGGCGCGCAGGTAGGCGGCCAGCAGATTGTCGGCGCTGGCAACACCACAGGGGTTGGCGTGTTTGACGATTACGCAGGTAGGCGCATCAAACAATTTCACGGTTTCCAGTGCGGCGTCAGTGTCGGCAATGTTGTTGTAGGACAGTTCTTTACCCTGCAGTTGTCTTGCAGTAGCGATGGTGCCGGGCGCTGGACTTTTCTCGATGTAAAAAGCGCTTTTCTGGTGCGAGTTTTCACCGTAGCGCAGAGTCTGTACCTGATGGAACTGGGTGTTGAAAGTGCGTGGGAAATCGGCGTTGCCACCTTCGACCATGCGGCCGAAATAATTGGCGATGGCGCCGTCGTAAGCAGCAGTGTGTTCGTAGGCTTTGATGGCCAGATCAAAGCGGGTTTTGCAACTGGTGCAGCCATTGTTGGCTTTCATTTCTTCCAGAATGGCGATGTAATCGGAAGCGTTGACCACTATGTTGACATGAGCGTGGTTTTTCGCTGCAGCGCGCACCATGGTAGGACCGCCGATATCGATATTTTCCACCGCGTCTTCCAGTGAACAGTCAGCCTTGGCGACAGTTTTTTCAAAGGGGTAGAGGTTGACCACCACCATATCGATAGGCTTGATGCCGTGTTGTTCCATCACCGCTTCGTCTTTGCCGCGGCGTCCGAGAATGCCGCCGTGCACCTTGGGGTGCAGGGTTTTAACGCGGCCGTCCATCATCTCCGGAAAGCCGGTGTAATCCGACACCTCGACAGCGGGAATCTGATTTTCGGTAAGCAGCTTGAATGTGCCACCAGTGGAAAGAATTTCCACTCCCTGTGCATGGAGTGTACGGGCAAAGTCGACGATACCGGTTTTGTCGGACACGCTGATAAGCGCACGTTTGACGGGAACGAGATTGACACTAGACATCTTGTTGAGGTTTCCCCATGGTTAACTGAGATTCTGCAGCGAGTTAAAAAGCAAAAGGGGTGGTTGTCATCCACCCCTTTTTGGCTGGAGTGTCCTGCGCACTCCGCAATCGGTCTTAGAGCAGACCGTATTGTTTCAATTTTTTGCGCAGGGTGCCGCGGTTGAGACCGAGTACCTGAGCTGCGCGGGTCTGGTTGTGACGCGTGTATTTCAACACCACTTCGAGCATGGGGGCTTCAACTTCCGCCATCACCATGTCGTAGACATCGCTGACTTCCTGACCATCCAGATTCTGAAAATAATTTTCCATGGCTTGTTCAACGCAGCCGCGCAGGGATTGTGCCTGGGCTGCCTGATTGAAACTGGTATTGGCTGCCGGGGCTTCTTTGATCAATGTTGCTGAGTTCATGCCGCTTTGTCCTCTCTGGTAATCAGCTGTTCAAAAAATGTTTGAACGCTGGCATGTTGTTCGTTTGCGCTCTCAAGGCGGTTGAAGGCCTTGCGAAACTCTTCATTGCCGGTCAGTGTCTGCAGGTACCAGCTCACATGTTTGCGAGCGATACGTGGCCCCATGACGTCGCCGTAAAAGCGATAGAGTTCGCGCAGGTGGTTTACAAGTATGTCCCTGACTTCGGTCAGGGGTGGTTCGGGTAAGAGTTCACCTGTTTTCAGGTAGTGGTCAATTTCCCGGAAAATCCAGGGCCGCCCTTGAGCTGCCCTACCAATCATCACGGCTTGCGCACCCGTGTATTCCAGCACCTGGCGGGCCATCACGGGTGAGTTGATATCGCCGTTACATATCACTGGAATACGCACCTGTTGCACTACAGCTGCGATGGTGTCGTATTCCGCTGTGCCCGAAAATCCACAGGCACGGGTGCGGCCATGCATCGCCAGGGCTGCTATGCCCGAATCCTCGGCGATACGCGCAATACGTAGCGCATTGCGCTCCTCGGGGCTCCATCCGGTGCGGCACTTGAGTGTGACCGGTACCGAGACAGCGCCTACAACAGCTTGCAAAATATCGGCCACCAGCTTTTCGTCTTTCAACAGCGCAGAGCCTGCGGCTTTTTTACAGACTTTTTTGGCTGGACAGCCCATGTTGATATCAATAATTTGCGCGCCCATCTCGACGTTCAGTCGCGCTGCCTCTGCAAGACTCTGGGCATCACCACCGGCGATCTGCACCACTATGGGGTCTGCTTCTCCGCGGTGATCCAGACGCAACTGGCTTTTGCGGCTGTGCCAGAGGCTGGTGTCTGCCGTCACCATTTCGGACACTGCCATGCCCGCACCGAGGTGGCGGCACAACTGGCGAAATGGTCTGTCGGTAACGCCGGCCATGGGGGCGAGTATGGCCTGGCTCTCAATACGATAAGGGCCAATATGAAACACTGGCACACTCCAGCAGGCGGTTACTGTGACTGCGCAAACCCACCGTTGTTGCAATACGGGCGGCCTTTTTCACCCTGCGCAAAGGGCCGCCATGATACCCCTTTGAATCTTTAATGGGAACGCAAAAAATGGAAAATTTGCTGTTTTTTTGAGCAATTTTTTTTGCCAAAAAGGTTGATTTTTTTATTCCTTTCGCCCGGGCTCAAAGTGGCTCAATTTTATAGTTCACTGCCTTTTCACCGGGATCCACCAGTTCCAGGCTGATATGAATTGGTCGATTGTGGGGCATTGTCTGGCGGCCGGCCAGTTCACCGGCGAGATAATCGCGCGGAGTAAAGCGGCGCGATGCCTGCAGCTCTCCCTCCAGTGAGCTGAAAACCATGTAGAGATCAGGAAAGGGCTGATCAAAACTGGCGGTATTGATCAGGATCAGGTCCACCTTGAGGGCATCCTCCACATCCCGATGCTTGGTTACCACCAGGTTACGTACGCGAAACTTGCTACGGTCCGCCAGTACAGGTACCTGGCACCCCACCCAGGGGCAGATGACTTCGTAGGCGGAGCGGTAGGGCTGGATGCGGCTGAGGTGATCAAATTGCAGCCAGGCCAGTTGCAAAATCAACAGCACCAGCATGGCCAGGGCCAGCAGTGGCCAGAGTTTTGTGCGGCGCCCTCTGGGGGCGTGACTCGCGGTCATCTCCACTGGCTCAGGCGTTATGCTCATCAGCAGGGCGGCGCGAGAGCTGTCATAGGCACTGATTGCCGGGCCGGAGATGTCATTCTGCGAGTGCAGTTCCGCGCGCAGTTCTTCCTCGGTAAAGATTTCCTTCAGTTCGGATTCACTTGGCGGTGTGCTGGGCACCTCGCCCACAAAACTGAACATCAGACCGTGGGAGGTGGCTTCTGTTTCCTCTGCCTCGTCTGCCGGGACAGGGTCGTCCTCGGCTGCAGATATCGTGTGTTTGACGGCGGCTATCTTATTGTCGTCATCTGCATCTTCCAGCAGACTCTGGGCCCAGGACTCATCTGCATCCGCTTCCTTTTCCTCCTCGTCCGCTTCCGGATGCTGGCGAGGTTTGCGGTCAAACAGGCTGGTCGAGGACTTGGGTGGGTTGTCCAGATCCAGGAAGCCGTCAAAGTCGTAGGAGCCTTTCCCTGCGTCAGCCGGCTTGTCCATATCGTCGCTGATCAGGAAGTCGTCTTCTTCACTGGCCGCTATCTCTTTATCCAACTCTTTCTGGTTGAAGGCGAGTTTGTCTTTCTCGGGTACAGAGCTGGCAGGTGCCTTGCTAGAAGGCATTTGTGTACTGGTGGCCGCTGCCACAGTAGCGGTGGTCGGACTGGCAGTCTGGGCGTTTGCGGGTTTGCTTGTTGTTGCTGCACTGGTGGCAGTTGTCGAGGTTTTTTCCGGTGTCTGAGCGGCTGGCTTTGCCGGCTTGGCCGCCGCTGGCTCACGAGGAGCTGAAGCTGTCTTGCGGGTCAGTGCAGAATCGGTGCGCGGAGCCGCGCCGCTGACCAGATGATCCTGGGCTCTGAAAATGTGCAGACAGGAACCACAGCGTACGGCGCCCTTGGCGGATTGCAGCTGGTTGGCAGTAATGCGAAAGGCTGTGCCACATTTGGGACAGCGAGTGACCATATTGCTCATAGGTGCCATTTTATCCTTCTGTTCGGCCGGCCTCGGAATTTATACCGGGCGATGGATCAGTCTAGACCCTGGCCTGGAATGGGTAAATTATGATCTTTGCAGACTGTTAAGTCTCGCGCCTTTTGACGCCTGTCAGGCACACCCATTCTTCCTGCTGCCGCAGGGGCTCGAAGTCGAACCAGGCGCGGTAGGCCTGCATCACTGCCTCGGCCTGCACCGCCAGAATGCCGGACAGACAGATGCGTCCGCCGAGACGGGTCAGGGCGTTCAACTGGGGTGCCAGTTCCGCCAGGGGACCGGCGAGAATATTGGCCAGCATCACATCGGCTTTTACCTGCGGGCAGCGCTGGGGCAGATAGACCGGCATGGCATCGGCGGCCAGCTGGTTGCGCCGTGCGTTCTCCGTGGTGGCCAGCAGTGCCTGATGATCTATATCCACACCAATCACCTGACGGGCTCCCAGCAACAGTGCGGCTATGCCGAGAATGCCCGAACCGCAGCCGTAGTCCACCACCAGCGTGTCTTTCAGATCCTGCTCATCTATCCACTGCAGGCACATAAAGGTGGTGGGGTGGGTGCCGGTGCCAAAAGCCAGGCCCGGGTCCAGCATCAGATTGATCTTGTCCGGTTCCGGTGGCGTCTGCCAGCTGGGGCAGATCCACAACCGCTCGCCGCAGCGAATGGCGTGATAGTTTTTCATCCACTCTCTTTCCCAGTCCTTGTCCTCCAGCAGTTCCCATTTGAATTCCGGCAATTCCGCCGCGAATTTCTGCTGCACTTTTTGCGTTGTGGCCGCCGTGTTGATATTCGCCTCATAGAGCCCGGTGATATGCACCTGATCCCACAGCGGCGTTTCGCCCAGCGCAGGTTCGAAAATGGGCTGATCAGCTGCATCTTGTAATGTGACAGACACAGCGCCGCTGGCGAGCAGTGCATCTTCCAGCTTTTCGGTTTGGTGACGGGAGGCTTTGACTTTGAGTTGTAGCCAGGGCATGGGTATCTCGGTGGGAAAGACGATAAAAAAGGCCCGCCAGTGCGGGCCGTCGACAGATCAGGTGGCGAGTTTTTTCTCGAGGTAGTGAATGTTGACACCACCTTTGCGGAGCTCGGGATCGCGCACCAGCATTTGCTGCAGGGGAATATTGGTGCGAATGCCATCCACGATGGTTTCATCCAGCGCATGACGCATGCGATCCAGCGCTACCTCGCGGGTTTCACCGTAGGTAATGATCTTGGCGATCATGGAATCGTAGTTGGGCGGAACCCGGTAACCACTGTAAAGGTGAGAATCCACACGCACGCCAAAACCGCCGGGGGCGTGGTAATTTTTTACCAGACCGGGGCAGGGCATAAAGGTCTTGGGATCTTCAGCGTTGATACGGCATTCGAAGGCGTGGCCGCGAATCACAACATCCGATTGCTTGATCGACAACTTTTCGCCGGCGCAGACGCGAATCTGCTCCTTGATCAAGTCGATGCCGGTCACCATTTCTGATACCGGGTGTTCCACCTGAATGCGGGTGTTCATTTCAATAAAGTAGAAACGTCCATCTTCGTACAGGAATTCAAACGTACCCGCGCCACGATAGCCGATATCAACGCAGGCTTTAACGCAGGCAGCGTAGGTGGCCTGACGTACATCTTCGGGAATACCCGGGGCCGGTGCTTCTTCCAGAACTTTCTGGTGGCGGCGCTGCAGCGAGCAGTCGCGATCGCCCAGGTGTATGGCATTACCCTGACCGTCAGACAGAATTTGCACTTCCACGTGACGCGGGTTTTGCAGGAATTTTTCCATGTACACAGTATCGTCGCCGAAAGCGGCCTTGGCTTCGCCCATGGTGACGTGGATGGAGTTCATCAGCGCAGCTTCTGTGTGCACCACGCGCATACCGCGACCACCGCCGCCAGCGGCAGCCTTGATGATGACCGGGTAGCCAATGCGGCGGCCGATTTCGAGACACTTTTCCGGATCATCGGCGGGCAGTGGGCCATCGGAGCCAGGCACTGTGGGCACACCGGCTTTTTTCATCGCCTTGATGGCTTCCACTTTGTCGCCCATCATGCGGATCACATCAGGATCGGGACCGATAAACACAAAACCGCTTTTTTGCACGCGCTCGGCGAAGTCAGCGTTTTCCGCCAGAAAACCATAACCGGGATGCACGGCAACGGCATCGGTAATTTCCATGGCGCTGATGATAGCCGGGATATTGAGATAGCTTTTGGGCGAGGGGTTGGGGCCAATGCACACAGATTCATCAGCCAGGCGCACGTGCTTGAGATCGCGGTCGACCTGGGAGTGAACCGCCACGGTCTTGATGCCCATCTCCTTGCAGGCGCGGAGTATGCGCAGGGCAATTTCGCCGCGGTTGGCGATAAGAATTTTTTCAAACATGAGTTAATTCCTTCAGCGGATAACCTGTTTCAGGGGCGCTTAAATTCAGGGCACTTACACTATGGTTACCAGCGGCTGATCGAATTCGACCGGCATGCCGTCTTCCACCAGAATGGCTTCAATGACACCGGCCTTGTCGGCCTCAATTTGGTTCATCATTTTCATGGCTTCAATGATGCAGATAACGTCACCCACTTTGACGTGTTTGCCAACTTCCACGAAAGCAGGAGAGCCGGGGCTGGGTGAACGGTAGAAGGTGCCGACCATGGGCGATTTGACAACATGTCCGTGAGTGGCTGCGGCTGGAGCAGCTTCGCTGGGCGCTGCAACAGCTGATGCGGCAGGAGCTGCTTCAACAACGGGTGCCGGAGCCGGGGCGTAGGTGGGCATGGGAGCGGCAATAAACTGAGCGCCAGCCGGGCTGTTGCGGCTGATACGTACAGATTCTTCACCTTCTTTGATTTCCAGTTCGCCGATGTTGGACTCTTCCAGCAGTTCGATGAGTTTTTTAATTTTGCGGATATCCATGGGTTCCTCACTTGTGACTCTGTTGATGGCGCCGCCTCGGGTGGCGTCAGGGTGTTTTGGGATCAGTTGAGCTGCCGCAAGGCAGCCTCCAGCGCCAACTCGTAGCCTACCGGGCCCAGGCCGCAGATAACGCCCTGGGCAATATCGGAAAAGTAGGAGTGGTGACGAAAGCTCTCGCGCTTGTGGACGTTGGACAGGTGAACTTCGATAAAGGGAATGCTCACCGCCAGCAGCGCATCGCGCAGGGCGACGCTGGTATGAGTAAAAGCGGCAGGGTTAATGATGATGAAGTCCACGCCTTCCTGACGGGCGTCGTGGATACGATCAATCAATTCGTATTCGGCATTGCTCTGCAGGCTGAGCAGATGATGGCCGCGTTGACTGGCCATCTGCCCCAGGCGCTGATTGATGCTGTCCAGGGTGTCGGCGCCATAGATGCCCGGCTCCCTTTGTCCCAGGAGGTTCAGATTGGGGCCGTGTAACACCAGGATCGTCGCCATAGGGGCTCTCTAATCGTTGAAATTGCCACAGGGACCTGCCGGGGTGCAGGCCAAGCCGAAAAGTGTGGCGAGTTTGCCGCAAATCCCGGTTTATGTCCACGATAAGGCGTTAATTAGTTTAATTGGGCGAAAATAACAGCAAGTTTGCGGAAGTTAGTTGTTTCCACTCCTGTTCGGCAATTGCCGTCGAGACAAGTTGTTGCAGGAATGCATCTGTTTCACGTCTTTTGGCGGCAGGATCGGTAAAAATTGCATAAAATAGGCAAAATAATACCCATCTTCGCTTATTTTCTTCGAAAAGCAGCTAATTGCTGCTGGACGCAGTTTTCAATGTCTCAATCACAAGCCCCGGCGTGAGTATTTGCGGCAGTATGATGCCCTTGCCGCTATGACCCGCGGGGAACCACAAATAAAGGGGCACGCCGCTGCGCCCATACTCGTCCAGCAGAGCTGTGATCTGCGGGTCGGTATTGGTCCAGTCACCCTTGAGTCTGACCACGCCACCGGCTTCGAAAGCCTCTTTTACCTGGCTATTGCTCAGGCTGACTCTCTCATTGGCCAGGCAGGTGAGACACCAGTCGGCGGTCAGGTTCACAAAGACAGGCTTGCCTTCGGCGCGTAGCTCCTGCAGCAGAGCCGGGCTGTAGGCTTGCCAGTCACTCTGACTTTTGGGTTGCAGTGTCTGCCAGGGCAACAGCAGGGCGCAGGCCAGACTCAGCACCACCAGTAATCGACGCACCAGTTCCAGCCAGCCGCGCCCGGACTTGGACATCAGCCAAAAGGCAAAGACCAGGGCCAGCAGACCACAGGCTACGGTCATCAGGGTATTGGTGCTGGTTTGACGCCCCAGAACCCAGAGCAACCAGAGGGCGGAAAGATAGAGGGGAAAGGCCAGCAGTTGCTTGAGGTTATCCATCCAGGGACCGGGCTTGGGCAGCTTGTGGGCCAGGCTGGGGTAGTAGCAGAGCAGCAGCAGCGGCAGAGCCATGCCCAAGCCCAGGGCAACAAATATCAACAGGGCGATCAGTGTCGGCTGGGTGAGGGCAAAACCCAGAGCGACACCCATCAGGGGCGCTGTGCAGGGGCTGGGGG